>TARA_R110002124_G_scaffold4676_6_pt1 | contig 311250 bp, 261 predicted proteins | sample TARA_R110002124 | Tara Oceans TARA_R110002124 (sample SAMEA4397445) | marine metagenome | biome: Polar Biome; feature: [SRF] surface water layer (ENVO:00010504); material: water (ENVO:00002006), including particulate matter (ENVO:01000060) such as... | depth 5 m | reverse complement strand
CCGGTGGGAGAGTAGGTCGCTGCCAATTTATTATCAAAAACCCCTCGATTAATCTCTTGGGGTTTTTTTATGAGCTTCAATCAAGAAGAAATGATCGGTAAACGACTCTTTCAAGTAAAATCCATTCATTTCAAAGTAGTTATTTCGTATTATAGCATTTGAGTTTCCTAAAAACTTACTTGATGGTAAAGGAGGCTTTAACTTTTGAACTGGACACCTCAATCGAATGGCTTCACTTGCTACTTACTTATGGAAGACTAAAAGTGCTTTTGTGCTTTTCTTATATTTGATTTTGACGCTTTTTTGTTATTCCCCACTATTTTCTCAAACAACAAGAATTTCTGAATTAATAGAATTATCAAAGAAGAACTCCAGGTATCCTGACAGCCTAGCGGTTTATGGAAAGGAGCTTATTATTTATGATGATGCTACTGCATTGATAGAAGGCCATTTCGCCATTGGTTACTCTTTTTACCAAAAGGGAATAATGGAGTCTGCTGGATTACATTATGATACAGCCTTAAACTATGCTGATCCCCAAAGAGAGTATTTGGTATACAGCCGAATTAAGAGAAATCGAGGAATTGTTTACCAAAGGATGGGAGAGTTTCAGAAGGCAGAGGATGTTTATGAAACATTATTTAAGGAGGCGAAGGATCAGGGTAATGAACTAGGTCAAGCGCTAATGCATAATCAACTGGGGGTTATATCACAAGCCCAAGGTAATTACAACGAGGCCGCAGATGACTTTAACAAAGCTATTGAAATATACTCTCGGAAAGACTCTTCTAATATAGCCAACGCGTTGTTGAATTTGGGGACTCTCTATGGGAGGATGGACTTAATCGATGAGTCCAATAGCAAATTATTAATTGCGGCAGATGTTGCAAAGGGGTTTAATCAATTAGTGATACAAGCAAGGTGTTACAATAATATTTCGGTTAACTATAGAAAAATATCCAAGACTGATTCGAGTAATTATTACCTGAGCTTGAATGAGAAGTTGTACAAAAGATTGAATAATAGCTTGGCGTTGATTGAGGTTTATCAAAACAAAACAAGTAATTTCTTGGTGATGGAGAATAAGGATAGTACTTACTTTTACTTGAGTAAGGTGCTAGAATTAAATCAATCGAGCCAAGATTTGTACAGAGAGGCCCAACTTGATTTTTTGAAGGGGAAAGTTGAGGTAAAGTTTGGAGACGCAGAGTTGGCGATTCAATCTGTTAACGCGGCTATAACAAAATCTCTCAAACAGAATAGGGTTGATAACTTGGATGACCATTATCTTTTACTTTCTGAGGCGTATGAAAAGGCAGGTAATACTCAGGCTGCTTTGGCCATTATGCGAAAATGGAAAAATTTAAATGACAGTATTGAAATTTATAGGAACATAAAGACCATTCAAGAAATTACTTCGGCATATGATTTTGCGAGGTCCGAAGAGGTGATTAAACAGAGTAGGGAACAAACCACTTTTTTTCAGAGGCTAAGTACTCGCTTGGCAATAGGAGCTGTAATTCTTGCTGCTTTGAGTGTTTTCCTTTATTTGAAGTTCAAGAAAAAGAGTAGTGAAGCAGAGTTAAGAGAGAGTGAGGTAAATGAACTGAAGTTGAAAGTTGCTGAACTACAGCAAACAGTTAAGCAGTCTGCTTCCAATTTTATTACGCTAAAAAGTAAAGCAGTAATTCCTCTTGACAAGTTGATGTTCATTCAATCTGATGGTCATTATCTAGAGTTTTTTTTAGACAACAAAGACAGGCCTGAAATTGATAGAGGAACACTAAAAGAGTTAAAATCTGATTTACCTGTCAATACCTTTATTCAAGTTCATAGGTCTTATATTATCAATATCCATTTTATACGTGAGGTTTATGCAAACCGAGTTGTACTGCAGAACAATCACGAATTGAACATTTCAAGGAGCTTTAAAACCAGTATGGACGAAATTTTTCAATCCAAAGCTTCATAGGTCAATTTTTGATTAAACAAGAAGCTTCAAGTTGGTTGTCGTTCATATCAGTTTTTCGGTGATTCGTGACAATCTTATTCAATTTTCATTTTTTTGAGGCACACAGGCAGATTTCATTCATGCTAAGACACCTGTCATCCACGCCAATTTTTTTGAATTGGCCTGTTTACTTCTGACCTTTTCCTTACAACAACTAGTACCCCAATTAGGGTAAAATTTCAGACGCTTATGACTATTGCAAGATTCCGGGAGACTCGGAAATCGGTTATCGAGATATTATCTAATCGCGAAATGGATGTGCTTCTTGGCCTTGCCAAAGGGGAAGGACGGAGAAGTATATCAGAACGATTGGGTATTTCAGTATTGACTTATGACGAACACAGGAAGAACATAAAACAGAAGCTTCGTCTCAATACGCAAGCCGATTGGGCTTCCGCCATTGTCTTATTTAGAAATGTTAGTTCAACCAAAGATGTAAAGGAAATCGAAAAATAAATATCTAACTCATAATTACCCACTCATGAAAAAACAAGTACTACTCTTAACATTGTTTTATGCCTTTATATTCTGTTTAGGCATAAATAGCTATGCAAGCCCTTTTCAGGAAACAACGGCACCAGCGCAAGCAGGTATGAAAATGAATTTTCAAGGAACTCTTTTTGAAAACGGAGAGCCTGTAAATGGCGACAGAAGCATGACTTTCAGTATTGATATTGATGGAACTGCATGGAGCGAAACCCAGACAGTTCAGGTAATTGAAGGACTTTATTCTGTTACACTAGGAGCCGAAAACCCGCTTCCAGAGAATCTGTTTTATAATGTCGCAGAAAGAGGCCTTACAGTAAGCGTAGGAAGTAACACCTTGGGTGCAGTTCAGCTTTTGACTCCCTTTTCACCAAAGGAAATAGGCCCAGCAAACGATCTTCCAAGAAGAATTGAGATTGATAACAACAAAGCGGACTCCGATACAATATTCCATTTTGTTATGAGTGCAGATAACATTAAGAACGGTGCTCAAAGAGGACTTCAGATTGATATGACTGGAGTAGGCTTCAAAATGGCTATGAGAGGAAATATAGCTTCGCAGGCAGAAGACCCATCTGCTAAAATTGGCTTAATAGGTAGTGCAATAGGTGCTGGTTCAGGAACTCACTATGGTGTTTTTGGTCAGGCGTTTGGAGCTGGAAAAACTAACGCAGCAGTGTATGGTTTGGCAGGAGGCCCAGGAAATGGTGACGAAGGTTATGAAGATGGTTCATACAATAATGGTGTACTAGGCTATGGTCAATCTAATCCATGGGGAAATGTTGGAGTTACTGGTTTTGCAACTGGTACTGTTGGTGTTGATAATATTGGAGTTTCGGGAATTTCCTGGGTTGGCGCAGCTGGAAATACTGAAATTGAAAATAAAGGTTTATTAGGAAGGGCTGAAGGGCCAGGTGTTAATAAAGCTGTTTGGGGAAGAGCCATGAATGGTGTCGAAAACTGGGCTGGCTGGTTTGAAGGTGATGTTGCGATTAGAGACGGAAAGAATTTGCAGATTTTTGGCCCAGAAGGGAGTATTAAGGCTGACTTGAATTATTACGAACCTAATAATGCAGGCTCACTTGTTTTACATGGTCATAACAATACCAGAAGAGTAATTCTTGGCAGCAATGCTGGAGGCCAAGCTGGATTTTTAGGTCTGTATGACTCGCTGGATGTGAGTAGAGCAGTTTTGAGAGCATATCCTTCAGGGAATGGTTTTTTTAGCTTGGCTGGAAAAAACTCTACCAATATTGAAGCAGGAGCAAAATTTTGGGAAGAAAACTCTGGCTTAGATTTAGGCTATTTTAAAATTCAAGGTTCAACTCAAGTAGATGACGGAAATGGAGGTACTTACTTTCCAGATTTAGTTTGGATGGATGCCCAAAGATGGGAAGATGGAACTGAGCTAGGCTCAATTGAATTCAGATCTACTGATGGAGCTCATTTTGGAATGAACGCTTACGGCTTAACAGGCAATAGACCAATTGAAATTCACGACAACGATGGAGTACTAAAATCATCACTTAAGTTTGATGAGGATAAGAACTCGGGAATATTGGAATTGTATGGAGCTCAGAACGACTCAGATGTGAAAATTGGGTCTTTCGGCACAAGTGCTGGGGGTCGTTTTCAACTATATAGAAGGAGTGACGATAACAGCTTTACAAGAAGTGCAATTGCAGCAGCAGCATATGGAGAGGGGCTATCTTATTTTAACCTCTATTCTGAAAATTTTGCGGCAGATAACAACGCAAGACTAGTTGATCTATATACTTACGATAGAGATATTAATAACAACCCATACTCAGATAACTATAAGCGCTCAGGAGTAGATTTCTATGATAATCAAGGAACACGATTAGTTGCTGTGGGCTCAGATAAAGAAGAAGGAGGAGCTGACCCAAGTGGAAAATCCGGCTTTATTTATTTGTCTGGAACTAACTCTCCAAATATTGAGCTTGCTGGAAAAAGAGGCGAGAATAACGATCTGGGAGCTATAAGACTTTATGGAACCACAACAGATGGAGGAGCATGGTATCACTCTAACGCTACCATGGAAGTAAATACAAACGGAACTAACCAGTGGGGTAGATTAAGCCTTAATAAGACTGATATAGCTAACAGTACCTCGAGTGAGAACATTTCATTAGATGCTAATTCAGGCAACATTACAATATCAGGCTCTTTATCACAATCATCTGATGCACGTCTTAAAAAGAATGTTTCAGCATTAACCTCTGGGCTGGCTACAGTAAATCGATTGAGAGGGGTTCGCTATAATTGGAAAGACCTATCTCAGCCAGAAAATAAAATTGGCTTCATTGCCCAGGAGGTAGAAACTGTGCTTCCAGAGTTGGTGAATACAAAGGCAGATGGTTTTAAAACAGTTAATTATGCTGAAATGACTGCTGTTTTGGTAGAAGCTGTAAAGGAGCTGAGTCAACAAATTGAAGTCCTAAAAAAGGAGAACACTTCTTTAAAAGCTGAGCTAACAGGTGTAAAAGAGATGGAAGATCGATTGGCTAAAATTGAAGCTTTACTCGGAACACAAAACACAACTCAAAAAACTGATAATCAGTAATCATGATGGATTTAAAAGGAATATATAATTTGTTCCTGCGGTCCATATGCTACCTGTCTCTATTGTTTTTGGCACTTCAAGTTAATGGCCAAGAAGTAAATAAAGATTTGTTGCGTAACCTAAGGGTGACCAGCGCAAGAGGTGGAGAATGGATTTCAGGAGGTATTTACACTGGCTATGTGTCAGTGGGACAATATGGTTCTTCCAGTGTACTAACGGTTACTGATGGACAAACAGAACTTGCTGGCTCTTTTGGCTTTGTTGTACCGCTGTTTAACTTAGAGGAGAATAATGCACCGATTGCTTTGGTGCCAGATACAGAAGTATTCTACACCATTGGCAGTACAATTACTTTAGATGGGTTCGATCCTGATGGGGATGAAATCGAGTTTGAAGTAACGGGCAATCCAAAATTGGGAACATTAGAAGCTAACGGAGAAGAAGGAGATTCATTTCTATTCAAGCCTTCAACAAATTTAGTTACGGGTGTGGTGTATAAAGACACCATTAGGTTTAAGGTAAAGGAACTTGATGGAGATTTGTCATCCGAAATTGCTGCTTATCCCTTCACTTTTAAAGTTGAAGACAAGGCGCATAAAATCGTAGACTTTCAGGTAACTTCTGCTACTGCCGATAGTAAAACACTAGGTTTGAGTTTTACCGATGAACAGTTCAACCAAAGCTATACAGTTAAAATTAGCTACATAGACTTGTCTCAGCCGGGTACCGCTAGCCTTGTAGCTTTGACCAACCAGACGTACGCTTTGGGAGATTTAACTGCTTCGGGAAATACACTAACCGCTAGTATTAATGCGTCCAAATCGCAATTCCCTTATCTTTTTTCAGCAACTCAAGTTTTTGTTACTGCAGAAGTAAATGTGAATAGTGGTTTTGAAGATGACGAAGCATTCATTCTAAGCAATTCGGCTGATGGGAGTTCTAGTGGAGCGATAGCCAATGCAGAGAATACATCTGGTTTATTTACTGATTTTTCAGGTAAGGAGGAAGTATCTTTCGACACTCAAACGTCTGAAGATGGCCAATTCTTCACATTTGCCACTAGAAAATCAACCCCAGAAAATCAGTCCGTTGAATTGAATTTGTATGCCGTTGAATTGGGTGGATTTGATTTAACAAAATCTTCGATTGAAATACCTACACTTCCAAAAACAGGTACGAATGAAAGCCCAGTGAAGGTGAAGAATACTGCCAACCTAGTGCAATGGTCGGTAAAGTATAACCCCGCTGGAGAAATGGGTTATCTTGATTCACTACAATTTGCCGTGAATAATACAGCCAGAAACTTCACTTCAAAATCATACGCAGTAGTGCAAGTAGTTGATGTAAATGATGCGCCAACATTGGCCAACATTGCTAATCAGCAATTGGACGAAGACGGAAGCTTAATACTTACTTTGGCTTATGCAGATGTGGACAATGATTTAACAGTGACCGCTAAATCATCAGATAATGCCAAGGTAACAGCTGCTATTTCAGGTAATCAGTTGACAATAACACCTGCAGCTAATTTCAATGGTAATGCCAACATTACTGTAACGGTATCTGAAACTGGCACCTCTGAGGCATATTCAATATTCAAAAGCTTTACTGTAAATGTATTGCCTGTAAATGATGCACCAGTAATTGCAGATATTAATGATGTAACCATTGATGAAGATAATTTTGGAACGATCAACATTTCCACCACAGATGTAGATTCTAAAATTTCAGTGTTTAACTATACTGTAACGACAGATAAATTGGGAGTGGTAGATGTTTCTTTTACAGGGAACACGATGAAAGTAACTCCTAAGGCCAATTATAATGGTACGGTAAACTTTAGCGTAAAGGCGGATGATCGACTGGGCACTGACCAATCTATTTCTCAACCAAAAACTTTCAATTTGGTGATTAATGCGGTAAACGATGTGCCAGCTATAGAGCAAGTGATTCCAACACAGAAAGTATTGAAAAACTTCCCAACCTATACATTAGAACTTGGAAGGTTTTTTCAAGATGTGGAAACTACAGATGCAAACCTTACTTACAGCTTAAGCAATAGCTCATTATTTACTTTAACTGAAGCAAATGGTGTTTTAAGTATTAGCCCGAATAATGTGGCAGCAGGAAATGAATCCATTACCATTACCGCAAGTGACGGTACTGCAAGTGTAAGCCAAAGTGTTTCTTTTGTTCTTGAAGAACTCGCAGCCGACATTCAGGTGTCAAATGCCATATCAAATCGTAGTGAAAACGAGGATTTCGGTCAGGTAAGCTTTGATATCAGCAATGTTTTTACGGACGTGAATGATGCCAATGCAGTATTTACCTATGAAGTAACAGGTAATTCTTCCTTAGGGGCAAGTATTTCCAATGATGGTAAATCTTTGATATTAACCTCGCCTCAGAACTATACAGGTACAGAAAAAGTATTTTTGATCGGGAAGACAGGTGCTAAATCAGGTTTTGTCTCGTTCGATGTTACAGTCAATCCTATAAATGATGCGCCAACTTTAGGCACAGTGTCAAATCAGACTATTCAAGAAGACTTTCCGTTGAATGGCCTTTTTATTAGTTATGAAGACATTGATAACAGCCTGGGAGAAATGACTTTTACTGCTTCATCCTCTAATCAAAATTTAGTTAAAGACGGAGCAATAACACTAACGTCAAGCGAAACAGGAGTGGTGGTTCAGTTAAACCCAGAATTGAATAAATCAGGAGCAACAATCATTACCCTTAATGCATCAGATGGAAACCTTAGTGCAAGTCGTACTTTCAATTTAACGGTTCAGTCGGTAAACGATGTTCCGACTGTGGTTTCTACTGTAATGGCCAATGCCACTGAGGATGTCGCCTATGCAGTAGACTTATCTACACTCTTTAATGATGTGGATAATGACAACCTTACCTATACTTTTGAAAACAAGCCATCTTGGTTAACGCTGAATGGAAGTCAATTGACTGGCACACCTACAAATAGTAATGTTGGTACAGCCTCTTTCTTTGTTACAACAAATGATGGAAGTGGCGGCAAGGTGCGTCAAGTCTATAGCTTGAACACTATCAATGTAAACGATGCGCCAACATTAGTCAGTGCATTGCCAATTATTAACGCTACAGAAGATGTGTTGTTAAGTGCTGCTTTAAATGAAGCCTCTTTTCTAGATGTTGACGGAGATAATTTAACCTATTCCGCTACATTCAGTGGTAATAGTTGGCTTAGCTTTGACCCAGTTAGCAAACGCTTTACAGGAACACCAAGTAACGACAACGTTGGAAATATTGATGTTTCGGTAACCGCTACGGATGGCTCAGGAGAAAGCGTAAATACTACATTCCAGTTAACAGTCATTAATGTAAACGATGCACCAACCGACATCTCCATACCTACTTTAACAATAGCGGAGAATACAACTTTGGGGGCAGTACTTAGTTTAATTTCTACTGCTGATGTAGACGCAGCTGATAGCCATACCTATTCTTTAGTATCTGGAGTAGGTGCAGACGATAATGCCGTTTTCAACTTATCTAACAATAGTCTTATCACAGCTTCAGCCATTGATTTTGAGAGTAAATCATCACTCAAAATAAGATTGAAGTCTACCGATGGAAGTGGAGTTAGTATTGAAAAGGCATTTGTAGTTACTGTAACCAATGTAAATGAAAACCCTGAGTCGATCGCTTTGAGTGCAAACAGCATCGAAGAAAACAAAGCCTCAGGAACAGTAATTGGTGCATTGACCACTGCTGATCCGGATAACGGAGATAGCCATACCTATTCGTTCGAAACGGGAACTGGTGATGCTGACAATGCTTTGTTCGAAATTTCAGGAGGTAACTTGGTGAACAAGGCAGCTTTAAACTATGAGGAAAAACCATCTTATTCTGTTCGCATAAAATCTACTGATGCGGATGGACTGAGCTTTACTCAAAATTTCACTGTGGATGTTCAGAATGTAAACGAAGCGCCAAGTGCCTTAGTAGTTAGTAACCTGTCAGTTTTAGAGAATGAAGATGCCGGAGTTTTAGTAGGTACTTTGAGCACTACAGACCAAGATGCAGCAGATTCTCATACTTATGCACTCATTAGTGGTGATGGAGACGGAGATAATAGCTCGTTTATTATAAATGGCAATAAATTAGTTACTGCTCAAACTTTCGATAGAGAGGCAAAGGGAGCATATACCGTTCGAATGTCATCTACAGATAATGGCGGGCTAAGCATTGAAAGCAATTTCACAATTGAAATTTCTAATGTTGCCGAACCGAGCTTGGCAGTTGAAGGAGCACTAGATTTCTCTCAAACAGATGTTGGAACAACTAAAGTACTCACATTTTCTATCACCAATGATGGAGATGGCGATGGTTTAGAAGTAACAAATATTGAGGCTCCAACCGGTTTCAGTGTTGATAAAACCACGGTGACACTTGCTATAGGAGCTTCAGAACAAGTTACTGTAACCTTTAGCCCTACGGAAGGAAAAAGCTACAATGGCCAAATATCCATTAGTTCTAATGTGGGTACTGAAACCTTGAATGTGTTAGGAGAAGGAGCCATAGTAACAGGTATTGATGATGATGTGATAGACCAAGAAGAAGTTCAGCTCTATCCAAATCCATCTAAGGATTTAATTACAATCGACCTGAGTCTTGCCCCTGTAGTCGTACCGAATATTGCCATTGTAGATATAAATGGAAACACGGTTTGGTCTGTGAGCAAGGTAAAAGAGCAAAAGATTCAAGTAGATGTGAGCCAGTACCCTGCAGGAACCTATTTGGTTAGAATTTCTTCAGAAAAGGGTTCAGTAGTTAAAAAACTAATGATAATTAAATAGACATGTATACTATAAAAGATAAAGTTTCGAGACATTTTGAACTACTCTTATTGGCCATTGTAATTCTGTTTATTACCGCCTCCTGTGGGGGAGGCGGTGGTGGTGATGATAACCCAGGGCCTTCTGAGCAAGAGCTTGCTTTTGAGAAACTTAAAGGAAATTGGAGAATTACCAACAATGGTAAAATTGAATTAGATGGAAGTGATGTAGCAGCTAATTATGTTGGCTTTACACTTTCATTTACCAATGGAGCATTTACAACAACCAATGCTGGCGATCTTTTTCCGGCATCGGGTACTTGGGAATGGGTTGGAGAAAGTACAAACCAAATTCGTACTGGAAGAGGTAAGGTTGTAACTATAGTTGCCCTTACTACTACCAACTTTGAATTCTCCTTTACAAAAACTGCAAGCAATGCTGTAGCAGGTGTAAGCGGAAACTATGTGATTAGAGTAACTAAATAAAATAAGCTTCAATCCGTAAGATGGAGAGCCTATCAACCTCTCCATTTTTTATTCAAAAAGGAAAAATACCCTAAACTGGGTATTGATACTGGAAGCCAAAAAACTCAATTTTGAATTACTAGTTGGGATTAACACTTCATATAGTAGTCTGATTTTAGTTGAGTCTCTTAGGGTATTGCGTACGGCAATACCCTTTCTTTTTGCCTTTTTTAAAATGGGCATAAAAAAAGACATCATTTAAGATGTCTTTATATTCTTGATGTAAACTTAGCTTTTACATGTCTTCATCATCCTTGCCAAAGTCGCCACGAACAGCCTCACTTACATTGATCACATGGTCTCCAATCTTTTCAGCCGCGAAGAACAAATCTCTGTAAATAATTCCACTCTGAACATCGTATTCTTTTTTCTCAGTGCTCTTTAAATGCTGCTTTCTCATTTTGGTTTTGAGCGCATTAATTGCCATTTCAGTCTCAATAGCGCCTGAAATATCTACTTTTCCATAAACACCGTTCAAGTTGGTAATCATTTGTTCGATGGAAAGATCAATCAATCCGAATATCTCAGTAATATTTTTGTTTTGCTTATCTGAGAAAACAGACTTTTGCTTATTTCCTCTTTCTATATCCTTAGACATCCTGAGAATAATATCTGCAACCCTTTCAAGGTCATGCGCTATGCTCAATATTGATCTTACTTTAACTGAAGACTCAATGCTTAATTGTTGTTCAGAAACCCTTACTAAATAATCAGCAATTCTTTCCTCAATTTCATCAGTACGAACTTCCAGTTTAGATATTTTTGATTTTAGTTTATCTCGTTTGTCTTGTTTTGTCTCATTCAAAAGCTCTTTAAGACTTGTGAACATACGCTTGGTAATTTCAGCAAACTTAATACTCTCTTTTTGAGCACTTAGAATTGACACTTCAGCAGTTAAAGGAGCGTCATAATTAATGTTTGTAAGAGAGAACTCTTCATCTTCGTCACCTTTAGATTTAACTAACCTAGTGGCTAGTTTAACAATTGAAGGAACAAACCAGATTAAGAGCATTACATTCAGAAAGTTGAATGTGGTGTGAAATAAAGCTAAGGTGAATTTGTTTGGGTCACCAGTTTCTGGTGCTGGCCAAATATAGTGCAGAAGATCTAGCACATACGGTAGCATTATTACCATCCATGTTACTCCAATTATATTGAAAAGAGAGTGTATTTTGGCCGATCTTTTTGCGTGCACATTACCCACTAGGGCTGCTAATTCTGCAGTGATTGTTGTTCCAATATTCTCACCTAAAATCATGGCAGTACCAATTTCTATTGGCAAACCTTGCGCGCAAAGCACAATGGTAACGGCCATGGCAGCACTCGATGACTGAACAACGATAGTCAGTATAGTACCAACACCAACAAACAATAATCTTGTTAATATGCCTGGGTCATTAAATTGAGTAAGGAAGGATAATAACTCAGGGCTTTTTTGTATTTCAGGAACAGCCTCTTTTAACGCTTCTAAACCCAAGAAAAGAAGGGCGAACCCAATCATAAACTCAGACCAGTTTTTGAGGTTTGGCTTTTTAGAAAACATTAACGGCATAGCTACTGCAATTAGAGGCAGCGCGTAAGCCGAAATTTTCATTTTAAAACCAATTAATGAAACCAACCAGCCTGTAATGGTAGTTCCAATATTTGCTCCCATCATTACACCAGCCGATTCTACCAAAGAGATTAAGCCAGCATTAACAAAACTCACCGTCATTACAGTGGTAGCAGATGAGGATTGAACTATGGCCGTGATTAAAAAACCTGTCAGAACTCCCGTATAACGGTTGGAAGTCATGGTGCCTAAAATACTTCTGAGGTTGTCTCCGGCAGCTTTTTGGATGCCTTCGCTCATGACTTTCATTCCGTAGATGAAAAAACCAAGTGCGCCTAAAAGTTCAATTACATTCCAGATGCCGTATTCCATTGTGTTATTTTACTGTGATGACGATTTTATTAAAATTCGTTTTTCAGCCGTAAAAGTAGAAATACTTTTTTTAAGGCTAATGTTAAATAATCATTACCAACTCGGTCATTTCTGTAAAGCATACTTAACAATAGGTTCATGTTAGTAAAAAGCCATTGCACTAATTAATAATTACCTTTGCGCCTTACAAATGACTTTAAAGAAACGGGAATTTTAAACAATATGAAAGGAGTTACCTTTGAGGATAGTATATTCTCTACCATGATTGCAAAGGTAGCCCTAATTGTACTAGCGGTTCTTTTTTTCTTTGTGTCTATTGATTTGGTAATTACCGCTCTTTCGGGTTCACTGAATTTCATTAATGAGAACCTACTCTCTACCGCACTTAATCCATTTGTTGGTTTGTTTTTAGGGCTTTTGGTTACAGCTATTATTCAGAGTAGCTCAACTACAAGCACTATGGTGGTTGCCCTTGTTGCTTCTGGAACACTCTCGTTAGAAGAAGCAGTACCTATTATTATGGGAGCCAATGTGGGTACAACCCTTACAAGTACCATTGTAGCTTTGGGTTTTATTTCTAACAAAAGAGCATTTAGAAGAGCAGTTGCTGTGGGTACGATACACGACTTTTATAATATTATTTTGGTGCTGATTTTATTTCCTCTTGAGCACTACTATGGATTTCTTTCAGGTATTTCGTTCTATTTCAGTGAACTGCTGTATGGCAGCGGTGTTTCAGAAGCCGCACCACATACCGATACCGTTTTAGGTAGTGGTTTAACAAGCCAATTTGTGCTTTGGGTAAATAATAGCGTTCTCATTTTAATGATCTCATTTGCCCTTCTTTTTGCATCTATCAAACTTCTTACTTGGATCATCAAAAAAACAATTATTGGAGAGTCTAAAAATAGACTTCAATCTTTTGTATTTGGAAAACCAATCAAATCTTTTAGTTGGGGTGTTTTGCTAACTGCTGCAATTCAATCAAGTTCAGTAACCACCTCTATTTTAGTTCCACTTGCAGCGGCCGATAAGATTAAGCTTAGAAATGCCTTTACATTTATTATAGGAGCCAATGTAGGTACTACGTTAACAGCTCTTATTGCAGCTGGCTTTAGATCTGAGGCAGCGGCTACAATTGCCATAGCTCATTTACTGTTTAATTTAACTGGGGTAATCATTTTTATGTCATTACCAGTTCTCAGAAAACTGTTGGTTCATTTTGTGAAGGAGTTCAGTTATGCTATTGCCAAGTATAGAGTTATAGGTTTGGCTTATATTATTATAATGTTTTTCCTATTACCCTTCTTACTTATTTCATTGAATAGAAATGTTGACAAGCCGCTAAAGGAGATCTCAGAGGTGAGTATAAGTCGGCAATTTTAAACAAAAAATTTTGACTTTAAATGTAAAGTTTACTTTACTTATTAGTAGTATTTATAATTAAAAAATAATGTAATGCTGAAATTAGAAGATTCCAATATGGGGGCAATATGCAGAATTATTCTTTTGACTGCATTCTTTTGTGCCTTGAATTTACCTGTATATGGACAAGATAAGAGTACAAGCACCTTTGGAAAAGGGATTCAGGTTGTAGCTTCAGACTCTTCGTTTTCATTGAAGTTTGGGTTTAGATTCCAAAGCTTGTATCTTGTATCAAGGATCTCTAAATGTAGTCTCGGGCAAATGGAATGATCAATTCTTAATTAGAAGGTCACGTATGAAGTTCGATGGTTTTGCTTACCACCCTAGCCTTACCTACAAATTTGAGATTGGCTTGTCAAGTAGAGATATAGGTGGAGGTGACGTAGATGAACATGGGAATACATCTCGTATTATATATGATGCCGTGCTGAAATGGCAGTTCAGAAAAAATTGGAGCCTTTGGGCCGGTCAAACAAAATTGCCAGGGAACAGGGAGCGTGTAATCTCATCCCAAAAAATGCAGTTTGTAGATCGAAGTCTTTTAAACTCTAGGTTTAACCTAGACAGAGACGTTGGAGTTCAATTACATCACTCATCAAACCTTGGTAATCAAGGGGTTTTTCAACAAATATTAGCCGTTTCAATAGGAGAAGGACGCAACGTTACTACCAATAATATTGGTGGCTACGATTATACTTTAAGGCTAGAGTATTTACCATTTGGCGAATTTACTGGTGGCGGAGATTATTTTGGCTCAGATTTAAAAAGAGAGAAAAGCCCCAAACTGGCCATAGGTGCAACCTTTGATTACAATGATGGTGCCGCAAGACAGCGCGGACAACTTGGTGCTTTTGTTCAGGACTCAAACGGTAATCAGCTTTCAACCGATCTGTCTACTGTGTTTATAGATAGTCATTTTAAGTACAATGGATTCTCGTTTATGGGGGAATACGCTAATAAAAGATCTTCTGAACAGGTGTTTGTGGTATTAGATGATTTTTCAACACTAAAATATACTACAGGAAATGCCATCAATCTTCAAGCAGGTTATTTGATTGAAAAGTCGGAATGGGCTATTCGGTACACCCACGTAAATCCAGATGATTTAACCTATTCAGGCCTAAAGGAGGAAACTCAGTACACCCTTGGTTACTCTAAATATATAGTAGGCCATAATCTTAAACTGCAGAGCGACCTTTCTTTTACAGATAAGGCACAAGGAGATAACCTGGTCACTTTCAGGTTTCAATTTGAAATCTCCTTCTAATTCAAACAAAATAAGTCTGCTGGCGATTGTTATAGAATAAGCTTTGCTAGGAGCTATTTTATGTCTAATTACCTTATAGTTCCTTTCTTCTTCTTAAATTGAAACCTTAAATCTGGGAGTTTGAAACTATTCGATTTTAACAGACTAATGGAAGCCTTCAATGGCTTTATTGAAACTAAAGTTGAGCTTTGGAAGCTTGAGGCAAAAGAAGAGATAAGTGCCCTTATCGCAAAAATGCTTGTGGTAATGCTGCTGAGTTTGTGTGCTTTAATGGTGCTGTTATTCTTGACTTTAGCTCTAGCCTTCCTCTTCAATGATTTGCTTGAAAGCACTGTTTGGGGCTTTGTTATTGTTGGAGGACTATATGGAATAGCCACAATAATACTTTATATAAAAAGGAATGCCATTATTGAAACCATTGTAAGGCAACAGAATAACGAAATTGAAGGAGTAAGTGAAGAGGACGCACTATGAAATCGAGAAAGGAACAACTAGAGCAGTCGAATGCTAAGTACAAAGAGTTACTTGAAGATCAGTTTGAGTCGATCAAGGAGAATTTTCAAGATACAGGTAAAAAAGCACTATGGATTGGTGGAGGCCTTTTGTTGGCTTATGGCCTCACCGCACTTATTACCTCAGGCGGAAAGGATGAAGAAGAGGTAGAAGGTGGAGAAATTATTGAGATTGTTCCGGAACCTTCAAAAAGCAAAAAAGTAAAGCTAAGAAAGGTTGTTGAGCATGAACATAAAGAAGAATCGGCAGTGGTGAGTGCACTAAAGCATCAGGCTATAGTTTTTGTGTTAGGTTTGGCTGCGAAGAAACTTGGCGATTTTTTGAAAGACTTGGGAGAAAAAGAAGAAGAAGGTGATTCTTAATTTATTTAAACAAAGAGCAAGTGATGGAAGAAAGTCCCTTGCGCTACTTATTGATCCAGACGACATTAATGAAAGTGGCTTGAAAGCCGTTATTAATGCTGCTATTGAAAATAGGGTCAATTATTTTTTTGTAGGAGGTAGCTTAATCACTACCAGTAATTTAGCACCAGTAATCGAGTCGATTAAGGCCCTAAGTGATATCCCTTGTGTATTGTTTCCTGGTAACGCCATTCATATTCACTCCGATGCTGACGCGATTCTTTTTCTTTCATTGATTTCTGGAAGAAACCCAGAGTTACTTATTGGCCAGCATGTAGTGGCGGCACCAGTAATTAAAAGGAGTAAGCTAGAAGTAATACCAACGGGTTATATGCTTATTCACTCAGGCAAACCCACTAGCGTTTCGTATATGAGTAATACACAACCTATTCCAAACGACAAACCAAGTTTGGCTGTGAGTACTGCATTAGCTGGAGAAATGCTTGGCTTACAATGTATTTATCTTGATGCTGGAAGTGGAGCCCTTGAGCCAGTTCCATCAAAAATGATTAAGGCAGTAAAACGTAATATTGAAGCTCCTTTAATTGTAGGAGGAGGAATAAACACAACTAGAAAGGCCAAGGAGGCACTTGAAGCTGGGGCTGATATTATAGTTATTGGCAATGCAGCACAAAAAAACCTCAGCATTTTGGCTGAGGTTTCTGATGTAGTCCAATATTTTAATCAAGAGTTAAACGTTAATTAAACTCTCTCTTCTTCTCATTTTTCCAGCAGGAATACCGAACATCATTTTGAATCTTCGACAGAAGTAAGCAGTGTCTTTATAGCCAACTTCACGTCCGATGTCACGGATGCTCTTCTTGGTAGTACGCAATAAATCAACCGCAGCTTCCATTCTTTGATACTCGATGTAATCCTGAGGATTGATTCCAGTAAGCATTTTGAAATACTGACCAACGTAATCTTCAGAAACACCAGCAACACCAGCCAATACTTTGTTTGAAAGATCACCACCAAGGTTGTTTTTGATATAAGCAAAAATATCGATGAGTCTTGGATCCTTAAAGTAAGTGCTGTTGGTTACCAATTGCTCAACAAAGAGACGCTTGTCAAGAATGTACCTGATGATTTCAACACAAAGATATTCTGTGTTTACTTTAATAATTCTGTTTTTACCAGGCTTGGTAGAGTTTGTTTCTTCAATAATCACACGGATCAACTGTGCGATCGTTTCGTTACCACGGATGGCAAACGGAGTGATATTCAATGAAGCAAAGAAGTTTACAGAATCAAAAACTTTGGCTTCAAACATTACTTGACTGAATCCATCAACATCATAATCATTGATGTCAGAGTCAGAAGCATTTTGAAGATACTTCTTCTTGTTAGCAATAAAGTCTTCGCTAGAAACAACTGGTGCTGTTAAAGAGCTGTACGAAATTGCTGTTGATTTGCCGCCAGGAATGAAAAGCATATCTCCTTCAGAAATCTTTTCTTGATCAGGGCCAAAGAATATGTCCCCATTGTTTACTATGAAAATCGTGTTCTCTACATCGTAGTGATTTTCAATAGTAACTGGCTTCGCTATTTTCATGTTTCTGCTCTTAATATAGCGTACTCCTAGCGACTCAATAATTTTGTTGTAGTCTTCCATTTACGTTCTTGTTAAAAATTATTATACACTTACACGCTGTAAAAGTAAAACAGAATTAACGAGAATCAAAAAAAAATGACCATTGGCAATATTTATTATGCCAATGGTCATTTGAATAGGATAATTCTAACTATTTGAGTAGTTCTCTGGATATTACTATCTTCTGTATCTCAGATGTACCCTCATATATTTGAGTGATTTTGGCATCTCTCATTAATCTTTCTACATGATATTCTTTAACGTATCCATAGCCGCCATGAATTTGTACAGCCTCAACAGTGGTATCCATCGCTACCTTTGAAGCAAAAAGTTTAGCCATTGCGCCAGCTTTTCCAAAATCCTTTTTCTGATCTTTTAAATGGGCCGCTTTAAAGCATAACAATCTAGCAGCTTCAATTTCAGTGGCCATATCAGCAAGCTTAAATTGAATAGCTTGGTGTTGGCTGATTGGTTTACCAAAGGCTTTTCTTTCTTTAGAATATGCTAATGCCAATTCGTAAGCTCCTGAAGCAATACCTAATGCTTGAGATGCAATTCCAATTCTACCACCATTTAATGTCGACATGGCGAATTTGAAACCAAAACCATCTTCTCCAATACGGTTTTCCTTCGGAACTTTAACATCAGTAAACATTAAAGAGTGAGTATCAGAACCTCTAATGCCAAGCTTGTTTTCTTTTTTACCAACCACAAAGCCTTCCATTCCTTTTTCTACAATAAGGCAGTTGATGCCTTTGTGCCCTTTCTCACGATCAGTTTGAGCTATAACCAAATAAACCGAAGCGGTATTTCCGTTTGTAATCCAGTTTTTGGTTCCGTTTAAAAGGTAGTAGTCGCCTTTGTCTTCGGCAGTTGTTCTTTGCGAAGTTGCATCAGAGCCTGCTTCTGGTTCGGAGAGGCAAAATGCACCTATTTTTTCACCAGTAGCCAAGGGCTTAAGATATTTCTCCTTTTGCTCTTCAGTACCATATTTTTCAATTCCCCAGCAAACAAGGCTGTTATTAACCGACATGCAAACAGAGGCTGAAGCATCAATTTTAGAAATTTCTTCCATGGCGAGTACATAAGAAATGGAGTCCATACCACCTCCATTATACTTAGGGTCTACCATCATTCCTAAGAAACCAAGCTCGCCCATTTTCTTAACCTGTTCTATAGGAAAAGTTTGAGTTTCGTCTCTTTCAATGACTCCCGGAAGAAGTTCTGTTTGTGCAAATTCTCTGGCGGCCTGCTGAACCGCTAATTGTTCTTCGGTTAATTCGAAATTCATGCTTTAATAATTTACCTAACGTTTGTTAGCAAATGTAGTAAATTCAGCTTAATGATTAGTCGTTATTCACAAACATCAGTACGTAATAAAGTAACATAGCTAATGAACCCAATGCTGCTACAAGATATGTTCTGGCCGCTGCATTAAGCGCATCTTCAGCCATACCATGCTCATCTGAGGTTACAATGTTACGATCGTTGATCCAAGCCAAGGCTCTTTTTGTAGCATCATACTCTACGGGTAAAGTGATGAATGCGAACAGGGTAAAGATGAAATAACAACCTATAATAATAGGCAAGGCTGCTTGCCAAGACATTAAGCCTAAGAATAGTGAGCTAATTAATAATCCCATAAAAATGAAGTTGATAATTTTACCACTTGCATTTTGAATTGGAACCAATGCCGAGCGCATTTCCAATGGGCCGTAAGCTTTTGCGTGCTGAACAGCGTGACCACATTCGTGAGCGGCAACAGCAGCAGCCATTACCGAACGACCTTCATATATTTCAGGGCTAAGGTTTACCGTTTTGTCTGTAGGGTTATAATGGTCGGTTAACCTGCCTTGTACAGAAACAACTTTTACATCATGAATTTGATTGTCCCGAAGCATTAACTCAGCAATCTCTCTTCCTGTTAGGCCAATGTTCAGGCCAACCTGCGAGTACTTTTTGAACTTCTTCTTTAAATTGTTTTGGACCACCCAACTAACAATTGCAATTACTATAATCAATACTAAAAACATGTTCTTTATTTTTTAAGTTTTTGAATCAAATTTGTTGTGGAGTAACCGTCCACCAAGTCGATGGTTTTTACTTCTCCTCCGTTCGCCAATACGATATCTGCCCCAACAATGTTGCTTAAATCGTAGTCACTTCCTTTTACCAGAATATCTGGAATCAAATAGGTGATTAATTCCTTCGGAGTGTCTTCGGAAAACAGCGTTACACCATCTACAAAAGCCAAAGCTGCAAGCATTCTTGCCCTTGCATTTTCATCATTTACTGGCCTTTCTTCACCCTTAAGTCTTTTAACTGAAGGGTTATCATTGAGACCAACTACTAATTTAGAACCGAGCGTTTTGGCTTTTTCTAAATAGTCGATATGCCCTAAGTGGAGAATATCGAAACAACCATTTGTGAAAACAACTTTTTCACCTTGACTTTTCCATTTCAGCATCAGGGCTTTTAAGGCTTTGGGGCTGTATATCTTATTCTTAGTGGGTGTCAATTCTCTTTTTCTTTTTTCTGAAGTTAAGGATAAGTAGGCTCAAAAATCCAAATATGATAACTGAAACTACTTGTGATCCATGCGATACCACTGCAAAAACATAACCATCGTTATGAGATATGCCATAAATGACTAAAATGCTTGCCACTAAGGCTTGATAAGCCCCAATTCCATTGTTTACTGGAGCGGCCATGCCAAGGCTTCCCATTACTAGAACAGCAATTCCTGCCATTAATGACAATTCGGCAGTTGGGACATAACCGAATGATATTACATAGAGCATTGCAAAATACAGCGCCCAAATACCTAAAGTAGATAGCCAAAAGCCAAGAGGATTCTCCACATTTTTAATCGCTTTAACGCCAGAAATTAACTCTATAGTTTTTTGCTTGATTTTAAAGTAAACAGAGTTTGGATTGTCTTCCTTTTTAGATTTTCGGATTACAAAGAGAATTAATAAGAGCCCTATTATTCCAGCTAAAATCAAATAGGGCCAAAGTGTGATTAGAAATGGGAGCTTATTATCTATAAACTGACTAAAATATGATTTGAGTAGGTTGAACTGCATAGCCAAGAGGAACATGGTAAACAGCATAAGCATAAACAAATCCAATAACCGGTCTGTGATCACAGTGCCTAGCGAAAATGTAACAGGAATATTTTCCTCTTTTTTCATAATAGTGCAACGGGCAACTTCCCCTAGACGGGGAATGGCCATATTGCCTAAATAGCATACCATTACAGCCAAAAACGATGTCCATGTGCTTGGTCGTGGCCCCTGAGTGCCTAAGAGCATTGCCCATCTATACGCCCTGAGGCTATGGCTGAAAAGAGATAAAAGTATACTCAGTAAGATCCACTCATACTTAAAGCTTTTTAAGGCTTCCCAGATTTGATTCCAATCTGTAGTTTTTGAACTGTTATACAAGATATATCCTGTGATCCCAAGGGACAGAATAAGTTTGAGAATATCTTTTGAGCTGATTTTCAAAATAGCGTTAAGCTAGCCTGTTATTCTTGTCAGGAAAAACAATTTTGGGTTTGAAGGTTTTGGCTTCTTCGTAATCCATTATTCCATATGAAACTATAATAATGATATCGCCCACTTGTACTCTTCGAGCCGCGGGGCCGTTTAAACAAACTGTACCACTACCTTTTTCTCCTTTAATTACATAAGTTTCGAATCGCTCACCGTTGTTCACGTTTACAATTTGAACCTTTTCATTTTCAATGATTCCAGAAGCCTCCATTAAGTGTTCATCTAGCGTAATACTACCAACATAGTGTAGCTCTGCCTGTGTTACTTTTGCTCTGTGAATTTTTGATTTAAAAACCTCTATCTGCATACCTTCTTAAAATGCGACCGCAAAGCTAATAATTTAAAAGTAAGTTGTCTATTAACCTTACTTTTCCAATTTCAGCAGCAATACAAAGCGCTGTTTTCTTTGGGTCTGAAACCGTGGAAATTCCTGTGAAATTCTCGGTTTCAACTACTTCGAAATACTCAAGGGTCAAACGTTCATTCTTCTTGAATAGTTCGTGGACTTGTTCAGTGATATGATTTATGGAAGTGCCATTTAAGATATCGTCAGCAGATTCTTTAAGGGATTTGTAAATAAGGCCTGCTTGTATTTTTTCTTCTTTGGTAAGCCGTTCATTACGTGAAGACATGGCCAAACCATTACTTTCTCTTTTTGTGGGTACCATGTGTAACTCAATAGGAAAGGAAAGTTGGTCAATCAGCTTTTTAATTACGAAAAACTGTTGCAGGTCTTTCTGGCCAAAGAAGGCACTATTGGGTTGAAATATATTGAATAGCTTAGAAACAATTTGGCCTACACCACTGAAGTGGCCTGGCCTGAATTTCCCTTCTAACGAGTTTTCTAATGCACCAAAGTTGATTTTGAGGTCATGTTTGCTACTATACATTTCAGCTACCTCTGGAGCAAATACAATGTCACAACCTGCTTCAAGTAATAGAGATAGATCACGCTCAAGATTTCTAGGGTACTTCTCCAGATCCTCTGAATTATTGAATTGAGTAGGGTTAACAAAAATGGAAACAGCTACTACATCCGATTTTTCCCTGGCCTTTTCAACCAGTGAAATATGTCCTTGATGTAGCGCACCCATGGTTGGAACTAAACCAATCTTCTTGTTTTTGAGGCGATGTTTGAGAAGCTCGGCACGGAGTTCTTCTATTTTTTTAAAGGTGTTCATTTGGTCGCGAAGGATAATCTAATTAACGCTTATTAACAACGCTTTTTTAGATAAATCAAGGTTTTTTCGGGAAAATGGAGTAATTTTGTGCTCATTTTCTAAATGAAGGTGTCATTAAATTTCCATTAATTATGTCAAAATTTCGAATTCTTTACGTTGCGAGTGAGATCAATCCCTTCCTAGAAACCTCTGCTGTTGCTGATTTTGTGAGAAAACTTCCACAGGCAATGCAGGAGAGGGGTATGGAGATCAGGATTTTGGTTCCTCGTTTCGGGCTTATTAACGAAAGAAAAAACAGACTGCATGAAGTGGTCAGGCTTTCAGGTATTAACATTTCTGTGGGTGATGAGGAAAAACCTTTAGTAATTAAGGTAGCATCAATCCCAAATGCGAAACTTCAAGTCTACTTTATTGACAATGAAGATTATTTCCATAGAAAATCTGTTTTCGTTGATAAGGAAAATAATTTTTACGCAGATAATGATGAAAGAGCAATTTTCTTCTGTAAAGGCGTTCTTGAAACGGTGAAGAAACTAGGGTGGGCTCCAGATATAGTGCATTGTAACGACTGGATGACTAGTTTGATTCCTATGTATTTGAAGACTACCTATAAGAATGATCCGATATTTCAAAATACGAAATCGATCTTTACTATCTATAACAATGCGTTCTCGCATCAATTTGATGCCGATTTGCTAGATAAAGTGAAGATGATGGACATTGATGATAGCATGCTGGAGAACTTGAAATCTGCAGATTTTGCTGGATTTATTAAGACTGGCGCTGAATATGCAGACGCGGTTATTAGGGCTGAAGAAGAGGGGCATGAAGGCTTAAATGACCTTGTGGCCGAAATTGAAAAGCTTAAGAAAGTAGATACAATAGAGAAAGATGATAATTTCTTAGACTCTTATTATAACTTATATAATGAACTTGTTGGGTAAGATTAAAAGCATTGGGGCCTTATTATTGGGCCTCACTCTTTTGTTTTCTTGTGAGAAGAATGGAGATTTTGGGTTTGGGTCAGATGATGTTTCACCAGTTGAATTTTCGGTAGAGTCAGTAGGTACTACCTCGTCCGTTGTTTTGTTAGATTCTATATCGTCTACAAATCTGGGTGTTGGTTTTATTGGGAATATTGATGATCCAGATGTAGGAAAACTTAAGGCTACCAGTTATGCGAAGATGGAGCTGAACGTTAGTGATATAAAAGATATTTCTGAAGAAGCTATTTTGGACAGCGTTAAGTTGAGCATTAAGTTTGGCTATCTCTATAAAGACTTCGCGAAAACGGCTCGCTTAAAGGTGAGTTTGCTATCTGAACAAATAGAGGATACGCTACACATCACAACAAATAGTACCGCTATTTCTAATCAATTAGTAGTCTCAGGAAATATTCTAATTGATGAGCTTGATTCTATTTATACAATTGATGTAAACATGGATTTTGCTGAAGAACTGTTTGAACTGATGAGAAATAAAAGTCCAGAAGTAGCAACACAAGAAGCTTTTGAGACAGCCTTTCCAGGCTTAGCCTTTCAAACACAGGATAATTCATCAAACGCATATGGAATAGTTTTAGAACCAGAATCGTCAAAGATTGACTTTTATTACAGTGAAGTGTCGAGTACGGGTGCTGTTAATGTACCAGCAACCCATCAAATAACAATTGGAGACCTTACTCATTATTATGGGTTGGAGCTTGATCGCTCAGGAACCGCATTAGAGGGGTTGACAACTACTAATCAAGAGTATTCACCAAGTTCTGGTTTGAGATATATTCAAGCAGGTGCTGGAGTTGTAACTAAAATAAATTTCTCAGAGTTGGAGACTTTTGCCAATTTAAAACCTGATGTGATAGTCAATACAGCTCAAGTTACTATTGGGCCAATTGAGGAACCAGTTGATGGAGTTACTCCCCCTACTAGACTTTTATTGTTGCTTACTGATTCTGGAAATAAAGCCATTCGAGATGGTCAGAACTTTAGAGCAATACAGCAAGATGGAGCGAACCCAATCGGGAGCGGAACTCCTTTGCTACTTCTTTACGATGATGAAACAAAAATCTATACAGGATCTATAACTTCATTTGTAGGGTATTACATTTCCGATGTATTTAGAAGAAATCAGTTTTTCATTGCACCTCCATCGATTAATGGTGAGCTAGGAAGCTTGGTATTTCGCCCTGAAGATTTTAAACTTAAAGTTTTCTACTCTGAACTTAAATAGCGGAAGTCAACTTCTTATATTTATCTCGAAAAAAATAAACGTATATGTGCGGAATAGTTGGGTATTTAGGCCATAGAGAAGCTTATCCAGTAATAATCAAGGGATTACAGCGCTTGGAGTATCGAGGTTATGATAGTGCCGGAGTTGCTTTGTTAAACGGTGACTTAAATGTTTATAAGAAAAAGGGGAAAGTAGCTGATCTGCATGATTTTGCTAAAGGGAAAAACCTAAATAGTAATATTGGAATTGGGCATACACGCTGGGCCACTCATGGAGAGCCAAATGATAAAAATGCTCACCCTCACCTTTCTAATTCTGGAAAATTAGCAATGATCCATAACGGGATTATTGAAAACTATTCATCACTTAAAACAGACTTAATTGAAAAGGGGTTTGATTTCAAAAGTGATACAGATTCTGAGGTATTTATAAATTTTATTGAAGACATTTATTTAAACTCTGAAGTTAGTCTTGCTGAAGCTGTTCGTCTTGCTTTGAATAAAGTAGTTGGAGCATATGCTATTGCAATTATCTCTTTAGAGGACCCAAACTTGATGATTGCCGCCCGTAAAGGGAGTCCGTTGGTGGTAGGTCTAGGGAAGGATGAATTCTTCCTCGCTTCAGATGCCACACCTATTATCGAGTACACTAACGAAGTAGTATACCTAGATGATCAAGAGATTGCCATTATTAAGGACGGGCAACTTACGATTAAGAATGTCTCTGATGTTGAAATGACTCCTTATGTTCAAACCATCGATATTCAGTTAGAGGCGATTGAAAAAGGTGGTTACGACCACTTTATGTTAAAAGAGATTTTTGAGCAACCAAAATCTATAGGCGACTGTCTTAGAGGTCGACTTCAAGCCAAGGAAGGTAAGTTGGTGTTGGGTGGCATTTTTGACTACGTGACCAAAATGGTCAATGCCGATAGAATCCTGATTATCGCTTGCGGAACATCCTGGCATGCTGGTTTGGTTGCAGAGTACATATTTGAGGAGTTCTGTCGAATTCCTGTAGAAGTAGAATATGCATCTGAATTCAGATATAGAAATCCGATTGTAAATGAGAAGGATGTAGTGATTGCTATTTCTCAATCTGGCGAAACTGCAGATACTTTGGCAGCAATTGAGTTGGCTAAATCCAAAGGAGCAACCATCATAGGTGTTTGTAACGTGGTGGGATCTTCAATTGCAAGAGCTACACATGCGGGTTCATATACACATGCGGGTCCTGAAATTGGCGTAGCAAGTACTAAGGCATTTACTGCTCAAATTTCGGTGCTTTCTATGATGGCTTTGATGATTGCTGAAAAGAAAGGCTCTCTTTCTGAAAGTAAATACAGAGCATTACTGTTTGAACTGGAGTCAGTACCAGAAAAAGTGGCTAAGGCTTTATTGCTAAATGATCAGCTTGAAGAGATCGCGAAGGTGTTTAAAGATGCTAGAAACTTCTTATACTTAGGAAGAGGGTTTAACTTCCCTGTTGCCCTAGAAGGAGCTTTAAAACTTAAGGAAATTTCTTACATACATGCCGAAGGCTATCCTGCTGCTGAAATGAAGCACGGCCCTATCGCTTTGATAGACGAAGAAATGCCTGTAGTGGTAATTGCTACCAAAGACAGTAGTTATGAGAAGATTGTTTCTAACGTTCAAGAGGTAAAAGCAAGAAAAGGTAAGGTGATTGCAGTCGTTTCTGAAGGTGATACCGAGATTCCTAAAATGGCTGATTATGTGATTGAAGTGCCGCATATTAGCGATGCTTTAATGCCACTTATTGCCGTAATTCCATTACAACTCTTATCATACCATATTGCGGTAATGAGAGGCTGTAATGTAGATCAGCCGAGAAATTTGGCCAAATCGGTTACTGTGGAATAATAGAAACTGAAAATATAATGAAGGAAAAGGGAGTTTATTAAGCTCCTTTTTTTAATGTATAATGCGGCTTAAGTATTCCTTTTTAAGCATTGGGCAAATTTTATATCGCTCTTCTTTGGTGTCTTCATAGATAGCTTCTAGCACTTCATAAACATTGTTGATACCAATGTTTTCACACCATTCGAAGGGTCCAAAAGGATAATTTGTGCCTAACTTCATTCCTGTATCTATAGCCTCTTTTGAGGCTGTGCCTTCCTGAAGTGTATAAAAAGCTTCATTAATAATCATGAAGATGATTCTAGGCGTTACCATGCCAACTCGGTCTTCAACCAGTTCAAAATCCGTATCTAGTTTTTTGCATAAGGTTTCCAAACCTGATTTGGCTTTATCGTTCAAAACCGAAACTTCTAGAATCTCCCGATTTAAGAAAGTAGGTAGGCCGTTGAAGCCATAAAGGTTACAGTTTACCTCTTCTTGATAATAGGCTAACTCAGTTAGAGAAATTTTCGGGGCGTTTACAAATAGATTAAGCTCTTCGTAAGCACTAAATATCTCGAATTGCTCAGGGCTATCACCAATAAAGAAGTCAAAAACACAATCAAATGCGGAGAGATCTTCTTCGAAGTCATAGTTCGTTTCGAAACGGCAGTCATGTCCCGTTTTAAATTTTAACTCAAACTCTTCAATATTCTGCTCCGTACCAATGACTAAAACTTTCATAATTGTGTAATTTGCCCCAAAATTATTCATTAAATCAAACAATCCGAACATGTCGAAAATAATCGTAAATAGCCCAGACGCTCCAGCACCAATAGGGCCTTATAGCCAAGCCGTTAAAGCCGGTAATACATTATATGTCTCAGGGCAAATTCCTTTTGATCAAGCCACTGGCGAAATGATCAATGAGAACATTACAGAAGAAACTCATCAAGTAATGAAGAACATTGAGGCTATTCTTTCAGAAGCTGGAATGACCTTCAACAACATTGTGAAGTGTTCAATCTTCATTAAAGACATGAATCAGTTTGCTACTATTAATGAGGCTTATGGCGTTTATTTTAAAACGAACCCTCCGGCCAGAGAATGTGTTGAAGTGGCAAGACTTCCGAAGGACGTGAATGTAGAAATTTCTTGTATCGCGGTAGAAGTTTAAGGTAGAGAATAATTTCAATTCGCTGTAAATCAATCAGTCAATCTTAGTGATGGACTTGACTTTTGCGTATTTTTGCGGCCAAATTAAAGTACATGAGTGTTAGAGTAAGGTTTGCTCCCAGCCCAACGGGAGCTCTGCATATTGGAGGAGTAAGAACAGCCCTTTACAATTATCTTTTAGCTAAAAAAAGTGGTGGACAATTCATAATTAGAATTGAAGATACCGATCAATCGCGTTATGTTGAAGGGGCTGAAGATTACATTCTCAATGCTTTAGAGTGGTGTGGAATTGTGCCAGATGAAGGCCCAAAGACTGGTGGAGATTATGGCCCATATCGTCAGTCAGATCGAAAATCATTCTATAAGCAATATGCTGATAAATTGATTTCCGAAGGCAAGGCGTATTATGCGTTTGATACTCCTGAAGAGTTGGATGAAATGCGCGAGCGACTTAAAGAAGCCCGCATGGCAAACCCACAGTATAATGCCATCAGCAGAAATCAAATGAAAAACTCGCTTACAATGTCGGCTGAAGAGGTTAACCAGAAATTGGAATCAGGCGAGCAATATGTGATACGTTTTAAAATGCCCAAAAATGACGATGTCCGCTTTAAGGATGTAGTTAGGGATTGGGTAGTGGTAAATACCACCACGCTAGATGACAAGGTGCTGATGAAGTCAGACGGAATGCCTACTTATCATTTAGCCAATATTGTGGATGACCACTTGATGGAGATTACTCATGTTATCCGTGGAGAAGAATGGTTGCCCTCGGCTCCTTTACACGTTTTACTGTATGAAGCCTTCGGTTGGCAAGCACCTCAGTTTGCCCATTTACCATTGTTACTCAAGCCTGACGGAAACGGTAAGTTAAGCAAACGAGCAGCAGACCAATTGGGCTTTCCAATATTTCCATTGAACTGGACAGACCCTGAAACAGGCGAGTTATCTAAAGGCTTTAAAGAGTCAGGTTACTTGCCTGAAGCATTTATGAATTTCTTGTCATTATTGGGTTGGAACCCAGGAACTGAGCAGGAGCTATTTTCAATGGAGGAATTGATTTCTGAATTTTCGTTAGAACGAATCAATAAGTCAGGAGCAAAGTTCGATATTGAAAAAGCCAAGTGGTTTAATCAGCAGTATTTAAAAAATAAGTCGAATGACGAGTTGGCCCAAATGCTCAAGGCAGAAACAAATATTGACGTAGATTTTGAGCTGTTAAGTACAATTGCTGGCTCAATGAAGGAGCGTATTACGTTTATTTCTGACATTGTAGAGAGCGGTGACTTCTTTTTTAATGCTCCCCAAACCTATGACGAGAAAACAGTTAATAAAAAATGGACGACAGAAGCGGTTCATAAATTAACCGATTTCGCAAATGAAATGGGCCAACTTGAGAACATTAGCCCAGAAGAGGCCAAAGAAAAGTTCATTGCGGTTTTATCAAAAGATAATACTCCGCTCGGAAAGGTGATGCCAGCATTGCGTCTGGCTCTAACCGGTGCTGGAGGAGGACCAGATTTAATGGAGATCATTTCAATTTTGGGTACAAAAGAAACAGCCTCTAGGATTAGAAAAGCAATTGAAGTGCTGAAAACTTCAAATTAGTAAGGTTGATTATTATTAATTAGGTCAAGCAAATTGAATATGGCAAGGAAAAAGGATAACAAGCAAAAGGATCAAAAACCACGAGTGAATAAAGAACTAGAAGGAATGGAAATTCGAATCGATTCCTTCGGAGAAATCCATAATTCTTTGTCGATTGATAAGATCAATGAATTCTTGAACAAGAATGTTGATGATAAGAAACTCCGTGATCGAGACGACCTTGACGAGATCAAAGGAGAGGGAAGTGATGAAGAGGAATAAAGATTCCTCTTCTCAAAACCTCTAAATCAGTTAAATCTTCTTTTCAGCACTTGAATAAAGGCGTCCATTTCATCGCCTTCAATATCCCATTTTTTATTGTAGGGCTGAGTTTTTGCCAGCGCCTCATCTACACTGTTTGCAGTGTCCAGTTCCTCTAAAACCTTTGACATTAAAGCTTGATCTCCTTCAAAAAGTGTTTTAGTAAACATAATACGCTCATTAATAGTCAAGCTTTTCTCTAGAGCCTGAGTCGAGTTTTTCTGAAGTTTTTCTGCTAAGGTTGGTGTATGAGATGTTCCGTTAAATCGATCGTTGACAGTTTCTTTACCATTTTCATGCTTGGCCGCTACTGTGTTTTTTGCTTCTGGTGTTTCTTCTATTTCAGGAGTAAAAACAGGAGGGGGAGTAGGTTCAACAGCTTGTTCTTTTTTGAAAAGAAGGTCTAATTTGCTTTCTGACTTTAACTTTTGAAGAAATTCCTGTGGCTCAGGAATATCAAAATGAGAACTCATTGAATCAAACAAATTCCCCAGATAGGCTGGGTTGATTGGAGTTTTGGCTGTATCGTGAATTAACTTGAACCCTTCTACATGCGTTTTTATATACCTCAACTTTCCTTTAGGTAGACTTTCTTTTTTCGAATCAAACCAATAGTTCAGTACATAGGTTTTTGGAGCAAAGGTCAATAGTATTGTTGCTTCAATAGCACGGGTTAAGAGCGGTTCTAGATGCCCCCTGCCTATACTAATATGTTCAGAAAGCGTATTCATAAATTCTTTAAGGGCTATTTGAACCTCTTCTGCTTCATAATTAAAGTATGGGCTTCTTAGTCTGGCTATTTCGGCTTGCCATTGTGTAAAAAGTGCCTCAATTATAAATGAATTAACTTGTCTTACATCGGTAAGGCTCATAATTGCCTCACCGCTTATTTTATCTTTTCCAGCAAAAAACTCAGTACATATGGTTGCAGCAGTGGCAGTAGAAAAACTCGAGATTGATTCTTGCTTTAGCTTGTAGCTCATGGCTTATTTCTTTTGTTTTGTAAATTAAAAATTATGGGACAGATCACTATTGAAAACCTGAACAATAAAGAGATTTCTAACACAGATAACTCTAAATCGGTACTGGATATTATTCACGAAAGCGGAATCGACTGGATGCACGCTTGCGGTAAAAAAGGCCGTTGTACCACATGTAAAATTATAGTAGTAGAAGGAGCAGACCAACTGAGTCCGATTGAAGAAACTGAACAACTGCTTTTCGATGCAGGTAAGCTTCAATCAGGTGAACGTGTGGCTTGTCAGGCAAAGTTACTGGGTGATGTGAAAATTCGCGTAGCTGACAAAAATAAATTTCCTCATATGACCTATACTGCATAGTATGTTTATCGAGCCACAGGGTAAAATAGCAGGAGAGCATACATCAGGAACCATCGAGGTGGTTTGTGGCTGTATGTTTTCTGGAAAAACGGAGGAGCTAATTAGGCGCCTCCGTAGGGCTACTATTGCCAAACAGAATGTGGAAATCTTTAAACCGGCTATCGATACACGTTATGATGTGGAGAATGTAGTTTCACACAACAATACCGTAATTAGATCTACACCAGTACAGTTCGCTTCGGATATTTTGCTGTTGTGTGGTGAAAGCGATGTGGTAGGAATTGACGAGGCCCAATTTTTTGATGATCAAATAATTGATGTCTGCAGAACCATGGCCAATAATGGAAAGCGGGTAATTGTAGCAGGTCTGGACATGGACGCTCAAGGAAATCCTTTTGGCCCTATGCCTCAGTTACTTGCAATTGCAGAATTTGTAACCAAATTACATGCTATTTGTACGGTAAGCGGCAGTTTGGCATCGTTCTCATACAAACTTTCCGATTCTGAAAAGACTGTGGAGCTTGGTGAGAAAGATATTTACGAAGCCCGAAACCGTAAATACTTTTATCAAGGGCTCGAAGAAAAAAAGAAGAACAAGAAAAAGTGATCAAACGCCTGTTTAGTCTGACTTTAGGAGCGATCATGCTCCTTGCAGTGCAAACCAGTTTTGCACAAGGTCAGATTCCAGTTTTCAACTGGCGGTCGCATATTAGTTATAATAATGTGATTGACATTGCTGCTGCAGGTGAGCTCATTTATGTAGCTTCTCCCAATGGACTTTTTTTTGTAGACTTATCTGAAAGCACTACCAATCGCTTGACCAAAAGCGATGGACTTTCTGATATAAGCATTGGAGCTATTGGTTACGACCCCACTTCTAAAACGCTTGTGATTGGTTACGCTAATGGTAATATTGATTTATTTTCAGGAAATTCAATTCATAATATCAGAACGGTTCTAGAAGCACCAACCACCACAAATAAAAGCTATAAACACATTGGTTTTAGAAATGGGAAGGCCTATTTGTCTGGCAATTTAGGTATTATAGTACTGGACCTTTCTTCGGAAGAAATTATTGAGTCTTACCAAAATATTGGAGCAAACGGAGAAAACGTAAGCGTATCGGAAACCGTATTTACGAACGATAGAATTTATGCCGCTACCGAAAGCGGGATTCTTTCTGCGAGCTTAGCAGATGGAATAAATCGTCAGGACTACAGCAGTTGGACGCGAGCGTTTTCTGGAATTTCGTTTTCTAATATTGCTGTAATTGGTGCTGAGCTTTTTGCCAACTCGGCTTCTGATTTATTTTCATTTGATGGAACAAGCTGGAGCTACCTGTTGTCTGCCGATAGTGATATTAACGATATTGATGATAACGCTGGAACAGCCATTATACTCACCTCTTCCAGTATTTCTAGTATTCAAAATAATCAGTTGAATAATCTTTACACCTTCCCAACACAAGGCGTTTTACGAAACGAATTGTTACGTTATCAAGACTTTTGGTGGGTGGGCGATGGCCTTGAGGGTTTACTTAAAATAGAAAACAATGGTCAGCAGTCATTCAAACCCTCTGGCCCAGCCAACGATGCAACTTGGTTGGTTGGAAACTTTGAAAATCAGGCCTTTAAGCTTTCTGGTGGCTTCGATGAAAATATTTCTGCCTTGAATAGACCTTCTTATATTTCTACCTTTTCTTTTGAAGAAGGCTGGAAAAACTTGGCTATCATGAATAGTCAAGGAGATAGCATTCAAGATTTACTGGATTTCGAATCCATTTCTTTTTCAGGAGAGAACAAGTTGATTTTAGCTTCATTTACTGAAGGACTTTATTCATTTGTTGAAGGAAACGCTCAACCAGTAGAAGACTTTTCTCCCAATACTACTTTGAGTGAAGGTATAGGCAACTTCAAGATTACGGGCTTAGCAAAGAATGAAAACTCACTTTGGGTAACCAACTATGGAACATCCAATTCGCTGCACGAATGGAATTTCATGGATAATATTTGGCGCTCTTATTCTCTGACCAACTCTCGAGCAAGGTATTCGGTTTCACTTTTCATTGCACCCAATGGTGATAAATGGCTTCCTATAGACGATAGTCGTGGAGGCGGAATTGTGGTTTTTAATGAAACCAGCAAGACCGAACGATATTTAAACACCAATGGTGGGCAAGGTGGTTTGCCAGGTAGTAAGGTTACATCATTGGTTCTGGATGATAACCAATTTTTGTGGGTGGGGACAGACGAAGGAATTGCCTTTTTCCCAAACCTAAATGCCATTCTTCAGGGGCAGGCACTAACTGCCAGTATTCCCATTTATGAAAATCGCCTTTTGCTTCGCGATGAAAATATTACTGCCGTGGCAATCGACCCAGCCAATCGCAAATGGTTCGGAACGAAGAATAACGGGCTTTGGCTGTTTAGCGAAACGGGTGAAGAGTTGGTGCAAAGGTTTACCACCCAAAATAGCTCGCTCATTTCCAATGCAATCACTTCAATTTATGTAGAAGAAATTTCAGGGGAAGTGTTTGTGGGGACAGACAAAGGCTTGGTGTCTTTTAAAAGTGATGCTACTCTAGGTACTTTCGAGCACCAAAATGTAAAGATTTATCCAAACCCTGTACCACCAAATTTCAATGGCCAAATTGTAATCAATGGGCTGGTGAATAATGCGTCTGTAAAGATTACGGACATTTCGGGTAAGCTGGTAAAGGAAACTAAAGCCAATGGCAGCACAGCCATTTGGAACGGCCGCGATAACAACGGTGCAAAAGTGAAAACAGGTGTGTATTTGGTATTCAGCTCGAATGCTGATGGTACAGAAACCTTTGTTGGAAAAATAGTGGTAATCTAATGCTACACCGAACCAGAGGCATAGTTTTAAGCTATATAAAATACAAGGAGACTTCTATTATAGTGCGAATTTTCACAGAAGCTTTTGGTATGCAAAGCTATATTGTAAACAGTGTTCGGAGCGCAAAATCAAGAGGGAAAATGGCACTTTACCAACCGTTGAGCTTACTCGACTTGGTAGTGTATCATAAGAGCGGTAAAGACTTACAGCGAATTTCAGAAACTAAGTTTAGCTATGCATATAGTTCTATTCCTTTCAATCCTCTAAAAACAGGAGTGAGTATTTTTCTAACCGAAATTCTCACTAAAATTCTAAGGGAAGAGTCTGAAAATGAAGGGCTCTATGATTTTGTACATCAGGCCATGGTCATCTTCGACCATTTAGAAACGAACATCAGTAACTTTCACTTACAGTTTTTGATGAAATGTAGCGGCTATTTAGGTTTTGAACCGCAGTCTGCCGAAGGTTTTATTGAAGAACTAGCTGAAAATGGTGTGCATTTTACTACGCTTGAAACTGAAAGGGTTATAATTTCAGCCTTGATGAACAAACCACTGGGAGACGAAATAGCGTTGAGCAGCCAATTAAGACGCGATGTGCTCTCACATATTATTAAGTTTTATCAGATTCACGTGTCGGGTTTAAATGAAATAAAATCTCTTGAAGTACTGAAAGAGGTGTTGAGTTAGTAAACTCTGTCACGATTATTTAATAAATTAGATTGTTTTTAACCATTGCAACAATGAGCGAGAAATTATATGATGAGGTTCCCTCACTAGATTTAGCCGACTTTACATCGGGCGATCCAGCCAAAAAACAAGCATTTGTAGATGCTTTGGGCCAAGCTTATAATAACATAGGCTTTGTGGCTATAAAAAATCACGGGCTTACCGATGCTCAAACACAAAAGCTATACGCTACTATTCAAAAGTTCTTTCTGATGTCTGATGACATCAAACAGAAATACGAGGTGCCGGAGTTAGCGGGGCAACGAGGCTATATTGGGAAGGGGAAAGAGCATGCCAAAGGTCGTAAAACTGGTGACTTGAAAGAGTTTTACCATGTTGGCCAGGAAGTAACCGATGGCGATCCAATCAAAAATGAATATCCAGATAATATTTGGCCAGATGAACTTCCAGAAATGGAGGAGATTGCGCTAGAAGTATATAAAACCATCGAGGCAGCAGGTATAAAAATGTTACAGGCCATTGCGCTTTATTTAGGTTTACCTGAGCATTATTTCGATGATAAAGTAAAGAACGGAAATAGCATTTTGCGCCCTATTCATTACTTCCCAATTGAAAACCCAGATGAAGTGCCTGATGATGCTGTACGTGCGGCTGAGCATGGTGATATTAACTTGATTACCCTGCTGATGGGAGCAAGTGCTGACGGTCTTCAAGTATTGAGAAAAGATGGAAAATGGATTCCGATCACTGCCTTACCAGAGCAATTGGTGGTAAATGTGGGCGATATGCTTTCGCGTCATACCAACAATAAGCTAAAATCTACAATTCATAGGGTGGTGAACCCACCAAGAGAGTTAATGAAAAACAGACGCTTCTCAATTCCGTTTTTTATGCACCCTCGTTCCGATATGGATTTGACCTGCCTAGAAAGCTGTATTGATGCTGATCATCCAAAGTTGTATGACGACATTACGGCTGGTGAGTTTCTGAATGAGCGACTCATTGAATTGGGCTTGAAAAAGAAATAAACTCGCTTAAATTCATTGATAAAGCGCATTCGATACTATATTTTTCTGCGTGATGTTTTGGTCATGGCGGTGAGTGCTTTTGGTGGTGCCCAAGCTCATTTTGCCATGCTCATTAAAATCATGGTGAAGAAAAGAGGCTACCTTACCGAGGAAGAGTTAATAGAATTGAATGCGCTTTGCCAGATTTTACCTGGTCCAACTTCTACCCAAACCATAACCGCCATTGGTTTTAGAATTGGTGGAGCAAATCTAGCCTACCTTACTCTGTTGGTTTGGATGTTACCCGCGGTAGCGGTAATGACAACTGCGGCTATTTTGGTAGACTCTTACCAAACCAAAAATCTCAGCTTAGAATTTACCCGATTTATTCAGCCTATGGCTGTGGGTTTTGTAAGCTATGGCGCCTATATCATTGCATCAAAAGTAGTTACTACCAGAACTGCGGGTGGATTAATGGCACTTTCGGCCATTGTTACCTACTTTATTTCTAAACCGATTGCCTTGCCTTTAGTACTGATTTTTGCAGGAACACTTACAGCATTTAAATACAAAAAGCAGGCACCTGAAGAGAAACAAAAGGTTAAAATCAAATGGGGGAACTTTACCCTTTGGGCCTTGGTGTTGGTAACCGCAGCTGGTTTAGGGGCTGTGACCCAAGATAGGTTTGTGTTGCTTTTTGAAAATTTCTATCGTAACGGAAGTTTGATTTTTGGTGGAGGGCAAGTATTGATTCCCTTCTTACACACAGAGTTTGTAGAGTTTAAAGGCTTCTTGACTTCTGAAGAATTTCTTTCAGGTTTTGCGATGGTACAAGCTGTTCCTGGTCCGGTGTTCTCGGTGAGTTCATTTGTGGGTGCTTTGTCTGTTCGAGAAATGGGCTTGGGCGCACAAATATTGGGTGGTTTTGTAGCAGCATGCGGTATTTTTTTACCTGGTACTTTCTTGATCTTCTTTGTTATTCGCTTTTGGGACGATCTAAAACGCTATCGTGTTGTGAGGGCTTCTTTGGAAGGAATTAACGCGGCCAGTGCGGGAATGGTGGCAGCTGCCGCTTTCGTTCTTTTTCAACCCATTCAGAATAATGTACTGAATGTAAGTGTGATTATTGGCACTTTCTTGATTCTCACCTATACCAAAATACCACCCCCTTTTATCATTTTGGCCGGGCTACTGGCGGGAATTTTTATACCGCATATTTAAGATAGAGGAACAGAATTTTCCAAAAGATTGAAAATTTGGAAAGTTGAATCAAGCGTTTTATACCAGATGAAGATCAAAACTTAAGCTTACATTGCTCTCGTTTACCTCAAAATTTCCAGAAACTCCACAATAAACAGGCAAGTTTCTTTTTTCATGACCTAAAGGAAAGCCATAAGCGATTGGAATATTCAAGCCAGCCAAGTTGCGAGCAATAACCTCCAAGGCTTCAGCCCCAAAACTATCCTTGTGGTCTTTCATTGAAGAAAAATCTCCGATGATTATGCCTGCCAAATTATCAAGCTTTCCAGCCCTTTTTAATTGCACTAGCATCCGGTCTAAATGATAGATGTATTCTCCCACTTCTTCCAAAAAGAGGATTTTGCCTTTGGTTTGAATTTCTGAAGAAGTACCTATGGAGTTGCAAATGATAGATAAATTTCCACCAATAAGTTCGGCATTGGTTTGACCAAGTTGGTTTAAGGGGTGAGGAGGGATGTTGTAATTTACCTTTCCTTCAAAAAGCATAGATTTTAAGCTTTCGGTAGTCAATTCATCCCAATCGAGCGTAACCCCCAATGGGCCATGAATGCAGGCAATTGAACGATTGTTGAGTTCGGTGATCAGGGATGTGATATCGCTAAACCCACAAATCCATTTTGGGTTTTCGAGAAACTTGGCCCAATTGACTTGCTCCAAAATCCTTGTAGTGCCATAGCCGCCACGGGCAATTAGAATGGCTTTGATTTCGGGGTTGTCTAGTGCTTCTTGTAGATCGTGAAGTCTTTGATTGTCTGTTCCTGCAAAATAATGGTCTGTCGCTAAAACGTGTTCACCCAAAACAGGAGTTAATCCCCATTCAGTTAAGGTGTTCACCGCAAAAGTCAAATCAGACTGAATTTTCTTGGCAGGAGCTACTATGGCAATCTTATCGCCTTGACTTAATAATGGAGGGATCAACATGCCCCTAAAGTAAAAAGAAGACGCTTGAATAAGACGTCTTCTTTTAATTTTTATGTTGTTGTAGCTTTGAAAAGCTACAACTCTTCTACTTTTTCAATATTCACAAATTCGATTTCCTTTTCTGGAGTAAGCTCAATACTTACAACGGAATCTTTATCCACTTTACCTGATAAAATCTGCTTTGAAAGTTCGTTCAACACTTTGCGTTGAATCACTCTTTTGAGCGGACGGGCACCGTATTGCGGATCCCAGCCTAACTCTCCAAGGTAATCAAGTACTTCATCAGTAGCTTCAATTTCAATTCCGTTTTCACTCAATTGATTCTGAATTAAGCGAAACTGAATTCTAACAATCTGCCTGATATTATCGCGGTTGAGTGGCATAAACATGATCGTTTCGTCAATCCTGTTTAAGAACTCTGGCCTCACCGATTTCTTCAGCTGATCCATTACTTCAAGCTTGGTTTCATCAATCACATCCAACACGTTTTCTTCGTTAATCGTTGCGAAGTTGTCTTGAATTATAGTCGAGCCAATGTTGGTCGTCATAATGATGATAGTGTTCTTAAAGTTGGCAACACGGCCCTTATTATCTGTTAATCGTCCGTCATCTAACACTTGCAAAAGAATGTTGAAAGCGTCTGGGTGTGCCTTTTCAATCTCATCCAATAAAATTACTGAATAAGGTTTTCTACGCACCGCTTCTGTCAACTGGCCGCCTTCATCGTAGCCTACATAGCCTGGAGGTGCTCCAATCAATCTACTCACTGCATGACGTTCTTGATATTCTGACATATCAATTCTGACCATGTTGTTTTCATCATTGAAAAGGTATTCTGCCAAGGCTTTCGCCAATTCGGTTTTACCAACCCCAGTTGTTCCTAAGAAAATGAAAGAACCAATCGGACGTTTCGGGTCTTGCAAGCCTGCTCTGCTTCTTCGAACCGCATCGGATAAAGCTGTGATTGCTTCTTTTTGTCCCGCTACGCGTTTGCCCAATTCTTCCTCTAGGTGAAGAAGTTTTTCGCGATCAGACTGAAGCATTTTAGAGAGGGGAATTCCAGTCCATTTTGCTACTACTTCCGCAATGTCTTCCGCGTCCACTTCTTCCTTCAGCAAGGTTTTTTCTCCTTGCATCTCTCGCATTAATGCTTTTTGCTCTTCCAGTTTTCTTTCCGCTTCTACGATTTTACCGTAACGTATTTCCGCTACTTTACCGAAATCGCCTTCTCTTTCAGCTTTTTCAGCTTCAGATTTATAGCGGTCTATGTTTTCTTTGGCTTCGCGAATACTGGTGATCACCGATTTCTCGTTTTCCCACTTCGCTTTAAGCCCATCGCGCTTCTCGGAAATCTCGGCAATCTCTTTCGAAAGCACCGTTTCCTTGTCTTTGTTTTTCTCCCTACGGATGGCTTCGCGCTCAATTTCCAATTGCATGATCTTACGGTTCATCTCATCCAATTCCTGAGGAAGAGAGTCCATTTCGATACGCATTTTGGCAGCTGCTTCATCCATTAAGTCAATCGCCTTGTCTGGCAAGAAACGATCAGAGATGTATCGACTTGAAAGCTCTACTGCAGCAATTACTGCGTCATCTTTAATCCTCACTCCGTGGTGCACTTCATACTTCTCCTTAATTCCTCTCAGAATTGAAATGGCGTCATCACGGTCGGGCTCATCGACTACAACAGCCTGGAACCTTCTTTCCAAAGCCTTATCTTTTTCGATGTACTTCTGGTATTCCTTAAGTGTGGTGGCTCCAATGGCATGCAATTCTCCACGTGCTAAAGCGGGTTTTAAAAGGTTGGCAGCATCCATTGCGCCTTCGCCTCCGCCACCTGCTCCAATCAAAGTATGAATCTCATCAATGAAGAGAATGATTTCTCCGGCCGCATCTTGTACTTCCTTAATTACCGCTTTCAAACGCTCTTCAAATTCGCCTTTGTATTTGGCGCCTGCTACCAAAAGTCCCATATCTAAAGAGATAATGGTTTTCGATTTTAGGTTTTCGGGCACGTCACCATCGATGATACGTTGCGCCATACCTTCCACAATAGCCGTTTTACCTACACCTGGTTCACCCAAAAGAATAGGGTTGTTCTTTGTTCTTCTTGAAAGAATTTGAAGCACCCTTCTAATTTCTTCATCACGTCCAATTACGGGATCAATTTTACCTTGGCTAGCGAGTTCATTTAAGTTTTTAGAATACTTGCTCAACGACTGATACTTGGACTCCGCGTTAGCATCGGTAACACTGTTTCCACCGCGTAATTCCTTAATAGCAGCAATCAACTCTTTCTTTCCAAAGCCAACTTCCTTCATTAAGGAGGCTACTTTGTCTTTTCCTGCTAAAAGACCAAGAACGATATGCTCAATGGCAACATATTCATCTTTAAAATCCTTCAAGAACTCTAATGATTTGGTAAGTGCCGAATGGGCATCGTTCGATAAATAGGGTTGCGTGCTGCTTCCGCTTACTTTTGGGTATCCGTTTACTATATCTTCCAGTTTTGTTTCAAACTGTACCTTGTTCACACTCAATTTTTTTATCAAGAAGGAAATAACATTCTCATCTGATAAAAGGATCGCCTTTAAAAGGTGTCCCGGCTCAATGGCCTGCTGCTGATTTCCAGCGGCAAGCTCGGCCGCCTTTTGAATAGCTTCCTGCGATTTGATGGTATATTTTTTAAAATCCATGATTGTTGTTCTCCTTTAAATATTCGCAAGCTTTTAAGCCGACATCGCTACCATTACAAACCATAATCCATTGTTGATGTTCGGAAGAATTGGCTGAAAAAAGTTAGCTCACTTCGTTTATTCGGACATTATGTCTTAGATTCGCACAAAAATCTTTTAGAAATATGCCAAGAGTGAAGATAGAGTTGCCCGATGCTTTTATGTTTGAAACTGAAATCAAAGTCAGAATTTCAGACATTAACTATGGCGGGCATTTGGGCAACGATAGTGTGCTTAGCATGATTCATGAATCGCGTTACCGTTTCTTTAATTCTCTTGGCTACAAAGACGAACTTTCAATTGATGGCTGCGGTACCATTCAGGCCGATGTAGCCATTGCCTACAAGGGAGAAGCTTTTCACGGAGATAATATTAAAATTGAAATTGCAGTCGCAGAGATCAGTAGGAAAAGCTTTGAATTGGTGTATAGATTGAGCTGTGGCACCAAAGAAATTGCCCGAGCAAAAACGGGTATTGCCATGTTCGATTACAATGAAAATAAAGTGGTGAATATCCCTTCACTATTCCTTTCAAAGATTCAAGCTTAGATCGTTACCTTTGCAAAATGGTTGAGGCAAAACGCGACATTAGACAACTCTCGCTCGAAGAAATTCAGGAGTTTTTTGTGAGCATAGGAGACAAGGCTTTTAGAGCAAAACAGGTGTATGAATGGCTTTGGAAAAAATCGGCAAAGGATTTTGACCAAATGACTAATATTTCGCTTTCTACCCGCGAACTCCTTAAAGAGAAGTTCAGCATCAATCATATTAAGGTAGACGAAATGCAGCGCAGTAATGACGGCACCATAAAAAATGCTGTACGTCTGCATGATGGTATGACGGTGGAATCGGTATTGATTCCTACAGAAACGCGAATTACCGCCTGTATTTCATCGCAAGTGGGCTGTAGCTTGGATTGTCATTTTTGCGCCACGGCCCGTCTTAAGCGTATGCGTAATCTAAATCCTGATGAAATCTACGATCAGGTAGTGGCCATTAAAGAAGAAGGGGAGCTTTACTTTGGTCGCTCGCTGACCAATATTGTGTACATGGGAATGGGCGAGCCTTTGCTCAATTACCAAAACGTAATGGAGTCTATTCGCAAAATCACTTCGCCAGAAGGCTTGGGTATGTCGCCAAAACGCATTACACTTTCTACCGTGGGGATTCCGAAAATGATTATGCGCATGGCGGATGAGGACATGAAGTTCAATCTAGCTGTATCACTGCATTCTGCCATTGACGAAACGCGCTCGAAGGTAATGCCAATCAACGAAAAAAGTGATTTGAATGAATTGGCCGAATCGTTAAACTATTGGTATCAGAAAACGAATCGGAAAATCACTTTTGAATATGTGGTTTGGAAGGGCATTAACGATGATGAAAGACATGCGCATGCTTTAGCCAAATACTGTGGCCGCGTGGCTTCAAAAGTCAATTTGATTGAATACAACCCAATTGACGATGGCATGTTTCAGCAGGCCGATCCCGAAAAAATCGATATGTATGAAAGGATTTTAGGCGATAAAGGCATTATTGTCAACGTGCGCAGAAGCCGTGGGAAAGATATAGATGCGGCATGTGGTCAATTGGCTAATAAGCTATAAACCGTCATTTATTCTGCTTATTTGTGTTAAACAATTTCTGATTTCACCTTGGGTTAATTGTGATACAGCTATATTCAGAAATACTTTTTGAAATGGAATTATTCTTGTTATAATACATACTTTTTCTATATTTATCAGTTAGGGGATACGGCCATAAACCTTTTCTGATTTTGGTGGTCTTAAGGTGTGATTTCTATCGGGTTGGTGGAATTCATTTCGAACCGAAAAGTGAGGTGTGATTATGAAGTTTTACTCTGTTTTTTTGACTTTTTTATTTTTTCAATCAATTAGTATTCAGAATGCCAATTCTCAGAACGCCCAACTGAATGCACTTACTGATAAACTAGAGAAACTTACTACTAGCTTCCCCCAAGAAAAAGTCTTTCTTCATACAGATAGAAAGTTTTATGTTCCTGGAGACCCGATATGGTTTCAGGCCTATATAACTGCTTACGAGGCCAATTTACCCTCTGTGCTAAGTACAAACCTCAGAGTAGAGCTGTTTTCTAAGGATAAAGAATTAATCGTTGAGCAATTGGTATTTGCGCAGACAGGCTACGGTGAGGGAGTTATTGATTTGCCAAGGGATTTGAAGGGGGGCAGTTATATTTTGAGGTCCTATACCAATTATATGAGGAACTTTGATGCTGATTTTTTTTTCGAAAAGGAAATAGTCGTAGTCTCAGATTCTGTTGAAGTAGAAACTTCATCCGATATCCCACAAAACTTAGGAGAAATAGATGTTCAATTCTTTCCAGAGGGAGGTCACTTAGTTTCTGGCCTTCCTGCAAGAGTGGCCTTTAAGGCTATCGATAATACAGGTCATTCAATAGACGTTAAGGGGGAGCTCTTTTATCGTTCTGGAAAGCGTATAAACGCAATTGAGTCTGAGCATGATGGGATGGGAGCATTTAATCTTGTTCCTCAATTCGGAGAAGATTATTTTGTAAGAATAGAAGGGTCCGAGCAAGTTTTTAGTCTCCCAGAGGTGGAACAAAAAGGGTATAGCCTATACGCTTTTCCAGAAGCCGAAGGAAAAATAAAACTTAGAATTACAACCAATAAAGAGCTGGCTAAAAGTGAAAAGCACTTTTTAGTAATTCATTCAAATGGTGAGTTATACTACGATTTTGAGCTAAACCTTTCGGACAAATTGGCGATTGCAATGATCCCCACTGATGTAATTCCTGAAGGGATTGCTCACATTACTTTGTTTGATGATTCGGCTAATCCGTTGTTAGAAAGACTTGTGTTTATAAAAAAGCCATTAGACAATGAGTTATCCGTTTCAACAAATAAGCAAGAATATACTCTTAGAGAAAAAGTTGGTTTGAAAATAAAGGCAATAGACTCTCTGGGAAATCCCCAGTCAGGCATATTCTCATTGAGCGTTATTGATTTAGGGCAAGCTTTGGATTATGCTCCAGAGCAAAGTATTTACTCTGAGCTATTGCTTACCTCTGACCTAAAGGGCTACATCGATAATCCGATGTATTACTTTAGCAGTAAGAACGAAAACGCCTTACCTCACTTAGATTTGGTTATGCTCACCCATGGCTGGAGCAGGTTTTCATGGGAGGATTTAAAAAAGGATGTTTTACCCTCTCTTGACTACTTTGTAGAACAAGGCTTAACGGTAAGCGGGACACTCTATAAATTCGGGTCAGACAAAACAATTTCAGGAGGAGAAGTAACCTTTATTAATAATCAAGCCACCCCGCCTATCATCGCTTCTGCTACAACATCTGATAAGGGTAAATTCATTTTTGAGGAAGCAGTTGTGTATGATGATGAGACTATTTTTTTTAGAGGGCAGCGTGATAAGAAAAGGGATAATGTGAGGTTTGAAATTGACTCAATCAAATATGATTGGCCCTCGTTTTCACAGAACATTCTGCTGAAGGGAGACAAAATTGATCCGACCTCTAACCTCTCCTTTTTGGCAAAGAATGAAAGAAGAGATTTAATTGAGAAGGCATATGGCTTGGATACGGGAGTAACTTACTTAGACTCTTTTGCTGTGGAGGCTAGTCGAGAGGATGGCAAGAGAGAGGCTTTACAAAAGACGGCTTATGGAAAGGGGTCAGATGCATACAGCTTTGTAGATTCACCTTCGGCCACAAGCTATACTGATGTTTTTAGTGCACTTGTAGGGAAATTCACAGGAGTAACGATATCACCAACTGGGTTTGGAGCACCTCAAATCTCCATTCGACAAAACTCATCAATAGAACAATCTTTCCCTCCAATGATTCTTCTGGACGATGTTGAAGTGCAAATGGAAAGCGCCATGAGTTTAGACCCAAACTCAATTTCTAGGGTAGTGCTTTTTAAGGGCTTGGCCGCCTCTGGACTCTTTGGGAGTGCTGGCAGGGGAGGGGTATTGGCATTTTACACCAAAAGTAGCGATGGTTTAGAGGTTGAAACCAAAAAATGGGATGAGAATTTTTTGAGTACCACCCTACAAGGAGCCTATAGCTCAAGTCGCAAGTTTTATTCACCAAAATATGATGTCAAATCAGATTTGGACATTAAATATGATCAAAGGCTGGTTCTATTTTGGAAACCGCTCATTGAACTTGATGAGCATGGTGAAGCGACAATTGAGTTTTGGAATTCTGATGAGGAAACCAGCATCTTAATCGACTTACAGGGATTAATGAGCGATGGCAAACCATTTCAGTTTACCAAGACATATGAAACCAAGAAAAACTAGTCCTTACTGGCGTTAAAAGACATTTATGGATGAGAGGGATTGAATTACAGTCATGCTCCAATTTGAATCATAGGGACAAAGGTGGTGTAAACGTGCATAGAAGCTGGATTAAAGGTATTGATACTGATTGCTGATAATTGGTCAATAAGGTTTAAATGCTTATGTGTTGTTTAATTCTTATAATGAGATTTCATATACAGAATTTAACATCTACCATTAGGGTGTTTATCGTGGGCAGCAGGAATTTGTTATTATTTTTTTTATTTTTTCAATCAATTGGTATTCAGAATGCTAATTCTCAGAACGCCCAACTGAACGGCCTTACTGATAAACTAGAGAAACTTACTACTAGCTTCCCCCAAGAAAAAGTCTTTCTTCATACAGATAGAAAGTTTTATGTTCCTGGAGACCCGATATGGTTTCAGGCCTATGTAACTGCTTATGAGGCCAATTTACCCTCTGTGCTAAGTACAAACCTTAGGGTAGAGCTGTTTTCTAAGGATAAAGAATTAATTGTTGAGCAATTGGTATTTGCTCAGACTGGCTACGGTGAGGGAGTTATTGACTTGCCAAGGGATTTGAAAGGGGGCAGTTATATTTTGAGGTCCTATACCAATTATATGAGGAACTTTGATGCTGATTTTTTTTTCGAAAAGGAAATAGTCGTAGTCTCAGATTCTGTTGAAGCAGAAACTTCACCCAATACCCCACAAAACTTAGGAGATATAGATGTTCAATTCTTTCCAGAGGGAGGTCACTTAGTTTCAGGCCTTCCTGCAAGAGTGGCCTTTAAAGCGATCGATAATACGGGTCATTCAATAGATATTAAGGGAAGGCTTATTGACCCTTCTGGGGCACTGTCTATAGACATTGAGTCGAAGCATGACGGGATGGGGGATTTCAGCTTCATTCCGCAATTCGGGGAGAATTATTCAGTACAAATTGAAGGTAGAAATAAAGCTTTTAACCTTCCACAGGTTGAAGAAGTGGGCTATAGCTTATACGCGTACCCAGAATCTGAGGATAGGGTAGTACTAAGGATAAGTACAAACTTAGAGCTAGGAAGTGACAAGGGTCATTTTTTGGCTGTCCACTCTGGTGGTAGCTTGCTTTATAATTTGGATTTGAGTTTGAACAAAAAAGTGACTATGGTAATTCTGCCCACGGATATAATTCCAGAGGGAATATTTCATATTACGTTGTTCGATGGTTTGGCAAATCCTCTGTTGGAGAGGTTGATGTTTAAAAAGGGCCGAGGAGACACTGTTATCGTTACAACGGAAAAAAGAGATTATGGTACAAGAGAAAAAGTTGAATTGAAAATAAAAGCGGACAATTCTTTAGGTCGTTCCCAGTCAGGCATCTTCTCATTGAGTGTGATTGACTTAGGACAAGCTTTGGATTATGCTCCAGAACAAAGTATTTATTCTGAGCTATTGCTTACCTCTGACCTAAAGGGCTACATCGATAATCCGATGTATTATTTTAACGACAACAATGAATACGCTACGGAACACTTGGACTTGGTTATGCTCACCCATGGCTGGGTGAGGTTTTCATGGCAAGATTTAAAAGATGATGTTTTGCCCTCTCTTGACTACTTTATAGAAAAAGGCTTAACGGTGAGCGGGACACTCTATAAATTCGGGTCAGACAAAACAATTTCGGGAGGAGAGGTGACCTTTATAAGCAACCAAGCCATTCCGCCAATAATTGCTTCTGCTACAACATCGGATAACGGTAAGTTTGTTTTTGAAGAAGCGGTTGTTTATGATGATGACACTGTTTTTTTTAAGGGGCAACGTGATAAGAAAAGGGATAATTTAATGTTTGAAATTGACTCAATCCAATACAGGTGGCCCTCATTTTCACAAAGTATTTTGCTGCGTGGGGATAAAATTGATCCGACCTCTAACCTCTCCTTTTTGGCAAAGAATGAAAGAAGAGATTTAATTGAGAAGGCCTTTGGCTTGGATACGGGAGTAACTGTATTAGATCCTTTTGTGGTAGACGCGAGTAGGGAAGAAACTAAAAAGCAAGCCCTATTAAAGACTGCTTATGGTAAAGGTGAAGACGCATACAGTTTTATAGAGTCACAATCAGCGAGTAGTCATACAAATGTTTTTTCAGCCCTTATAGGAAAAATGCCGGGTGTTCAAATAGTCGATGCGTTCTCACCAAATCCGACAAAAATAAATATACGTCAAGATGCTAGTATGGGAAAGTTAAGAGACCCGTTGATCCTGTTGGATGATGGTGAAATATCAATGGGGACAGCCTCTCAACTAGATCCAAATTCGATTTCCAGAGTTGTGGTTTTCAAGAGCTTGAGTGCTACAGGTCTTTTTGGAAGTGCTGCCTTTGGAGGCGTATTGGCCTTTTATACCAAAGGGGCTGATGGTATAGTGGAAGAAACCAAAAAATGGAATGAGAATTTTTTAAATACCACTATAAAAGGAGCCTATAACTCAAGTCGCAAGTTTTACTCACCAAAGTATGATGTCAAATCAGATTTAGACATTAAATATGATCAAAGGCTGGTTCTATTTTGGAAACCACTTATTGAACTTGATGAGCATGGGGAAGCGACAATTGAGTTTTGGAATTCTGATGAGGAAACCAGCATTTTAATCGATTTACAGGGATTAATGAGTGATGGCAAACCATTTCAGTTTACCAAGACCTACGAAACCAAGAAAAACTAATCCTTACTAGCATTAAATAACTTCTGCTTTTCTTCTTTGGTTAGCGCATCGTAGCCTCTTTCAGAAATTTTATCCAGAATAGCGTCAATCTCACTTTGCGAGGTTTCTGACTTCTTCTTTTCAGGAGCTTTAGAGCTTTTGGTCGATTTAGCACTGCTCGATTTTGTGCTTCTGTAGCTTACCTTAATTTTTGGCTGTGGCTTAAAAAGGCTTTTCACCCAAGTGATAAACTGAACGACAATTTTGCTCCAGTCATTGCCGCTTTTGAGTTGGGTAATAAATAAGAACCCAGCCAAGGCGCCTCCTAAATGAGCTATTTCACCTCCAGCATTGGAGCCAGTGGATTGGAGCAGAGAAGTGATTACATAGAATGCTGCGATATACTTCAACCTTACGGGTCCAAGAAAAATCAAAAGAACCGTGAAATTGGGCATAAAGGTAGCCGCCCCAACAACAATGGCGATTACACCGCCAGAAGCTCCTAAGAGGTATGTTCCTTCAATGGCTGGTGCATAGAAGGGCAATAAGTTATAGATAAGTAAATAGAGCGCTCCGCCAAAAATTCCGCCCCAAACATATAAGCCTAAAACCTTATTCTGACCTATATATTCTGCTATAATTCTTCCAAACCAATACAGGAACAGCATATTGAAGAGAATATGGAAGACACCTTCATGGTAAAAGAAATAAGTGATCAAGGTCCAAGGCTGATAGATCAATTGGCTTGGGTTGGCAGGAAGCATCAAGTAATTACTAATGCTTTGGAAAAGGCTTCCATAACCAGCAACTGTAAAGAAAACACCAGTTACTCCAAGCACTACAAAAACCACCACATTGATAACAATCAACTGGTTTAAGATATTTCCCGTTTTAAACGCGAGTTTAAAATCGTCTAGAATACTGTTCATGGGTTTTTAGTAAAAATCTCTTCTGCTTTTCTTCCAATAAGTAACCAAGAAAAAGGCAATGATTGCGCCACCGATATGCGCCAAATGCGCCACATTATCTCCTTGTGCTCTTTGAAACTCAGCGAACAGCTCATAAAGAATGTATACTGTAACCAAGTATTTTGCCTTGATTGGGAAAGGAAGAAACAGTAAGAAAAGTTCGGTATTGGGGAATAAAAGGGCAAATGCCGCTAAAATTCCGAAAATTGCACCCGAAGCTCCAACCATTGGGTAATCGCCAAAGAAAGCATATAACCCACGTGCATATTGAATAGATTCTTGTCGTAACTGTGGGCTGTCTTCGTTTCTGGAATACTGCTCAATGAATGGGTAAATATACTCTGGCTTGTACACGTTATGCTTGGCGATTAAACGGTTGAAATCTTCAGAATTAGGATTGTCTAAATAGCTTTCAACGTCATTTTTTATGGCGCTCACCTCTAAGTAGTTTGCTCCTGTATAGAAAAGACCAGCCCCCACACCCGTAACCATATAAAGTATTACGAATTTCTTCGGTCCTAAAAACTGCTCTAAAAGCGGCCCAAAAATAAAGAGGGCAAACATGTTTCCGAAAATGTGCATTGGACTCAATGTGTCGTGCAGAAACATATAAGTGACAAACTGTACGGGATTAAAATTATCAGAGGCAATGAAGTATAAGCCAAAGCGGCTACCTAAATCCATTTTCAGTAAAAACTGAACCAACCAAATTCCGATATTGATATATAGGAGGTTTTTTACAAGGGGAGTAAGTCGTCCAAACATAGGTGTTAGTTAAAAAACTGGTCTATTTTTTCCAATTCAATAATGAAAGATGTTTTTCTTCCATTGGGTGAATAATTAGGGTTTTTGCATGCGAAAAGTTGGTCGATCAATGATGACATTTCTTCTGGTGACAAAGTTGTTCCTGTTTTTAAAGAAGAACGTTTCGCGATTGATCTAGCAATGTTTTCATCGGCACTAATAGAAAGCTCCGATTGATTTTGCTTGAACTGTTCAACAAAGCCCTCAAACAATTGTTTTTCGTTTGCTGCTTTTAAATCTGCTGGTACTCCATTAATCACCACCGTATTTTTCCCAAATTCTGAAAACTCAAAACCAATGGCACTGATTTCATCTTTCATACCCATAACGAGGGCAAAGTCGGCAGGGTTGAGTTCCAAGCTTTGTGGAAACAACGACTGCTGAGAGGCACCTGATCGGTTCTGGATCATCTGAAAAAAGCGTTCATACAAAATACGTTCATGTGCCTCTTGTTGTGCCACTAAAAGCAAACCAGATTTTACATGGGTTGCAATATACTTTTTATGAATCTGAAAATACTTTGCCGAAGGTAAAACCGCTTCACGATTAGGCTTATAAGCCTCAGCTGTGTTGGCTGCGCTGCCCATGGTTACTGTACTTTGGGCCTCTGGGTGAATGTCTAGCTGAGCGTTTTGTCTTTCTTCCTTTTCTATGTCCTTCTGTAGGCCGTCATACAGCTTTTCCCAGTGCGAAGTAGATTCACGTTTTTTGTCCAAGTCTCTGAACTGCCCATAATTTCTATCTGATTGACTTGCGCTGGTTCCAGTGCTTGTACTTTGAGGCTGTGGCCGGAAGGAGGCAAAATTGACATCGGCACCAAAGTCTAGTGCTGGAGTAATATTGTGCGTTCCTAAAGCTTGTCTTACGGCAGCTTTTACTATGGCATAAACCGTGCGTTCATCATCAAACTTTATTTCAGTTTTGGTTGGATGAACGTTGATATCGATGTGCTTTGGATCGAGCTCTAAAAAAAGGGTATAGAAAGGAAAGTTTCCATCAGGAATAAGTCCTGTAAAAGCCGTGGTTACGGCATGGTTCAGGTAATTACTTTTAATGAAACGGTTGTTTACAAAGAAGAACTGCTCGCCACGGGTTTTCTTGGCAAACTCTGGCTTTCCTACATAACCGTAAACTTTCAGCATGTCCGTTTCTTCTAAACAAGAAGCCATTTGCGCTTGGTATTTTTTGCCAAAAATCCCAACGACTCTATTGCTCAACTTACCAGAAGTAAGGTGGTACATTTCCAAATCATTGTGGTACATGGTCATTTCCACTTGCGGATTGGACAGCGCCACACGCTGAAATTCATCCACGATATGCCGAGTTTCAACCGAGTTCGATTTTAAGAAATTCCGCCTTGCGGGAACATTATAAAACAGATTCTTTACACAAAACGAAGTGCCAACTGGGGTGGAAGTGGGTTCTTGTTTTTTTACTTCCGAAGCTTCAATTTGAAGTAATACCCCAAGCTCTTCACTTTCCTTTCTAGTTTTGGCTTCTACTTGACTTACCGCAGCAATTGAGGCCATGGCTTCACCCCGGAAGCCCATAGTTTTTATGGTGAAAAGATCTTCTGTAGAACGAATTTTTGAAGTGGCATGTCGCTCAAAACACATGCGAATGTCTGTTTCAGACATTCCTGTTCCATTGTCAATTACTTGAATTAGCACCTTTCCCGCCTCTTTTAAAATGAGTTTAATGTTTGTGGCACCCGCATCAATGGCGTTTTCCAGTAGTTCTTTAACCACCGAAGCAGGACGCTGGACTACCTCGCCAGCGGCAATCTGATTGGCGATGTTATCAGGAAGTAATCGTATTAAATCGGGCATGCAAGGTTGAAGAAATTACTTTCGCATTTTCTTCCAAATTAAATAAGGAACATAAAGAAGGCCAAGGTAGAAAATATCTTTTCCGATGTAAACGAAACCACCTACAAACAGCACTAAAATCACGAAAATAACCAAACGCAACATGATGGTTTGATCCACTCCATTTTTGGCGTGCTTCATGTTTTTTCTAAATGAGCCTTCAATCTGAGAACGGTAACCAGCATCAAGGTCTACATTTTCGTTCAAACCCATTTCTGCTTTGATTCTGCTCGTTCTATTTTCAATATCTTCCTTGACAGGGTCGTAGTACCTAGGCTTGATATCGTATCGTTGATAATTGGGTTTCTTTACAAGACTTGGTATTTTCATGATATTGTTTCTCCTATTTTGGCGTTCTTTACGATATAAAGGTTCTTGGCAAGAAATTCGCCTATGAACAAATTTATGTTTTATTTGCTATAACTAAAAATTACGGCATAATGCTGAACAAAGTTGCTTTCTCTATTTTAATATCCTTCCTTTTTTCAACCTCTCTTTTTGGTCAAAAGATCTATTCAAAAATAGATACGGTAAGCCAAAAGGCATGGGCTGATAGTGTTTTTAAAAGCATGACACCTGAAGAAAGGCTTGGCCAACTTTTTATGGTGGCGGCTTATTCAAATAGAGATGAAGCGCACTATGCAGAGATTGACTCCCTTATTTCTAAGTATAATATTGGTGGCTTAATCTTCTTTCAGGGAGGGGCAGGCAGACAAGCCCATCTTACCAATCGCTATCAGGCAAAAGCTAAAGTGCCATTGGCCGTTGCTATGGATGCAGAGTGGGGAATAGGTATGCGATTGGACAGTATAATGGACTTTCCAAAACAAATGACTTTAGGCGCCATACAAGATAACCGTCTGATTTACGAAATGGGCAAGGAAGTGGCCAATCAGTTCAAGCAATTGAATATGCACATCAATTTCGCGCCAGTTGTCGATGTAAATGTGAACCCTAAAAACCCTGTGATTGGCTATCGGTCTTTTGGCGAAAATAAATTTAATGTGGCTGAAAAGGGTGTGGCTTATATGAAGGGCATGCAAGATTTTGGCATTATGGCCAATGCCAAACATTTCCCAGGTCATGGCGATACCGATGTAGATTCTCATGCAGATTTGCCAGTGATTAACCACAGCAAAGAGCGCATGAATGACATTGAGCTTTATCCCTTCAAGGCGTTAATGAAAGATAGCTTGATGAGTGTGATGGTGGCGCATTTGCAAATCCCTGCTTATGATAGTCGCGAAAAAACCCCAACTACGCTTTCACAAAAAGTAGTAACCGACCTACTAAAGAAGGAGCTTGGTTTTGATGGTTTGGCTTTTACCGATGCAATGAATATGCAAGGCGTGGCAAAATATTATGAACCGGGAGAAGCCGATGTGCGTGCTTTGATGGCAGGGAATGACATTATTCTTTATCCTGTAGATGTAGCAAAAGGCATCGACCAAGTAAAGAAGGCTATTAAAAAAGGCGATTTGACTCAAACCTCACTTGATTACCGAGTAAGAAGAATTTTGGAAGCGAAATATTGGTTAGGGCTTTCTAAGTATGAACCAATTTCAACAGATAACCTTACCGAGCGCATTAACACCAGTTATGCAGAAATGCTCAATCGTATTCTTTACCAAAAGGCGATGACGGTGGTTGACAATACAGATGAACTTGTGCCAATCATTAGGTTGGACAGCACCAAGTTTGCTTCTCTCAATTTCGGAACTTCGGATAATAAAGAATTTGAGAATACCTTAAGCAAGTATGCCAAGTTCGATCATTTTAGAGCAGGAACTACTTATCAGTCTTTGTTAGATTCACTGGCTTCTTATAATACTGTGGTTGTTGGTTATGGTGGAATTACCAATTCTACAAAAGATCAACACGGGGTAAAGTCGGAAGAGGTGCAGTTTATTCGCGACTTACAGACTAAAACCAATGTCATTGTTGTGGCATTTGGTAATGCCTATGGGCTTCAGTTTTTTGATGGGGTGAAGAATATTATTTGCACTTACGAAGACAATGAAATTACAAGAAATATTGCTCCACAAATCATTTTTGGAGCCCTTCGTGCCGAAGGTAAATTACCAGTAACTACAGGTAGTTTTAAAAGTGGAACGGGAATTAAGACAATGACTGCTTCTCGTTTAGGTTTTGGATTGCCAGAGGAAGTAGGGATGGATTCTGAAACATTGAAAGGCATTGATATTTTCATGAAAAAGGCAATTGACGGCAAAGCAACTCCTGGTGGTCAAGTGATGGTGGCCAGAAAAGGCAAAGTGATCTTCAGCAAGAATTATGGTTATCAAACCTATGACAGCCTCATCGCTGTAAATGACGAAACCATGTACGATTTGGCCTCAATTACCAAAGTGATGGCTAGTGTGCAGGTGCTGATGTACCTTAACGAAAACGGCCTCATTGACATGAATAAAACCTTGGGTGATTACTTGCCCGAAGTGAAAGGAACGAATAAAGAAGATTTAGTCATTCGAGATGTGCTTTTGCATCAAGCTGGCCTTCAGCCATTCATCCCGTTTTGGAAAAGGACGGTAGAGAATGGGGTTTTGAATGAAGCTTATTATAGTGAAACCCCAGGCCCCAGTTACAATTCTACCATTGCCGATCATGTATATGGAAGCCCAGCTTTAGCGGACTCAGTTTGGAAATGGGTAATTGATGCGGACTTGAGAAAAATGCCTAAGGGTGAGAAAAAATATGATTACCTCTATTCGGATATGGGTTATTATTTTTTCTACAAGTTGGCTGAAAATATTCTAGACAAACCTTTTGATGTTTTTCTAAGTGATAAGCTTTATGCTCCACTGGGTTTACAAACCATGGGGTACTTACCTACGGAAAATGGGTTTTTGGCAGAAATTGCTCCAACCGAAGACGATAACCTTTTCAGAAAAACTTTATTGAGAGGAACCGTACACGACCAAGGCGCTGCCATGTTTGGTGGAGTAGCAGGGCATGCGGGTTTGTTTTCCAATGCCCTCGATTTAGCTGTTCTTATGCAAATGCACTTACAACTGGGCCAATATGGCAATCAAAAATATTATGAACTGAATACCATTCCTGCTTTTACTTCGCAACAAACGGAAGACAATCGAAGGGGAATGGGCTGGGATAAACCGATTGTAGGTAAAGATGAAGGGCCAACCTCACGTTATGCTTCAGCGTCTACTTTTGGACACTCAGGATTTACAGGTACTGCGGTTTGGGCCGATCCAGAACAAGAGTTGATTTATGTATTCCTTGCAAACCGAGTTTATCCGAACGCAGAAAATGCGAAACTGATTCAGTGGAACATCCGTACCAAAATTCAAGATTTAATCTACGAGTCGATCTGGAACTTTAATAAAGACTAACCAGTTGAAAGAAAGTTGGCTTTAAAGCGCTAGAATTAATGAATATTGGAATTGTGTGTTACCCAACCTTTGGTGGTTCGGGAGTTGTAGCTACAGAACTAGGGATAGGGCTGGCTAAAAAAGGATATAAAATTCATTTTATTACCTATTCGCAACCTACCAGATTAGACTTCTTTAACGAGAATCTTTTTTATCACGAAGTAAATATTCGTTCTTATCCGCTTTTCAAATTTCCTCCTTACGAACTTGCTCTGGCCAGTAAAATGGTGGACGTAGTGAAGTATGAAAAACTGGATGTACTTCATGTGCATTACGCAATTCCTCATGCTTCGGCTGCGGTGTTGGCCAAGCAAATTCTGAAAGATCAAGGCATTGAAATTCCAGTAATTACTACTCTACATGGCACAGACATTACTTTGGTTGGGAAAGACCCATCGTATGAGCCTGTGGTAACGTACAGCATCAATCAGTCAGATGGAGTTACTTCGGTTTCTGAAGATTTAAAGAAAGACACCTACAAGCATTTTAACATCAGACGTGAAATTGAGGTGATCCCCAATTTTATCGATCTAGAAAAATTCAAGAAACAGCGTAAGGAACATTTTAAAACCGCCATTTGTCCGAATGGAGAAAAGCTTATCGTTCACACATCAAACTTCAGAAAAGTAAAGCGTATTGACGATGTAGTGAAAGTGTTCCATAAAATTCAAGAACAAATACCTGCCCGTTTGCTTTTAGTGGGTGATGGCCCAGAAAGAAGCCATATAGAATCACTTTGCCGTGAACTAGGCATTTATGAAGAAGTTCGTTTCTTAGGAAAACTAGAGGCGGTGCAAGAAGTGCTTTCTGTTGCCGATTTATTCTTAATGCCTTCAGAAAAGGAAAGTTTTGGTTTATCTGCGCTAGAGGCTATGGCTTGCGAAGTACCATTGGTAACCTCAAATGCTGGTGGTATTCCTGAATTGAACCAGCACGGTGTAACTGGTTTTGTATCTCCAATTGGAGATGTGGAGGACATGACGAAAAACGCACTCCATATTTTGAATGATGAGAACTTAGGGACTTTTAAAACCAATGCACTAAAAAGAGCCCAAGATTTCGACATCACAAATATTCTTCCTCAATACGAAGCATATTACGAAAAAGTGGTTGCTGAAATGAAAGCTCAAGCCACGATATAATCAAGTTTTGGATGAAGGTAAGTATCGTTGGTTGCGGTTGGTTGGGCTTGGCTTTAGGGAAAAAATTATCTCAAGAAGGTTTTTCTGTACTGGGTAGTACCACTTCAAAAGAGAAATTCCATTTACTTTCTGATGCAGGAATTAGTCCGTTTTTACTCAAAATGGATCCAATGCCAACAGGCGAAAACTTTAATGCTCTTTTTCAAACCGATGTATTGGTGATCAATATTCCTCCTGGGAGAAAAAGAAATACGCCTGAGTTTTATGGCGAACAAATCAAGTATTTGAAATATTTGGTTGATCAGCACAAAGTGCCTAAAGTGATTTTTGTGAGTTCTACTTCTTACTATCCGAATACAGGCGATTGGGTAACCGAAACTACCAATTTCGACTTAGAAAACGGGTCGACAAAAGCGGTGGTATTGGGTGAAAGAGAAATGCGTCAAGTGGAGGCAAAGCTTACGGTGCTCCGTTGTGGAGGCTTAATGGGTGAAGACAGAATTTCAGGAAAATGGTTTGCAGGCAAGGCCACTTCAGGAGCTTCCACCCCAGTTAATTACATTCACCGAGATGACGTTATTAACGTTATTCAGCAATTAATAAAGGGTGATTTGGAAGAAGTTGATACTCTGAATTTGGTTTGCCCAGAACACCCAACACGCAAAGAAGTACATGAGGCCATGGCGCATAAGTATAACTTCGACCAGCCCATTTGGGAGGCGCCTGAAATTATTCCATCAAAAAGAGTGTCGGAGAAAAAGCTTACTGACCTAGGGTATAGCTTCTTAAAACCGAGTCCTCTGAACTTTTAAAGGTTCAGCCTTCTATTACTTCTAAAAAAAGTTCGCCACGCTTCAGCTTATGAATTGCTTTAATAGATTTCAATCGGTTATTTACTTGGGTAAACATTTCGTTTTCAGATTGGGCAATTTGCCAGCCTAGTTTATAGGCAATCGGTGAGGGGTGTTGTTTTTGGTTTTTCATGTCTAGTTAGTTTGACCATTCCTAAATAAAAAAAGTGCTCAGTTAGTTCCCGAGATGACAATCGGAGTAATAATTTTTTAATAACATCTTAGACGGAAAAAAGCCCATGAATGTTTAGGTGATTTTTCAACCTAAAACGCATGGACTTTAGAATTTGTTATGTGCCTACTTGGTTTTCGCTAGCGCATTCGCTATTTCCAAACCCCCAGAATAATACCGATAATGGTAAAGGCAATGGTGTGGTAAAGTGAATCGATCATAATTAAACCAGCGCCCTTTCTAGCGAAGTTATAATTCAATGCAGTAGTAGGAATAATAAAGAATAGGCCGGTCATAAGCCCCATCATTGCGCCCATTGTGGCATTCATATCTGGGTTTTCACCAAAACCATAGAAGAACATAGCCATCCCGAAACTTACAACAAATGAGAGGATCAAGGCACTACCGAATAGCTTTCCCATGTTTGCGTTCTTGAGTTCTTCATCAGAGAGCCCAACGCCACGCTGCCACGCTTTACCAAAAAGGGGGCCATACCATATAGCGCCCAGTGCAAAATAGGCCACTGTCGATACGACAACCGCCAACCAATTGATGTTTGAAATGTCCATAGTTTATTTTTTTGGTTAAAAAATCATTTCTTGATTTGAATACCCGAATACAAATCATCGGGCAAGCCATCACTATCCCAATCCAAAAAACCCGTAAACTCTCCTTTGCCATCCATCCAGACGAATTTGTATGCGGTGGTAATATCATTCTCGGTGAGGTAAAGGCTGTCGCCTTTTACTTCCCATGTACCAAAAGTTTCCATGGATACTTCCCCAGATAAATCTGTATAAACAGAAGCGTACTTTCCATCTTTCGTATAAGTGGTCAGTATGGGTTCAATACCAAGAACATCTTCCCAACTCCCAATCGGCACTTTGAATTCCGTTTCTTCTGGTTTACCATGGTCAATAGCAACAATCATCGATTCATTGTACCATTCACCAATAATGAATTCAGCATTGTTGGTTTTAGAGCAAGAAGAAATGGCGCAAAGCACAAGTCCGAAAAAGAGCAGTTTAGTAAGTTTCATTCAGTTTAGTTTATAAAAGTTAAGTAAAGTAAGCCAAAATTGGCTATCCTCTAAAGTACCTTTTATTTGAACTGGTTACTAAATGTAAGCAATTACTTAAAAATTGAAGCTCTGTATAAGAGTTTTATTGGGTTGGATTCAGCTTGGGCTATCACTTGAAAACAGAAATAACTACCCTGCGATTTATGGCTCTGCCCAATGGCGTATTGTTATTGCTCATAGGAAGAGATTCTCCATAACCACTAACTTTAATTCTTTTTGCAGATACTCCATTCTCTATTAAATAGTCCGCGATAGTTTGGGCACGTGTTAGTGATAGCCTACTGTTCAATTCATCACCGCCTGTGTTATCTGTGTGGCCTTCAATGGCTACGAACTTGATTTCATCATCCATGAGGCTTTTCAAAATAGGGCCTAGTTCTTCCTTAATTCGCTGCTTGAGTGCAAATTGGTTCAGCGAATAATTGAAAGTGTAGGATTGTTCTACTTGGGCTGTTCCTGTTTTAGCAGGCTTAGTACTTTTTGCTAAAACTTGCCCAATCGGCAGTTGTGCCATTGGCTCGTAACTAGGTAGCGTAATTGGTTGAAGGTTGTAGTGTTTCTCTGTTGCGGGTCTTAGGCTTTGAGGAGATTTTTTCGTGCTTTGTTTTTTTCTTTTTTCTCTCTCTCGTACCAATCCTTGTACTCTTAAACCAAATTCGAAAGCTCCTGTATTGGCTGAGTTTTTTACGTTTACAGACAAGTCGTATGCCATGCCTATTGATAAATTTCCTTTTTGAAGCTCGATGGAGCTTATTAAATCTCTTCCCAATAGATACTTAAGTTCCAAACCAATTTTAGTGTCGTTGGCTACTTTATACTCACTGCCTAACCCAATATTGAGTCTGTTTCTTTTGGTGTGATGAACCCAGAGAAAATTAGGGCTTACGTTCAGTTTTGGTGTTTGGTAAATGGAAAAGGCTAACTCGCCCATATAAGTGGGAGGAGCTTTTGATCCGCTATTGAAAAATGAACTTTCAGGTCTGTTAATATCAAAGATAGAAAAGCCTAAACGCGACATGGTTTGGCCATTACTGTTCACAAGCTCATAAAGCACCCCTGTATTGATACGATAATAGGTATCACTCAATTCTTGCAGGCTTTCTCCATTATTGATTGAAGAATCAAAACCTCTATCCGGAATGTATTGGGTATTGGTCAGAAAATTGGCGAAGGTGAATCCTTGCTTATGATGAAAACCACTAATACCAAAAGACAGTACTTCACCAATGTCTGATTTAAACTGAAGCGCATAGGAAAACCCCACTTCTTGAACCTCGAAAGTATTGGTGCTGCCAGATTGATCATTCATTACACTCAACCCAAAACCACCTTGCACATTCTGGCGGTTAGGCATCAGATGAGGGTATTTGAATGAAAATGTAATGCTGTTAATGCTGAAGTCGGGTGCTGTTTGCTGATTTCTATGAAGTGCATCAGCAGCCCAATAACTATCAGTAGCCGCATAAGCAGGGTTCAACCTTTGTTCTGCATAAGAAAGCAACGAAAAATTAAACTGTTGTGAGTAGGCACTTTCAATCATGAAAATGCTCAAAAGAGAAAAAATAACTAGCGACCTTCGATTCATTCTCGTTACCTCACTAAACTGATTTTACCATTGGTGGTACCATTAAGTTTTACGGGTTGGCCATTTTCAAATTGTCCGCTCACGCTCCAGAAATAGACGCCATTCGAAACGGTAGATCCATTTACGGTACCATTCCATCCGTTATTCATGGCCTCTTGTGGGTTTTTGGTTTGGTAGAGTAAATTGCCCGATCGGTTGAAGATACTGAATTGAAATTCTCTAGGAATTTGACTCAGAAAAACCACAATGTTGTCGTTCTTACCATCACCATTTGGTGTAAATAGATTGGCGACTCCTCCAATTTGAGTCACATTTACCTGAACTTCAAATGTTTCTGTACAGCCATTTTCACTCGTTATGGTTACTAAATAGGTAATGTCTGATCGTGGGCTTGCCTGCGGATTTGCAATGTTAGGATTGCTAAGACCTATGGAAGGTAGCCATTCGTAGGTGGAGCCTCCGCTGGCCACTAGTTCAACACTTTCGCCTACATTAATGGTTAAAACAGAGTCTTTCACTGATGGCTTAAAATCTTCTATTTCTACAAAGGTTGTGTAGTTAAAAGAACAGCCGTCTTCGTTTTCGCCATAGAAAAAAACGAGTTGAGACTCTGTGGGGACAAAGCTAATGGCATGTCCAGCGCCCAAATCACCTAATTGGGCGGCTGTCCATTGAATGTTGCTCCATGCTGCATTTGCAGAGAAGGATACGGTGTCTCCTGGACAAATAAGGTTGTATTTAGGCATATTGAGCTCTGGAATTTCGGTATCCTTTGACTGGATAATATAAGTTAACTGGCCATCGCTACAATTTTTAAATTCTACCACAGATCCATAGATCGTGTCGTCTAAATCAGCTTCGTATCTTAACATGGAGGATTGACCTAAAGGGCCACGTTTTTCTGAAACCCAGTTTCTTAAAATGGTAGGTGTGCCCAATACCAATGTGCTTCCTTTACATGTTTCAATAACAGAGGCTTCTAAATCTTCTACTGCGCAGATGGCAAATTGATTGAGAATGTTCGTGTTAGGTTTGCAGTTTCCATTACTTAGATAATTGAATGCATTATCAGCAGCATTTATATAGTGAAAGTAATTTCCGGGTACCAAATTGCTAAAAATGGACTGCGTGGCGTAAAGCTGATTACCGTGATTTGGGAGCCGTGGGTTAGGCGTATTAATATTAAGAGTGCCATCATTAAGGGCTACGGTATCTGAGTTGGCTATGATTACATCATATGATATAAGCTCAGTTGCTGTGAGTGAATCATAACCTGTACCCCAAACAATTAACCCATGTCCTATTCCCGTTTGAACCGCGTTGATTAAATGTGGATTCCTAGGGCCTTCATTGAATAGGGTTTGTTCATTTTTGAAGAAGAAAACTTCCAAAGAATCGCCAGAAGGAAGCAGTTGAGCGAAGTCTAGATTTCCATCTCTGGTATAATCCGCAAAGCGAGTTATGGAAGCAATTTCTGTGTTCATGATTACGGTGTCCTTCGGGTCGGCTAAATCATTTAGAAAATAGCTAGCAAATTCGTTGTCTTCGTTGTGGGTGCTAAGCCATAAGTCTGTTTTTCCATCAGAATCAAAATCGGCCATAAGGGCATCTAAAACTTCTAAGTCAGGAAGAATTTCGGTAAGGTCAAAAGTATCTTGTTTGCTTTTTATCAAGAAGTTAGACGAGCTGCCCCCCATTAGGTTTCCTGAAAGAAACATATCTGGATAGCCACTTTTAGTGAAAGACCCATGAGTAAAGATATTGATGGACAGGTTATCGAAAGGAAAAGGTTTTTGAAAATCCTCCCATCCCGAAAGCTGGTTCTGGAGATATCGGGTCAATGAATCAGGTCTGTTCGAAGAAGAAATCAGCAAATCGCGGAGTCCATCGCTGTTCAGGTCCAAATCAAATAGAGCATCGGCTGGCGAATCGTTGAAAAAATTTGGTTGCTCTTCCCAGCCAAGTGCTGTGCCGGTTAAGTATTTAACTTTTGCCTCGGAATCTATGTAAACCAATTCCAAAAGATTGTCTCTATTAAAGTCTTGAAGCATAAACTCTTCTGTAAGAATAGAAGCCATTGGCATAGGGGCCAGTTGAAACTCTAATTCTCCTTGATTGATGAGTGAAGAGAAGAGCGTGTCTGTGCCTGCTTTTACGCCAGAAAACACAATGTCTAATTCACCATCTTTATCGATGTCAATTATCTCTAAGGCATGAATTTCAAGGTCAAAAAATGGCAGACGAACAGACTCAAGAAACAATCCACCCTCATTTTTGAAAAGAAAAAATTGGGTAGAATCGCTGCTAGGCTCTTTTCCGTATACGAGCAGGTCATAATATTTGTCGGAGTTTAAATCTGTCCAAACCATTTGAGGGCTTGTTAGAGTGGGCAGTTTTAATGAATCTTGTTTCTGAAAGGTCTGAGCACTTGTAAGCTTGACAAGAAACAACAAAAACAGGCAGGCAATTGGTCTTAGCTTCCTCATGGTTAATTATTGTCTCGGTCGAACTTTAGTTTTATAGAAAGCTGGCTGCGCACTGCTTCATTATTAAAAGTAGCAGGACTCCATTCATTCACCAATTTGAGCACCCGTAGGGCTTCTTTATCGAAAGACTCGCCCAGGCTTTCTTGGATTTCAAAATCAGAAATGCTGCCGTCTGGATTAATGGCAAAAAGCACTTTTACATAGCCTTCAAAAATATTTGAATTGGCATTTTCTGGAAACTTGATTTCGCTGTCCAAAAAAGTATAGAATGCCTCAAAACCCATCTTTGGGCTGGCCTTTATAAAGACATCTTCTTTTTCGACTTCCTTGTTAAAGACTGCCTCTTTTTCTTTTACAGTATTGGTTTCGGCTATTTTTTGTTTGGACTCTGGAGAAACCTGCGGCTCTGGTTTGGCTATCACAACCGCATCCTTTTCTGTTGCATTCTTTTTAGTAAGAGTACTCTCAATTGTATCTAAAGGAATAGTTTGTTCGGGCATTTCTTCTGCTATCTGTTGTTCAACAGGTGGTTGTAATTCTTTATTTACTTTTTCACTTGGAAGCGTGAAAAAGTAAACTCCTGCAGCAAGTGGCAACAAGAGTAGTAGAAACCACATTCTACTCACCCCAGATTTGGTGATAACATCTTTAGGAAGGTTGCCCTCCAGCATTGTAGCTGAATTTTCTAGCACACTACTAAAGTCCATATGAGCCTTTATTCGCTCTGAGCTTATTTTTTTGCCTTTTTTCAAATATCTATATTTCATATCTGCTCGGCTCTAATTTTTTTCTAATTCTCTTTAAAATGCGGTGCGATCGGGTTTTGGCATTGTTCTCTGTAATCCCCAAAATCTCACTGATCTCCTTGAAACTCTTCGACTCAAAAAATCTGAGTTCAATCAGCTCAAGGTCCCTCGGCTTTAACTTATCCAGTACTTCTGGCAGTAACTTGAGCCCCCTTTGTAAATACAAAGTCTCGGGTTCAAACTCTTCGGCCATTTCCTGAGTCATAAACTCTTCTAAAACCACGGTGCGCTTTTTCTTTTGGGTTCTGAAATAATCGTAGCAGCTATTGAGCGCCAAACGATAAAGCCAAGACGAGAAACTCAATCCCTGAAATTTGTACTTGTCCAGATTGACCAAGGCCTTACAAAACACATTCGAAGTGATGTCTTTAGTTACCTCTTCGTCCTGCACCCTGCACATAATGAGTCTGAAAATGGGCTCATAGTATTTTTCATAAATGGGCTCAAAATAGCGATGATCCTTCTTGGACCACTCTATCAGCTCGTTTTCTGAGATTGCATCGGCATTGATGTTTTCTGTGGCTATCATTCTCTCAGAAGCTTTGCATAGGTTTAGAATTTTGACAGTAGAACGCCATGGTTGAAAAAAGATACACTTTTAAATGAATAGATTATAGTTAAGCCGCTTCACTTAAAAAGAAAGGTTTAAATTAAACCAATTCATTATCAATCGCGTTGTCAAGGCATTCATGAAAGGATATCGATTTTCAAAATACATTCCGCAAAAAACGGCTGGGCAATCGGCCTTTGACAACCTACTGAATATCTTCTTACAGTTGATTAGTATTACAGGAGGTGATGCTGGTGAGGCACTTAGTTGGTTGACGAATTTAGATAAGCAATACAACATCACCAATGGTAATTATGGCATCGGTGATTTTATTGAAGACCTGAAGGATAAGGGTTACCTGACCGAGCAAAACGGAGACGGTAAATTTCAGGTGACCGATAAAACGGGGCAGGAAATCAGAAAATCTTCCTTGGAAGAAATCTTCGGTAAGCTGAAAAAATCGGGAAAGGGTCAGCACAAGACTTCCTTTTCAGGAATTGGAGATGAAACGGGCACCGACAGACGTCCTTTCGAGTTTGGTGATTCTCTTCAGCAAATCGCCATGACGGATTCCATTCGCAACGCGCAAATCAATAACGGTTTTGGAGAGTTTAAGCTGACCGAAAATGACTTGGAGGTCATTGAAACAGAATACAAAACGCAGACCTCAACGGTACTGATGATAGATATTTCCCATTCCATGATTTTGTATGGGGAAGACAGAATTACGCCAGCTAAAAAAGTGGCCATGGCCTTGGCCGAACTCATCAAAACCAAATACCCAAAAGACACACTCGATGTGATTGTATTTGGGAACGATGCTTGGCAGATTGAAATCAAAGATTTGCCGTACCTGCAAGTTGGGCCTTACCATACCAATACCATTGCTGGGCTAGAACTGGCCATGGATATTTTAAGAAGAAGGAAAAACGCCAACAAGCAAATTTTCATGATTACAGATGGAAAACCCACCTGTATGAAAGTTGGAATTAAATACTACAAAAACGCCTTCGGGCTCGACCCAAAGATTTTTAATAAAACACTGAACTTGGCGAGCCAGTGTAAAAGATTACAGATTCCTATTACCACTTTTATGATTGCGTCAGATCCATATCTGAAGGAATTTGTGAAGGAATTTACCGCAGCCAATAACGGCAATGCCTATTACAGTAGCCTCAAAGGCTTGGGGCACGTTATTTTTGAAGACTTTAAACGCAATCGCAGAAAACGATTTTAACATGAGCTATTACAAATTGACCTCTGATCAATTATTGAAGATAAATACCCTTGGCGCTTTGAAAAAGGCGGGCTATCAAAGTAAATCTGTAAAGGATGAACTTCGTGATAACCTGATCAAAAAACTGGTGAATAAGGAGCCTACTTTTGAAGGCATTTGGGGGTATGAAGATACCGTAATTCCTGATGTGGAGCGCGCCATTCTTTCCAAGCACAACATGAACTTATTGGGTTTAAGAGGACAAGCCAAAACCAGAATTGCCCGTCAAATGACCTTGCTTTTAGATGAGTATGTTCCGGTGGTTGAAGGTTCTGAATTGAATGATGATCCGTTGAACCCCATCACTAAATTTGGGCTGGAGAAAGTAAAGGAAATAGGAGATAAAACCCCTGTGACTTGGCTCCATCGCAGCGATCGTTATTCTGAAAAACTGGCTACGCCTGATGTGTCCATTGCTGATTTAATTGGCGATGTTGATCCGATCAAAGCTGCCTCTTTAAAGTTGCCTTATTCAGATGAGCGCGTGATCCATTACGGCATGGTGCCGAGGTCGCATAGAGGCATTTTTGTCATCAATGAGTTACCTGATTTGCAGGCCAGAATTCAGGTGGCACTTTTCAACATCTTGCAAGAAGGCGATATCCAAATCAGAGGTTTCAAACTGAGACTTCCTTTAGATATTCAATTTGTGTTTACCGCCAACCCTGAAGATTATACCAACCGAGGCAGTATTGTAACCCCACTGAAAGACCGTATCGATAGCCAGATTATTACCCATTATCCAAAAACTTTGGAAATAGGAAAACAGATTACGGTGCAAGAGGCAGATATTAAAGAAGCGCAGAAAGAGAAAATTGTCTTGAATGAAATAGCGCAAGACCTCATCGAGCAAGTGGCGATTGAAGCCCGAAATAGTGAGTATGTGGATGAGAAAAGTGGAGTGTCGGCTAGACTGACAATTTCTGCTTACGAGAATTTATTGAGTGCTGCGGAAAGAAGGGCTTTAATGAATGGCGAAAAGAAAACTTATGTACGTGTTTCTGACTTTGTAGGCGTCATTCCTGCGATTACTGGTAAAGTAGAGTTGGTGTATGAGGGCGAACAAGAAGGGCCTGGTATAGTAGCGCATAACTTGGTGGGCAAGGCCATTCGGACACAGTTCTTAGATTACTTCCCAAATCCAGACGATAAGAAGAAGGACAAGGGAGAGAAAACGGAAAACCCTTATAAAGCCATTATCAATTGGTTTGGAGAAGGGAGTTCGATCGACTTACTGAACGATCTTTCTAACCAAGCTTATGAGAAAGCGCTTTTGTCTGTGCCTGGCTTGGCAGACTTAGTAAAGAATAAGTATCCTAAAAAATCTAAAGAGGAGCAACTGTTCCTCATGGAGTTCGTGCTTCACGGCTTGGCCGAATACAGCAAACTGAGTAAGTCTGCTTTAGATACTGGCACCCGTTTCAAAGATTTACTCAGCAGTATGTTCTCCATTGATGATATGGAAGGCTTTGATGAAGACGAGCTGAGTTAAGCTTTATTAAAAAATCAAATTGATTATAAAGGCTCTTTGGAGCCTTTTTTCGTTTTATGCGGAGATTAATCAGTCTATTCTCCGCATTATATGAGGAGAATAGGTTGGGGGAGAGGACGCTGTCTCAATTATTCAATCACAATATCATACCCATTCAACAAAGCTAAAACCTCAGGGTTAGAGAATTTTGCCTTTTTCAGGCGATTGTTATTGGGGTTGAACTGGTAACCGTAAGCTTCTCTGAAATCGGCCTTGGTTAAATTACAGTTCACGAAAGTGCTCCCCACCAAGTTTGAGCCTTTAAAAATTGCGGCAGATAAATCGGTGTCTATAAAATCACATTCCTTGATTTCGCTATTTAAGAAACGGGTAGAAGTAATTTTCAACCCTTTAAAATAGCAATAACTGATCTGGCAATTCTCAAAGGAAAAGGACAGCAGCATTTTGCTGATCGGTTCGAAATCAACCCCACTAAGCTTACAGCCCTTGAAGCCAATATCATCCCATTTGGCACTCACCACTTTTACAGCAGTGAGGTTACAACTTTCGAAAGTACAACCCTCGAACGAGCTACTTCTAAAATCAGCACCAGTTAAATCACAATTAACAAAGTGGCATTCATCATAAAATTCACCATCAAACAAATGGCCTTTAAAGTCTTCGTTCTTAAAGGTGATTTCGCTGTGTTCTTTCATTCGAATATTTGTATTGGATCCTTCTCCCGAAACTTCGTGATCAGGATAGGAAAACGAGCGGACGAGTTTCAATTGGTTTTTGAAGTATATTCAATGACCACTTTCTACAAACCTTAAACTTTTTCTTGTAAGCTCATCACAAGTTGTATGCACAATGCTTTTCATCCTGAGTGCTCCGAGGCTTCGGAGGAAGGAACTAGAGGCTGAATCGCTAATCGCGAAGCTTATATCCTTCGTGCCTCAGGAAAAGAAAACGGGCGGTTGAGTTTCACTCGGTTTTTTGAGGTAGAGTCATGAGCCAACTTCTTACCAACTGCTACCAATTCCCCTTAACTAATAACTATTTACCTTTTCCTGAGCCAAGCCTCTCTTCTCGCTTTTGCCTTGGTATCGGCATTGGCGTCCATTCCAGTAGACCAAGCTTGGGCTTCTTCTAAAGTAAGTTTCGAAGTTTTATCTTCGCCCCAAATTTTACGGTACTTAATCTCAATAGTATCGCCCGGTTTGTGAGCGGCTATAATTTCGTTGATGTTTGAATCATCAGTTAATACGGTTCCGGCTAGGCTCAAAATCACATCTTCTGATTCAATACCTGCCTTATAGATTGGCGAGCCCACCGTGGCGTTGCCTGTCAGTTGCCAGCCTCCTCTTTGGTTGCGTATGTTGCCGCCTATGCTTGCCCGACCTTCCGCTCTATTAGTGTAGGTCACGCCCATTTTCTTGAACAAACTTGCGTAATCTGGCATTTGACTGTCCAAAATATATTTTCCGAAAAACTCATTAGCAAAGCTTTCTCCAGCATATTCGGCCATTCGCGCTTGTAGGTCACGAACGGTATAAGGAATTTCCGTTTTACCCTGTTTCTCCCAAACGTACTTCATGTAATCGTCTAAGTTTTTACCATTGTCCATGGTGCGTAAGGACATATCCAGAGCCAAGCCCAATACCGAACCATAAGTGTAGTAAGAAATGAAAATGTTGCTCAGGTTGGTCGGGTCAATGGATGTGGCTGCATCAACAAATGGCGCTTGGTAACTCATTTCAATGGGGTTATGGAAAGTTCTACCCGGAGCATTAACCACATAACCTACACTTCCGCCTAGCCCGTTCACGTATTGTTCAGGAGAAATGCTTCCAGAACGCGCCTGCATTAAGGCGGTGTAATAACTTGTAAATCCTTCGGCAAACCACAGTTCCCCCGACATGTTGGCGTCTTCAAAACTGAAAGGCTCTAAAGATTTAGGGCGAATACGCTCCACATTCCAGCTATGGAAAAATTCATGCGACATGGTGCCCATAGAGGTGGAGCCTAATGGTCTTTCTACGGGTAATCCGCTCACCACATAAGTTGAGTTTCTGTGCTCCATACCATCACCACTGGCGTTGGGCATATAGCAAGAAAGGAAAGTGTACTGACCGAAATCGTAAGTAGCCAATTCGCCAAAAACCGCTTTTTGCTGCATTACAATGCCCATGGTTTCTTCGAAATAAGCATCCACTTCTGCATCGGTAGTGCCGTCTTTATGCAAGGCCAAACGAATGGTTTGTCCATCTACATTTCTTTCTCTGAAATACAAATCAGCAATTTCAGTTGGGCTGTCCATTAAGTAATAGGTGTTTGGCGCGTAGAATGTATTATTGCCCAAATCTTTGAGTTGAGTAGCTACTTTCCAGTTTCTGTCTTCCCTCACATTGAATTTTACTTTTATCGGACGTTGATCTAAACCTCTGGCCCAAGCCAAAGTAGCGGGCATGTTGAGGTGGGCGTGGCTCTCGTCAATGCCAGAATAAGTACCTCCAGCACGGTTGGCATAAAGCGTATATTCAAAGTTGACGGTGCCGTTATGTCCAGCCACATTCCACTGATAAGGGTTTTCTCTGGTAATAGGTAGGGCCTTGCCATTTCCATCAGTAGCCTTAACGTTGTACACGTTTTTGGCAAACTCATGCACCGCGTAGCGGCCAGGAGAACTACGGCTCATGCGCACTTCCAATACTTTGTTTTCCAAATTGCTGAACTTGATTTTAATATTGGCCTCGTGGTGCACTGCATTGTCAAACGAAAGTTCGTATTCGTTGTAGGTTTGGGCTTGTAGGCTGATGGCCAAGAAGCTCAGTAAGGCTATGGTTAGGTTTCTTAGTTTCATGTTTTCGACTAAAAGATGGATGTTGTTGTATTAATCTTCTCTTCCAAAGATTGCTGTATTCTTGATACAAAGGAATCAAAATAAAAAGAAAAGCAAAATGCAGAAAGTTACCAAAACTAAACTGCTATTTCTTAGAAGTGACTGATATAAATAATATACTAGGTAGTTCAGCCATAAAAATGAATATATTTATGGCTATACGTTACAAGGATGACTGATACATAATGTGATTTGTAATGTAAAATCAACCAATGAATTTATTTAAATCTCCATGAAAAAAGTTGGCAGAAATGCCCCCTGTCCTTGTGGTAGTGGTAAGAAGTTCAAAAAATGCTGTATTGATCTCTATGGAAAGGATTACATTCCTCCCACAAACTCTATAGAAGAAGAAAAGTCTGAATTTTCTGAGTACCTGAACGAGCATGAAACTGGACATGTATTGAACTTGGTTACGGCATTCCAGTTAATCCCAGAAAATCAAGGTAAAAACATACGGATTGAGCAAATAGCTGCTGAAGCTGTTAGAAAACTATCGGTTGAGAAAGATGGGGACTACAAAAGGCTACGTTCGATAATTCTAAGAGAATTCCCAAGTCACCATTTTGAAGACCCTCCTGAAGAACTATTTACTGAAAACGTTCTGTTTCATGGCGGAAACCACATCGTGATGCCAGGTATAAACTCGTATTGCGTGGACATCTTTAAATACCTCACCGATACCATTTATACCACTAAAAACAGTCTTTCTCAAAAGTTTAAAGACGAAGTCTATCAAGGTGTTTCTCTTTTACTAAATGTTGGCAATATTCTATTCCAAAAATCTAAACTAACAAGGAATGTATTTGTGGAAAATCTGGAACTACCCTTAGAATTTCCCGAAAACTTGCTGCGACTCAGTTTTAACAACTCAGAACTAACAGCCATATGTAAAGCAAACAATATCCACCTATCGACTATTAAAAACTTTATCACTGAGCAAAGCGAATCAAATCTTGATAACCCATATGCTTCACCACTACTTTACAAGCCCTTTGTGGGTTTTGAAAACGAATATTATTTTGTGCTCCCATCCTGCCAGGTATCAGCACTAAACGAGTATATTCTTACAATTGCGAAAAAACACAATGTCCGTGCTGAAATCCATGAGCTTTGCCATAAGAGCATTTGGACAGACATTTGGAGTGCTTGTGATAAAATGGGATGGGCTCTAACCGACATTCCACTACCGGAGAAGTCAACAAATCAATCCATAATTGAAGGTGTTTTCCAATTTGATGCGTATATGATGGCTTATGTCTGTTACTCCTTCCCAGCGCAACTCAAAAGCACCAGCGAAATGTACTCTGAGGAAAATGCCGATTTATTAGCTGGTGATAATTTAAATAGTAGAACAAAAACAGTAATTGCCGAACTCAAAAAGCGTAAAGAGTTGAAGGGCTTTCAATTCCTTACAGTCATTCTTACAAATTCAATGGGTGGATTCATGGCAATGCGTGTTGAAAAACCTAAGGAAAACGAGCAAAAAACTTGGTTCAATATTTTCGACTTTCTCAACCTTGGCAACAATGGAGAGTGGGGCAGATTAGACTTGTGGAAATTCGCAAAGGTTTATGAATCGACCACCCAAACTGCCCAAATAATGGCCACTTCGCCTATAGATGCTTATGCCACCTATAAAAGAAATGGGGAAAGTTTCTATTTATCCGATGATGTTCGGTTTGACTTTTTAAGTGTGGTTCCAGGTGATGGCGCAGACTTTACACGACAATCAAAAATCGACTCAGACGTTCATGGGGCACTTAGTCTAGTGGGTGATACCTTAGTGTATCAATCCGTGAGACGTTATCGGGATTATGCTCCCATATATGAACCTGTGAAACAGAGAATTCCGTACGAAATGCTGCTTGAGTCTTATGGGTTCCCAATATGGGTACAGAACTACCAAGCAAAAAGCCAAATGGAGGCCGGATATGTTGAGCACTTAGCAGATGCCATTTGCTTTTGGTTAGATAGACTTCACCCAGCATTAAATCATCAAATTAATGGAAGCATTGCCTCAGTACTAAGCATCGTGCTTGAATTTGATGAATCCTATTTCAATCCTTTGTCATTGGAACAAGTCGATTCCAAAGAAATCCTAAACATACATTTACAATGTTCCTACTCCGATGGTACATTAAGCATCCATTTACCAAAACATATCCGAAAACTTTTCATTGGAGGTGACAATGCAGGTGAAAGAGCATTCATGACCGAAATTCTTAAAGCCTTGACTGCTATACCTGGCATCGCCTTGAGCGATCAATACATCTCAGAAAGTATCGATCAACATATACCACTGGGTCAAGCCAAGATGATTCTGTTACTTGACACGAGAAGAGACCTGCAACTTGATAATCGCTGGCTGCTTCCCTCACTTTACATGAGCGATGCAGAAATAAACCTACTGTTAGATAGGCTAGTCAACATAGTCAATCGACCAGACCCAATTCCTGAAAAATTTCAAAGTGTTAATGACAAAAAAGAGTTTTGCAATTACGTTGTATTACGCTTGGTGCAATACCTTATTGAAAAGCTAAAAGGATTCAATGAAGAATCCTTGATAAGTAGATTGATTGACGTTAATGAGCGGTTGGTGCATAACAGAGAGTTTAGTAAAATCAAGACGGCTGCCGAAATCCACTGTTTCGGAAATAATGAGAAGGAGTTGAATAAAATTCTCAAAAAACAGAGAAAACTCGTTAATACATCTCTTGCCACACGTTGTTTGTTAGAGTTTGCAGTTTTAGTTCCGACCAAAGGAGATCGCAAACCAAGCTTCGACCAGTTAGATGAACTACTCACCATTATGAACGAAATTCTGAATTATGGAATGCTTAGTGATACCCTGCACTTTGGGATGGCTGACCCCGAAATGGGCCTACTCCCCTCAGGACGAATCGGGATATCGAAAGAGTTCTACGATCAAAAACTGCAACCGTTTTATAAGGACAATACGGTCGCAAACATTGAAGCACAGCTAGAGGCTTTTTCGAGCCAGTTTGAAACATACACAACTAAGGAAAAGGATGCAGATACTGAGGCACTGTTAGACCAGATGGATGAAGCATTCCTGAAAGATTGGAGAGTTGACTACACCAATCTTTTAGGAATATGTATGCAAGCAGCGGCAATGGCAGAACATAACGGAGATTCCGTTATGTCAATGCTTGAGACAGATCTATTAGCCGAGCTAAAACGAATAATGACTGGGACAGAAGATCAAGTTGAAGCAGGTTTGGAAAAGCTGCGCTTTGAATATAAGCCCAACATTATCAGCGATCAGGTGGGCTATTTAAACCCAGATTATTTCCCTTGGAAGTATAACAGAGAATTTAGTTATGCACGAAGACCCTTTATCGTTGTTGATACAGAGAATGGCCGACAATATTATTGGGGAATGAGACAGTGTATTGCTGCCAGTCAATACCTTAATCAACTAATTCATTCGGGTAGCTTAACACACGGAGGAAAGCAAATCAATAGATTACTTGGCAGGTTTAATGAGGAAAACGGAAAACATTTTAGAAATTCAGTGGCTAATTGGATAAAAGAAAATATGCAATTAATAGTTTGGAGCTATGAAGTTACTATGAAGCCTAAGGGACACTTCAATGCTGATAAAGATTACGGAGATTGCGATATTCTTGCCTATGATCCCACTATTAACCAAGTTTACAACATTGAGTGTAAGAGAACCGAGGCAGCAAGAAATATCCACCAAATGAAAAAAGAGATGGATGCCTATTTAGGCCGTGCAGGACAAAAGAAAAAAGTGGCCAAACACGTGGATAGGGACAATTGGTTGCAAGCAAACCTAGATCAAGTGAAAATCTTTGTAGATGCAGAGAAAACCCCGAAAGTAAAGTCACTAATTCTAACATCCGAACTGATTCCAACAAGATACCTAAGAGAAGGAGAAATACCCATGCCGATAATCAGCTACCGTGAATTAAAAAGGAATGGATCTAATAGCCTTCAAAACTGGTTATAAAAATAATGCAGACAACAACACCTATACGCAATATCCTACGGGACACTGCACATAGCCAAACCGTTGCACTCCACATAAACAAGCACCAGCTTTTTCAAAAAACCAATTTTGATACTACCATAAAACCCTAAACAATTACTTATAAACCGCCCTTACCTCCACCTCAATAAACATATTTGGATTGACCAAGGTAAATACTCCAATGGTTGATCTCGCTACTTTATTGGGGTTTTCTTGGGGTCCAGAATACTTGTCATCGGACGAGTTCTAAAGCAAGTTAACTTTTTATCAGTCGTATCTGTAAATAAAAATAAGGACGAATTTTTCATGCTTCACGGCAAACGACTTTGTCGCTTACTTAGCTTACATGTACTCTAATGCCTCATGTGAAAAAACGAGAGTAAAACTTACCTTTCATATAGGAACAAGGGTAATTTTTGATTATTTTTACCCTTGTAATAGCGACAAGTGTAAAGCTTACTCTCGTTTATGAATAGCTTTGATAGATCAAAACCGTTTAATAATCTCCCTCTACTTCCGCCCAAAGCAGATTTAGAAACGAAAGAAATTTTAACCAAAACCATTAAAGCTAGTAGAGCTTTAGCTCAATTAAATGGAGCAATTAGAAACTTGCCCAATCCAAGTCTATTTCTTGACACGCTTCACCTTCAAGAAGCAAAAGCCAGTTCTGAAATTGAGAATATTATAACTACAAATGACGACTTATATCAATCTGTTGTGGCTGATAAAAAATTCGATAATCCAGCAACAAAAGAAGTCATCAGTTATAAAGAAGCTATTTGGCTAGGTTTTAATCGTCTTGAAAAACAGCCTTTCATTACAACAAACCTTTGTTTAGAGCTTGTTCAGTGTATTAAACAAAATTCTGCAGGCATAAGAACTACACCTGGAACTACGCTATCCAATGCAAAAGGAGACGTTATCTATACTCCGCCAACAGGAGAACAAGTGATTAGAGACAAAATGGCTAATCTGGAAATTTTCATCAATGAAAATAGATCAATAGACCCACTGATTAAAATGGCAATATCACACTACCAATTTGAAGCCATTCACCCATTTTCTGATGGTAACGGAAGAACAGGTCGCATTCTGCTACTACTTCAACTTAAACTCGAACAATTACTTGATATACCAGCGCTATTTTTAAGTGATTATATCATTAAGCATAAAGACACATACTACCAAGGCCTAAGAGCGGTAACTGAGAAAAATGATTGGTCATTTTTTGTACTCTACATGTTAGACATGGTAGAAGAAACAGCCACTAGTGGGCTAAATAGACTCGAATCTATAATTCAGCTAATGGACAGAACTAGTCAAGAGATAAAAGAAAAACTGCCTAAAGTTTATTCCAAAGATCTGGTTGAAGTCATTTTTAAGCTTCCATATACCAAAAGACAAAACCTAATTGACATTGATTTAGGAACACCTAAAACAGTGGGAAACTATTTGATAGCATTAGAAGAAAAAGGGTTTCTTAAGTCAGTAAGAGTGGGGAAAGAGAAATTATACCTGAACCAAAGATTAATGGATATTCTAGAAAATTAAAATGCACAGGCGCATAACAACTCTTAAAGAAACAATCAGTTCAGAGGTCAAGCCCTAAACAATTACTTATAAATCGCCCTTACCTCAATTTCAATAAACATATTTGGGTTGACCAAGGTAAATACTCCAATGGTAGAGCGAGCTACTTTGTTGGGGTTTTGACGTATGCGTAATTAAAATTATTAGGCGTTTTCTTAAAGGTCTAACAAGCCATAGGTTTCACTAAACGGATTATTAATGTCGATTAATGAAAATTTAGCCTGACACTCTTTTCTTAGTTTGTTAATTAGGGGTAGGGATTTAGAGTCCGATGAAACGAAAGAATCAATGTCTTTATCAATATCGGCTTGTGCAAATAGCTTGGAGTCGTTTGGTATAATGTTTCTGTTGTTCAATTTCAAAGATCCATCATTCTTCGCTCTGAAAAGCACTTCCGCAAATGTGCCGCAACGCTTAGCATGGTCAATATTGAAAGGAATTATTCTTATATCTTTTAATGGAAGGTCATCGAAAGATCCCTTTACACAATATTCCGCTATTGTGATAGTAGAAACGCACATCGGAATATCATTCTCAAGATAGTATTTGAAATATCCAAGCGCGTTTTTGTGTAGAGGATCGGTGTCGTCTAAGAGTCTTATGAAAAAACTAGTGTCTAACAAAACGCTAGGCATCATAGCCTCCTCTCAGGTCTTTTAGCCATTTAGTCTTATCAACGCCTGACCAATTATTTTTTGCTTTCTTGATTTTACTTAAAAGATATTCTTTATCAAACTTTGGTTCGAAATCAAAAAGTTCTAATAATTCGAGGCTACTTTTATCAAACTCTCCAGTTTCCGAATTCTGTTTTCCAGTAACCCTTGCCCCAAACTTTTTATATAGCATATTTTCTTCTTTATTTCGAAGAACCTCCTTTTGGGTGCTAATAGTGAGAGAGCCATATTCTGGAGTGTCAAGATGAATATTGGGGTTTGACTTTCCTCCAGCATTTGTCAAAGTTCCGTAAAAATAGAACTCCGCGTCAGCCCATATCGTCTCAGTTTTTAAAAACCGAGACTTGGAATCTACTTTAAGGAGAACACCCTCACTTACGGATGTTGAAATCTCGAAAGAATAATTCTTTTGATACGCTGAGTTTTGAATAGCCTCAATAGCTTGAGCTGATTTTAGTTCAAGAAAATCAATACTGTTATTTTCGTTGATTTGGCCGAGAATTGCTGTAAAACCTAAGACTGCCTGCATACTCGTTTTAAAAACGTGCTTTACGGACCCTTCTTCTAAACCGTAGCTAATTACAGGTCGTTCTTTCTTTTGGTTAGGGAATAGTAGGGCCTCAACGGTTTCAAGAGTTGATATTATCTCGCGAATATCATAGTTGTCCGGAGACAGGCTCATGTTTCCTTTCTGTCCCTGAATTCTTATTACGATATCTCCAATCTTCTCCACAATTCAAATATATTATATTCTGATTAAACTACTGTTAATGCATAAGAGTTCTAATAAACCGCCCTTACCTCCACCTCAATAAACATATTTGGGTTGACCAAGGTAAATACTCCAATGGTAGAGCGGGCTACTTTATTGGGGTTTTTTTCCGTTCCGAAGAATTCAGCGTAAGCTTTAAACCAGCCATCGAAATCAGGTTTGTTGTCGTTTTCTGGGTCGGGGGCAACATACACTTTCATGGCCACTACATCTTCTAAACCCAAACCTTCTTCGCCCAAATAATCTGCAATTCGCTTTAGGGTGCTCACGCTTTGTTCATAGGTGTTTCCAAATCTCTCACGGTCGCCTTCGGGCTTGGTTTCGTCTTTGGGGTTGGCCACAATACCACTGGCAAAATAGATGCTTTTTCCCGCAGGTACTTTTACTCCTTTTAGTATGGAAGAGCCTTCTCTTTCAAAGCGAGTGACTTCTTCTGTAGCGCGCCCATCATGGCTACTGTTCTGCTCTGTTTGACAAGAAGCTAAAGTGGTTAGAGTAAACAGAAGCAAAAGGGATTTGATTTTTAGTGTCATTGACCTAGATTTTAAAATGAAGATACAAAAGTTAATAGCTTGTATAAATTTTGATTGGCTAAATTAACCATCACCTTAATTCATATTATTCGACCTTAGGTAAAAAATCAACCTTCGATTCAGAGTTTCTGTATTATCTTCGAAAAAAATATTTATTCTGCAAGAAAGAGAAGTTCGTAGAAAGGTATAGAGTTGGATAGATATTTGTTTTGTCAGGGAGAGCTTGGTGAGAGCTAGCTTGAAATAGATTGATCAATGGGAAGGGCAATTGTTGTTTCAGCCCCAAAACAAGAGAGAATTGGAAAGGAATATAATTGAAGAATTGGGTAGTTTGGCTTTGGCTACTCGTTTGAAAAACTTGAGTGAGCGACTGGCTAAAGATGTAGCAGCTATTTATAAAGAATCCGACTTCGATTTTGAACCCCGTTGGTTTGCTGTGGTTTATGCCCTAAAGAATGGGGAAGAACTGGCGGTGACAGAGCTAGCAGCCAGTTTACAACAAACCCACCCTGCCGTAAATCAAGTAGCAAATATTTTAGTCAAGAAGAAGTTGGTGATAGAATCGAAAGATGATGCCGACCAAAGAAAGCGCCTTTTAAAATTGAGCGACACTGGAATTGAATTGGTCGGTAAAATGGAAGGCCTTTGGCAAAAAATCAAAAAGGCCAACGACCAACTTTTAATCGATAGTAAGCAAAACTTCCTAGACGACATAAAGACCATAGAATCTGCACTAGACGAAAAATCTATGTATGACAGGGTGAAGTCGCTATTGTAAACCTTATCGGCTCAACTCAAAGCGTTTAAAACTCATAAAATCTTCTTTGTTCTCGGGGTTTTCTGGATGGTTAATGGAAATGTAAAGGCCATCTTTTCCAACAAATGAATTGTAGGGAGCCAATGCTGTGTTTTTCCCGAAGTATGTTTCTCCAATTGGAGTCAAGTCCTTATCCAATACCATCACTGAAAACGTTTTAGGGAATGAAAAAAGCTGAGAGATGTTGTCTTCCTCCTGTATTTCTACGCCTGGAAAACAAAACCTATAATAGACCTCTCGGTATTGGTCATAAATAACGTTTCCGTAATGAGGTGTCACAATCGGGTACATCCCTCTATCCTCTGGCGAACCATCTGTAGGAAATCGATCGATACTCTTCTTGAAATATTTACTTTCTGCTAGTACAGGCGTGAGTTTTGAGTTTGGTGAATCTGAATAATAAACATGATGATCTCCAAAAAAGGAATAAACAAACTTAGAGCCAGCGCTCATACTGAATCGCCAATAAGTCTTTTTGTCTCCCCAATATCCCTTCGGGAAGAAATGAGGAAGGGGAGTGGTTTGGCCAGAATTAAGGTCAATAGAATATGCCAAATGTGTAGCCGACATTTGTTCGTCTGAGAGTAAGTATGGATTTCCTTCAAAACTGGTTTTCACTATGAGATTCCCGTTTATTAATGCCGAGTTCGAAGGGAAAGCACTGGGCCAAAATACGGCATTGGAGTAACCCAAAGGAGGTTCATATTTTAATCCTTCCACTGAACTCTTCATAATATTGGAAGTGTAGACAGAGTTTTTGCTGAATGGAAAGATCATGATACTGTCAGGTCGAACAATATGAAAGGCTGAGATTTCTCCTACTCCCTTTGGCCCATCAACATCATAAGAGTGTTGGTAAACCAGTTTCCGTTCATTGAGAGAGTAAGCCTGAATTTCATTGGTTTGCTGATTTAGGGAAAACAAAAAACCATCCTCAGAATTATCGTGGTAGGCCAAGAAGCTACTGACATTTGAGGTGCTATTATCTATGGGGAAGTTAATGGTTTCGCTTGGGACTAAGCTTGCCTCAGGCTTATCTTTTGGCTTGGAGTTTCCACAACCTGAGGTTAATAAACCAATAGTTATAATAGAGAGAGTGTTAAGGCTTTGTTTCGTTTTCATAAGGTGAACCTAAAGTAAACTAATTTTGTAGTTTATGCTTATGTCGCGTCATCATTTATGCTCTAGAATCGTCCAGCCTACTGTTCATGAACGTTCATTTTTCAATTGTTCATTATCTGAATAGTTTCGTAATGTATTGTTTAACAATGATTTGGGTTGGTGATTTGAATTAGGTATGTTTTTTGGTAAGTGGTTACGTATTAATGTAATGAACATGCCAAAAATCGTCATTTCTCTTTTTATAATTTTTTACTCATTTGGTCTTCGAGCTCAATCCTTTGACCAAACGAATGTGGTTACTCAGCTTGCACAAATCATGGATCGCAATTATGTATTTCCAGAGAAGGGAAAGGCGATGAGCGACCTGATTCTGTCAAAACTAAAAAACGGAGAATACAAAGCCATTGAGTCTCCTGACGATTTAGCCCAACGACTTGATGCCGATTTAAAGTCGGTGGCCAATGACAAGCATATTCGGGTAACTTATAACCCTACACGTTTTGAGGCCATTCAGCAAGGTAGTCCGACAGGCGGTAGACCAGCCCAAGGAAATTACGGATTTGAAGAGGTTGATATTCTTGAGGGTAATATTGGTTATTTAGACCTAAGAGGTTTTTCAGATATCCGATTTGCGGAAGAGGTAGCAAAGGCAGCAATGGATAAACTGATTCAGTCCGATGCTATAATCTTCGACCTAAGAAAAAACGGAGGAGGCTCTCCTTCCATGATCAGGTTTATTTCTAGTTACCTTTTTGGTGATAAACCTGTTCACTTAAATACTTTTTATTGGCGTCCAAGCGACAGGTATTCCGAAACCTGGACAGCCCCAGAATTAGTATCAGTTTATAAACCGAATGTGCCTGTTTATGTGCTTACCAGTAACTACACTTTTTCGGCTGCAGAAGAGTTTACGTACAACTTAAAAAATTTAAAACGCGCCACCATTATTGGTGAAACCACGGGCGGAGGGGCGCATCCGGGTGGGCCAATGCTGCTAACAGATGGTTTTATTGTCAATGTACCTCAAGGCAGAGCCATTAATCCAATTACCAAAACCAACTGGGAAGGAGTGGGGGTAAAACCCAATATTGAAACCAAAGCTGATGCCGCTTTGGATAAGGCATTGGAACTTATTAAAGCAAAGAATTAGGAAGTCAAGTTTTTAAGTATGATCAAGAACTACATCAAAATTGCGCTCAGAAGCTTGTTGAAAAGTAAGGCTACTTCTGTCATTAATGTACTAGGCCTTTCAATTGGCATGGCCTGCTGCATTGTTATTTTCTTATTCGTTCAGAATGAAATGTCTTATGATAAGTTTCATTCTAAATCAGATAAGATATTTAGGGTGCTTACTATCGACAAGGCCCTAGGGGTAAGTAATAGCTTGGTGGGTATTACGCTTCCTGTTTTAGGTGCTTCTATGGAAGATAATTTTCCAGAAGTAGTGAATAGAGTAAGAATGCTGCCACAAGGAAGGCAACTGATTACTTATGAGCAGCAAGGCTTCTATACCGATCACTTTGCTTATGCCGAACCCTCAATTTTTGAAATGTTTGATTTTAAACTGGTAGAGGGAGACGTAGAGAATGCTTTGAAAAATCCCAATACTGTGGTGGTAACACAGAGCATGGCTCAGAAGACTTTCGGTACCGATAATCCCATTGGAAAGCGAATTGATATTGGAGGTCAACCGGGTTTGGAAGTAGTGGCAGTAATGAAAGATGTAACCGAAAACAGCCACCTTAATTTTGATGTCATAGTTTCTATGCAGCAGGCAGATACTACATCGGGCTTTGCGCAATTCCTCAATTCTTGGCAGAGCATCAGCATGGTTACTTATGTGGAATTGGCCAGCCCAGCCAATGAAGAAACAGTGGAAGGGAAAATGGAAACCTTGATTCGAGCGAATAATGTCGGTGAAAACTTCAGTGTTACACTACAGCCACTAAAAGATGTCCATTTAAAATCCAGTGGAATTCTTTTTGAGAACTATAACCTAAATAAAACGGATGAAGGTTATGTATTTACTTTGGCGGCAGTTGGGCTTTTTGTAATGTTGATCGCGTCTTTCAACTTTATGAATTTATCTACCGCCAGATCGGCCAATAGGGCAATGGAAGTTGGAATTCGGAAGGTGTTTGGTGCGATAAAAAAACAGCTCATCAATCAGTTTATGGTGGAATCCGTTTTCCTTTGCCTTTTCTCGCTGTTTGTAGCGATAGGTTTAGTCGCAGCATTGGGTTCAGCGGTGAGCCTTCCATTTAACGATAACTTGGCAATACATTTTATTTCTAACCCAGTCTGGATAGTTGGTGCTCTAATCTTTACTGTGGTACTAGGGCTTTTTTCTGGAAGCTACCCAGCTTTTATGTTGTCTAGTTTCAGCCCTATCAGTATTCTTCGCGGTTCATTTAAAACCAGCGGAAAGGGTGTTTTATTAAGGAAGTCATTGGTGGTTTTTCAGTTTATGGTGTCCATAGTAATGATTATTGGAACCGCCATTGTTTATGACCAATTACAGCTTTTACGTAATGCCGACAAAGGTTTTGATACTGAACAAATTCTCACTTTAGATGTAAGTCACCCAAGTTTACAACCTTCAATTCAAGTGCTTAAAAACAAACTAGAGCAAAACCCTTCCGTTTTGGCCACAGCAGGAACAGCCTCTATGCCAGGGAGAACCTTTGGCCGAAGAGGAGTGAGGCCCGAGGGTGCTGGCCCAGATGACACTTGGATTGTGAGTGTGCTTAATTTTGATGAGCATTTTGTGGACTTAATGGGAATGGAAATTGCCCAAGGAAGGCTTTTCAATCGAGAAATAGCCACTGATCAACGGCAGGCTGTAATCATTAATGAGTCCATGGCAAAACAGCTAGCTTGGGATGAGCCAATAGGCAAGAAGCTGACTTTTGGCCAAAACGAATCGACCATTATTGGAGTAGTGAAGGATTTTCATTTCGCGTCACTTCGCTATCAAATTGAACCGCTGGCCATGTTCTACAATCCCAACGGAGGAGGAAGCTTGGCGATTAAATTAAACACAGAAGATGTAAGCAAAACAATGGCTTTTGTACAAGATACTTGGGACGAAGTGTTTCCGAATAGTCCTCTAGAGTATCGATTTTTTGATGAAGAATTTGGGCAGCAGTATCAGTCCGATGAAAAGTTCGGCACCTTAGTTTTTAGCTTTACTTGGCTAGCTATTTTCATTGCTTGCTTGGGTTTATTTGGCCTTTCGGCCTTTACTGCACAGCAAAAAACAAAGGAGATAGGAGTGAGAAAAGTGTTAGGAGCATCCGTTATGGGTATCGTTGTATTGCTTTCTAACCAATTCACTAGGCTCATCATTATTGCTGTACTTTTGGCTAGCCCTTTGGCTTATTATATGATGGAATACTGGTTGAGCGATTTCGCCTATCGCGTAGATATTAACTGGCTATGGTTCTTGGCCTCAGCAGTTGTAGCTTTGCTTATCGCCTTGGCTACTGTAACCTATCAATCGGTTAAAGCTGCTATGGTTAATCCAGCTAGGTCGTTGAGGTGTGAATAGAATTTAGCAAACTTTAACATAATGGAGAGTAAGGGTCGTAACCTAAATGCTTAGAATTGGTTTAATTGTTGTTACCCAAAGAATGTGACCATCGGTAAAGACGAAAAGCGCTTATTTTCGTTAGATTTATGTTCTTACCTCTATTTGGGTTTTTTGAGTTTGAAAAGCTTACTACGTATTATGAAATTGTTTAAAAAGTTAATTATCATACCTGCTCTCATATTATTGGGCAGTACCAATATTTACGCTTCAGGAGTGACAGATACCACTCAGTATTTACAACCTAAAGCAGAGCACATCAAGGAGGCCATTATGGTCACGCAAATTCTTGATTATTTTCATTACAGAGATGTCGATTTAAATGATTCATTGTCGTCTGTCATTATGGACAACCTCATTGAGTCGTTAGATGCTAGTAAAAATTACTTTTTGGCCTCAGATATTAAATCGTTTCAGAAGTATCGCTTTGCTTTCGATGAAGACTTAAAACGTGGAAATTTGGTTCCAGCTTTTTACATCTTCAATATCTATAAAAAAAGAGTAGAAGAACGCCTTAAATATGCTTTGGCAGAGTCGGCCAAGAAATTCGATTTTACGAAAAACGAAACTTTCGTTTTTGATAGAGAGAAAGCCCCTTATTCTCAGTCTGTAAAGGAACAAGATGAACTTTGGAGAAAGATTATAAAGCATCAGGCTTTGAGTCTGAAGTTGAGTGGTTCTGACGATAAGAAAATTTCAGAAACCCTTATAACACGGTATGAGCGTTTTAAAAGCAATGTAGATAAATACAATAGCACAGATGTGTTTGAGATTCTGATGAACTCTGTAACCGAGGCCTTCGACCCGCATACTAATTATTTTGGGCCAAGAAGTGCCGAAGACTTTCAGCGTGAAAGCTCTAAGGCCATGGAAGGAATTGGCGCTACTTTACAGCAAGATGATGACTTTACTAAAATCGTAGAGCTGAGGCCTGGTGGACCTGCCTTTTTAAGCGGGCAGATTGATATAGATGATAGAGTAGTAGGTATTGCACAAGGAGCCGAAGGCGAAATGGTTGACGTTGTAGGTTGGAGATCAGATGAAGTGGCCGGGCAAATTCGAGGCCCCAAGGGAACTTTGGTTCGGATTGAATTTTTACCTGCTGGCAGACCTGTGGGTAGCCAAACTAAAATAGTAAATATCGTTCGTGATAAAATTAAGTACGATGAAGCTAAAGCCAAAAGCCAAGTGGTGCAGTATGAAGAAGGTGGTAAGACTTACAACTTAGGTATAATCACCATTCCCGACTTCTACTTAGATTCTGAAGGACTTGAAGAAGGAGAAAAAGATTATAGCAGCGCTACCAGCGATGTCAAAAAATTAATTACGCAACTGCAAGAGGATGGTGTAGATGGTGTGATGCTTGACCTGAGAAATAACGGTGGAGGCTCTTTGCTGGAAGCCATAAGTTTGTCAGGGCTGTTCTTACCTGGTGGGCCAGTGGTTCAAATCAAATACGCTAATGGACAAATTGCGAAAGAGGACGATAAAGAGAAAATGTTCTATACAGGCCCCTTGAGTGTTATGACCAATCGTTTCTCGGCTTCTGCCTCTGAGATTTTTGCAGGCGCATTACAAGATTACAAAAGAGCAGTAATTGTTGGTGAGCAGACTTACGGAAAAGGTACGGTTCAAAATGTAAGAGGGTTGAATGACTTCTTGAGAGAACCAACAACCGATGAGCTAGGCTTGATTAAATATACTATAGCAAAGTTCTATAGAGTAACTGGAAGTAGTACACAGCATTTGGGTGTTTCACCAGATATCAGCTTGCCTTCTGCTTTTAGTGCCGAAGAGTTTGGTGAAAGCTCAAAACCAAGTGCCCTGCCATGGGATAAAATTCCAGCAGCAAAGTTTACTCCTCTTGATTATGTAGATAATGAATTGATAGCTCAATTGAAGAAGTCGCATGAGAAAAGGTTAAAAATAGATCAGAGCTTGATCGACTATCAGTACGACATTAATGAGCTGAACAAGGCAAGGGCTCAAACTTCTATTTCTTTAAATTACGACATACGTAAGAAAGAAGCTGAGGATCAAAAAAATAAGAGAGATGCTAGAGTAAAAATTGGTGACTCCTTAAAAGAACTAGGTTCAAGCAAAGGAGTGAATCACTCTTTAGACGAACTGAAGGATCCTTTCTTAAAAGAGAGTATCATACTTTTAGCAGAGCAGATTGCAGCAAAGAAGAGTAAAGGATAACCAATAACTAATCTATAGAAAATAAAATGGCTGGACTTCAGAAGAAGTCCAGCCATTTTATTTTTAACCTGATCAGGGGTTCCTATCCAGATATAGTTTTATTTAGCGTAGTTAACCGCTCTCATTTCGCGAATAACAGTCACCTTAATTTGTCCTGGGTACTGCATGTCTTTTTCAATTTTCTGCGAAATATCAAATGAAAGCTGACCTGCAGTAGTATCAGAAACCGAATCGGCATCTACTAAAACCCTCAACTCTCTACCTGCTTGAATTGCGTAACATTTGTTTACGCCATCAAAGTCTAGAGCGAGCGCCTCAAGGTCTTTCAGTCGTTTGATGTACGATTCCATCACTTCTCTTCTAGCGCCCGGACGAGCTCCTGAAATGGCATCACAAGCTTGAATAAGCGGAGAGATCATTGAAGTCATTTCGATTTCATCGTGGTGGGCTCCAATTGCATTACAGATTTCTGGATGCTCCTTGTATTTTTGAGCCAATTCCATTCCTAATAATGCGTGAGGAATTTCTGGTTCTTCTGGCCAAACTTTTCCAATATCATGAAGTAATCCTGCTCTTTTCGCACGTTTGGCATTTAAACCAAGCTCAGAAGCCATGGTGGCGCAAAGCCTTGCCACTTCTCTAGAATGCTGAAGTAGGTTTTGACCATAAGAAGATCGGAACCTCATTCTACCAACTAACTTGATGAGCTCAGGGTGGAGGCCATGAATGCCTAAGTCAATCACGGTTCTTTCGCCAATCTCTACAATTTCTTCCTCAATGTTTTGTGTGGTTTTGGTAACGATTTCCTCAATCCTTGCTGGGTGAATTCTACCATCGGTAACTAGCCTATGTAAAGAAAGTCGAGCAACTTCTCTTCTTACAGGATCGAAGCCAGAAATGATGATGGCTTCAGGGGTATCGTCAACAATGATTTCTACACCAGTAGCCGCCTCTAACGCACGAATGTTTCTTCCTTCTCTACCAATGATTTTACCTTTTACATCATCGCTTTCAATATGGAAAATGGATACGCAGTTTTCTACGGCATGCTCTGTTGCAGTTCTTTGAATAGATTCGATAACGATCTTTTTGGCTTCTTTTGCCCCAGTGAGTTTGGCTTCGTCAATAATATCTTTGATGAGCACAGATGCATTCGATTCCGCTTCAACCTTTAAAGTTTCCATTAATTGCTCTCGAGCTTCATCTGCAGAAAGCTGAGCTACTTTTTCCAGCGCCTTTACTTTCTCATCTACCTTGCGCTCTAGGTCTTCTTTTCTCTTTCTAACGATCTCTAACTGAGCTTCTACATTTTCCTTAATGCTATCAACTTCAGCTTCTTTTCGCTTAGTTTTTTCTAATTGAGTATTGAGAGCAGCTTCTTTTTGTTTTAGCTTGTTCTCATTACTAATGATTTGATTTTTCTTACGATTAACCTCTTCTTCAAACTCTGATTTAAGTTTGAGGTACTTTTCTTTGGCCTCAAGAATTTTATCTTTTTTGAGGGTTTCGGCTGTAAGCTCAGCCTCTTTCATTATTAATTTGGCCTTTTCGGCTAGTTCTTGAGCAGCCTTCTGGTTTACCTTTTGTAACAGAAGTCTTCCTATGAACACCCCAACTACCAACGCTGCGATGGCAGTAATGAGGATTGTAACTGTTTCTCCCATAAGTGAATCTATAGGTAGAATCGGAAGTGTACTGAAACGTATTCTAACGCGGTATTTAAGGAATTAAGAGAGGGCGATATTTATCATGTCTTCAAGTTGATCCAATTGGTCGGAAGTAGTATTGTCTATTGACGCTACCTCACCTTCCATCTTCATCTTTGCAATCATGCAATCAAATGCTACCATGGCCAGCAGATCTTCTTTCTCATCTATGCCAAATTGGTCTCTAAAAGATCGTAATTTTTCATTTATTGCTTTTCCAGCATTACGTACCCTTTGCTCCTCTTCAGGTTTAACTTTCATAGGGTACTCTCGGTCCCCAATCTTGATTTTTATTGATAGAATGTCTACCATATGATGATACTACTCACTTAAATGAGCAATACATTTATCTATTTCCTTAATGTACTCGTTTAACTTATGTTTCAACTCTGTAGACTCTTCCTTTTCTACGGTTGTGTTTGATACAATTTTAGTGATTTTATCCTGATTTTGAAAATCAGTAATCTGAGCTCGAAGATCAACTATTTGTCTTTTTAACTCAGTATTTTGGCTTACTAGCGCTTTGTTTTCCAGCTTCAACGCCTCATGCTTGTTCACCAGTTGTTTTAACTGCTGTTGCACCCGACTTATACGTTCAAAAAGCGATAATTCAGCCATCTTATTTTCTTATTACGGCTCCGAACTCTCGCTCAAAACCTTGCATTAACCGACTCATACTCTTGTCAATAACTTTATCTGTCAATGTTTTTTCTTGGTCTTGAAGGTAAAAACTAATGGCATAAGCTTTTTTGCCTGCGTCAATTTTATCGCCTTCGTATACATCAAAAACATTGATTCGATTGATCAAAGATCGCTCAAGTTTTTCTGCCAATTTCCGAATGTCATCAAATTTTACCGCTTTATCAACAACTAATGATAAGTCTCTTTTTACTTCTGGGTATTTAGAGATGGGTTGGAAAGTAAATTCTGAGGTAGAAAGTTTTTGAATATAGTCCCAATCGAAATCGGCAAAGAACACTTCGCTAGAGATGTCGGCCATTTTAGCCACTTCTGCATTCACCTTGCCTAAATGTACAATTGGTTTCTTATTGGTAGAAATGGTTAAACCATATCCGAAAAGCTCACTTTCTGTCTCCTGGCTGTCGATTTTATTAACTCCAAACTTTGCTAGTAACTTAAGAGCAATGGCCGATAAATCATGAAAATTAACCTTCCTGCTTGGCGAAAGCCAACTTTCTGGAGTATTGTTTCCTGCCAAAAACAACGAAAGCCTAGAGCGCTCTACATATTTTTCTTTGATGAAATGATATGTGGTTCCGAACTCAAAAAGTTTGAGGTCACCGTTCTTACGTTTCACATTTCTATCAACAACCTCTAGGCCGTGGAATAGAAGTGTTTGGCGCATTACGTTCAAATCTTCACTCAAATAGTTTAGAATTTTAACGTTTTCATTTTCGTCAATCGCTGCTGTTCCGGTTGAGTAGCCATCTTTAGTAAGCGAGTTAGTGACTATTTCATGAAAGCCAGCACCTGCCAACAAACGAGAGGTTTCTTTTTTGATTCCGTCTACATCTGTAGAAGGAAACTCTGAAAGGAAAGTGCTACTTAAATGCTCATCAATCTCAATGTTGTTGTAACCGTAAATTCGTAATACCTCTTCTACAATATCGGCTTCGCGCTGAACATCTACGCGGTATGGAGGAACAATAGCGGTGAATCCAGTTTCGGTTTCGCCCTGAATTTGAATATCTAGGCTTTCTAGTATTGATTTAATTCTGTCATTGCCAATTGCTTTTCCAATCAAACGGTCAATGTTCGCAAACTTTACTTCTACTTTGAAATCTTCGATTGGTGTTGGGTAGAAGTCTGCAAGAGGTGATGAAACCTCGCCTCCAGCAAGCTCTTTAATAAGCAATGCGGCATATTTTAAAGCATAAACGGTAATGTTAGGATCAGTTCCGCGCTCATAACGGAAAGAAGCATCTGTTTTTAATTGATGCTTTTGTGCACTTCTACGGATGTAATCTGGTGAGAAGTAAGCGCTTTCTAAAAATACGTTTTTCGTAGTTTTCTTAACACCTGATTTGATACCGCCAAAGACACCTGCAATGCACATTCCGCCTGCCTCATTACAAATCATTAAGTCTGTATCGGCTAGTTTTCTTTCTTTCTCATCAAGGGTTGTGAATGCTGTTCCTTCAGGAAGCGTTTTCACTGTTACTTTACCTCCTACAATTTCATCTGCATCAAAGGCGTGCATGGGCTGACCAAGACTATGTAGCACGTAATTGGTAATGTCTACCACATTGTTGGTTGGTTTTATTCCAATGGAGTTTAGTCTAGCTTTTAACCAATCAGGAGAATCAGTTACGGTAACCCCAGTAATGGTAAGAGAAGAATACCTTGGACATGCTTCGGTATTTTCAACGGTTACTGGAATTACCCTTTTCTCGTTGTCAATTTTGAAATCTTCAATAGATGGTAGCTCAACTTTTCTATTGAGAAGTGCTTTTAAGTCTCTGGCTACACCAATATGTGATGCTCCATCTGCTCTGTTTGGTGTTAAACCGATCTCGAAAACAAAGTCTGATTCTAATTTAAAATACTCAGCGGCTGGGGTGCCGTTGGGCAAATCAGTATTTAATATCAAAATTCCATCATGAGATTGACCAAGGCCTATTTCGTCTTCGGCACAAATCATCCCTTCAGAAACCTCGCCTCTAATTTTAGCCTTTTTGATCTGGAACGAATCGCCTGAACTTGGGTACAGTGTTGCACCCACGGTAGCAACAATTACTTTTTGGCCTGCTCTCACATTTGGAGCGCCACAGACAATTGGAGAAAGTTGCTCATCACCAATATCCACAGTGGTTACACTTAGTTTGTCTGCATTGGGGTGCTTGGCACAAGTAATGACTTCGCCTATGACCAAGCCTTTAAGGCCACCTTTTACAGATTCTACTTCCTCCCAAGTTTCTACTTCTAGCCCAGAGCCAGTTAAAAGTGTTGAAATTTCTTCTGCAGGTTCAGTAATTTGAATATATTCTTTAAGCCAGTTAAGGGAAATCTTCATGCCAGTAATTTACTTGTTCCACCAAAATTAGGTGAAAGAGCAAAATTAATGATTTAAGCTTTCCAACAATGTGCTTAATGGTTTTTGTAGAGCTTTTCGCCTGCTTTAATTGGAACTTTCAGCAAGTTTTCGGCAGGAGGGATGGGGCAACTGTAGTCTGGGTTGAAGTGGCAGTAAGGATTGTAGGCTGTGTTGAAGTCTAAGATAACAGAGTTTGTGCCGTTCTCTTCAAGATCTATGTACCTTCCTCCTCCATATGTTTCATCTCCGCTGGTGTCATCGGCAAACATAAGGAACAAGCGGTTTGGATTTACATCGTCCCAATCTTTGTAAAGTAATAGCCTTTGTGGCTTTCCTTCCAACTCAAACTCTGCATGGGCAAATGGAATGTATTTTTCTTGCTCACCTGTAGTGGTGGTAATAAAAATTGGCACCTTCTTTTTGATTTCGATTAGGCGCGCTAAGATTTTATAATCTTCGTTTACAGGGTAGTAATTTAGTTTAGTGAAGGTTTTCTTATCTTCTTCAAGTAAAGGAGAGCTAGAGGCAAGCATTCGCTTGTCTTTATCTTTTCTTTCCGTTTCAATTCGGGCAATGTAATCTTCTGAGCTTTCTCCTATGGTAAGGAAATTGAAAACAGTTACACCTAGTAGCAAAATGATTAAAATACCGAAAATGGTGCTCTTTTTCATGCCACAAAGTAAGGTCGAAAAGCCTGAAACTCAAATGTAAAATTGATTTAAGTGTAGCCTATATCAAGTTTTCGTCTGCAAAGCTATAGTAGCCGTCATCGGTAAAAATGATATGATCTAAAACGGGGATTTCTAACAAGCTCCCTGCATTCTTTAGCTTTTCTGTGAGCTTAATGTCTGCTTGGCTTGCTCTTAGATTGCCAGATGGATGATTGTGAATTAGGATGATTCCACTGGCTAAATCTTCTAATGCCTTTTTGAAGATCACTTTAGGGTCGGCTACGGTTCCTGAAACGCCACCTAGACTGATGACTCTCTTTTGAATAACCTCATTATTTCTTTTGAGCATTATTACCCAAAACTGTTCAACTGGCTGATCCATCAATTCGGGCTTCATAAGCTCATATGCATCTTTGGAGTTGCTGATTTTTATCTTTTTGGGCGATTCAAATATTTTTCTTCTCCTGCCAAGCTCTAAAGCGCTCACAATTGAAATGGCTTTGGCTTCACCAATCCCTTTAAACTGTTGGAGTTCATTAACCGACTGTTTGGCTAAAGTGTTTAAATCGTTGTTGGAATGTGAAAGGACTTTTTTGGAGAGGTCAACCGCACTCAACTCGCGAGATCCCGAGCCAATAAGAATGGCTATTAATTCTGCATCAGATAATGCTGCTTTGCCTTTTGAGAGCAATTTTTCTCTTGGGCGGTCTTCTTCAGCCCATTTAAGAATATTCAGTCCTTTCTCCATTTATATTAGAATGGTAAGACGAAATATAATAAAAGTGGATGAATATTAAATATTGGACAACAAAAAAAACCGAACCCTGAAGAGTTCGGTTTCAAGTATCGTTATTAATTAACCCTTAAAGGCTATTTACCAGCTTGGTTAATTTTGATTTGTTATTGGCAGCTTTGTTCTTGTGGATGATATTGTTCTTTGCCAATTTATCCACCATTGCAATTACTTTTTTCAATAACTCTTGAGCCTCAGACTTATCTGATGTATCTCTCAATCTCTTGATGTAAGTACGAGTGGTTTTGTGCTGATAACGGTTTCTCAATCGTTTAGCCTCGTTCGAACGTATTCTTTTTAATGCAGACTTATGATTTGCCATGTATTTATTACTTACAATTTCTCAAATTCGGGACGCAAAGATAGGTCTTAAAATAATATTAACAAATACATGGTGCTAAAATTATTCTGAACAACCAGCTTTACTTTGACCATTCTATTTGCTTGTGATTTTTTTAAGCATTACTGGTTTAGCTCCAGATTTATTTGTAAAACCTTTAGGTCTGGGCTCTTCAAGATCTTCTGATAAAAGCATCATCATTTCATTTTTGCCTATAAACTCGAATATACCTTTCATACGACCTGATTCTATACCAAATATGGTGAAAACGATATCGATTTGATGAGGGATTGTAGCCGTATTTACCTCATAAAGAATAACCATCTCTGTATCCTCAACCTTAAAGTTTTTACCTCCTACAACCTCTCCCTCGGTGATCATGGTAAACAGGTTGTCTTCATCAAAAGTCATTTCTATTTCTTCAGTATCTTCTAAACTCTTTCCCGACCAAGTGCCTGTCATCCTTGGGTTTGTCGAATTTTTAGGAGGTGTATAAGTTGTAGTGGTTTCTGCAATTGGTTCAGGTTCTGGGGTTACATTCTCTCTCTCGTATGCTACGCTTGTAATATAATACTTTGAGTCCCAGCTTTTTCTAATCTCTTCCTTTGGAAATGCTTCTGAAGTAAGCATCTTTTGTGAGCGATAGTCTGTATATTTTGAAAGGACTAGTACCCACTGATCGTTGAGGTATTCTAATTGTGTTATGTAATAACCTAAAGCCAGATTTTCTTCGATTTCTTCTTTTGGAAATGTTTCAGATGTTCTCCATTTCTGTAAACCTATATTGTCACTTTTTGAGCCCACTAAAGCCCACTTTCCTTGCCCGTAGGCTATCTTGATAATACTTCTTCCGTCATCCCAAAACTCTTTAATTTTATCCTTCGGAAACTCACTAGAAGTGGCCCATTTTTGGCCAGTGTATTCGCTGCCTTTGGACATCACTAAAACCCATAGTCCATTACCATAGGTTAAATCCGTAATGGCATAACCGGTTTCCCATAGCTCTCTAATTTCATTTTCAGGGAAATCAACACGACTTCTCCATGCCTGGAGGGTATAGCCCAGGCCTTTGGAAGATACAACAGTCCATAAATCATTATTAAAACTTATGCTGGATAGAGAATAGTTGTTGTCCCAATCATCATTTATTTCTTCTTTAGGAAGCTCTGTTCTTGTTTTCCATTTCTGAGCTGTAATGTCACTGCCATAAGTCATCACTAAATGGTATTGTCCAAAACTGATGTTTACGGATAATGTTAAAAGCAACAATGTAAGTACGGAAGATGAATGCTTACTCATGTTCAATATGTCTGTGAGCTATAAATTTATTTATTCAAATCTGAATTTCTAAGTTTTTGGATGAACAAACTCAAAAACAAACTAGTGTTGTAGAGTAAACTTAGGGCTTTTAAACTTTTGGCATGGAAATGGAAAGAGGGGAATCAATGCATTATTAAAGAGTGGTCGATCCTTGTTGAAAACTTAAATATCAAGGTTATGAAAAGAGTAATACTGTTTGTAGGAATTATGTTGGTTGGGCTTTTTGCCGAAGGAGAGATACAGGCTCAGAGACGAAACAATGATAGCCGAGGCAACCGTGATAGAAATAAAGTTGAAAAGCGAAATGATAATCGTGGAAGAAACGATGACCGTAAGAAAGTATACAGTTCTAGAACAAGTAAGAATGGAAGAAGCGAGACTGTGATAAAAAAAGTAGTAGTTAGAAACAATGGTTATCGTTATTCTGATTCGAGAAGAAACAATAGATGGACTAGAGTGAATAACTCATATTATGACTATGACTTTAGAAACGGAAGACGACATACTGTTTATAGAAGTGCCGCACCGAGCAGTAGACACATTTGGGTAAATGGTTACTGGGAATATGATAGAAGGCTGAGAAGAGAGGTTTGGGTTTCTGGCCACTGGGCAGTGAGGCGCGACTATCATCGTTGGCAAGACGGGCGATACAGCGTTATAGGCGGTGTAAGGGTTTGGGTTCCCGGTGTTTGGATTAGGGTTTTCTAAAAACGGATAATCGATAAATGAAAAGAGGCGCCATTGGCGCCTCTTTTCATTTATACGTGAACGTGTCTTTCTGCGTGATATGAAGATCGAACTAATGCGCCCGATTCAACATATTTAATTCCTCGCTTTAGTCCTTCTTCTTTAAAGAATTCAAACTTATCAGGATGAACGTATTCAATTACTTCGTGATGCATTTTGGTAGGCTGTAAATACTGGCCTAAGGTCAAAATATCAAGTTTTACCTCAGCTAGGTCATCCATTAATCGGAATACCTGTTCGTCTGTTTCGCCTAAGCCTAACATTGCACCAGATTTAGAACGCTTGCCGTATTCCTTGATACGTTTCAACTCTTCTAAACTTCTAGCGTATTTTGCCTGCGGGCGAACTCTTCTATAAAGCTCTTCAACCGTTTCCATATTGTGCGAAACAACTTCTTGGCCAGCATCTATCATTCTGTATAGTGCATCCCAGTTCCCTTTAACATCAGGAATAAGAGTTTCTATAGTGGTTTCCGGACTTAGTTTTTTAGTTTCTACTACCGTTTGATACCAAATTTCTGCCCCTCTGTCCTTTAATTCATCTCTGTTTACAGAAGTCAGCACCGCATGCTTAACTCCCATCAACTTAATGGCTTCTGCTACTCTCTTAGGTTCTTCAGTATCATATTCTGGTGGGCGCCCAGTGGCAACTGCACAAAACGAGCAGCTTCGAGTACACACGTTACCCAAAATCATAAACGTAGCAGTACCAGCTCCCCAGCATTCCCCCATGTTTGGGCAATTGCCACTTTCGCAAATGGTATGAAGTTTATATTGGTCAACCAGCTTACGAACTTTGGCGTACTCTTCTCCAATAGGGAGTTTTACACGTAACCAGTCCGGCTTTTTTCTTCTGGTTTCTTTTTCTTTGGAAATTACTGGTAGTTCAATCATCCTTTTCTCCTCTGACTATCAATAACACAAAGGTAAGTCAAAGGTTCCAAAATGGAATGAAAGTAGGTTATCTTCTTTTACCAAAATAAATTGCAATAAACGCAGCAGTATAAACGCTCTTGTTTTCGGCTTCTGGAAGTATCTCAATTTTGCGTGTAAAAGCTTCGACAACAAAACCAGCTTGAACACCAAAAACTCTGTTTTTAGTAGAGTTGGTTTCGAAAGTCATTGAGGTTTTGAGGTGAAGCCCAGGCACAATCTTCGATTCAAAAAGTCCTTTTAACGGCCCAGATGTCCCATTAATATTGTTTACCGAATGAGTGTTGGGGTCATACTGTTCTTTACGTCCACGGTAATTTACATAATAAGGGGTTTCTAAACCTAGTGTGGGACCCGCAGAAACCATAGCGGAAACTCTTACGCCTTGTTGTGGTGATTTCTGAAAAAGCACCTTTTCTCTTCCGTAATAAGGGCGAATAGAAACAAGGTAATTTGATTTTCCAATTACAAAACTACTTCCTGTAATCGTGGTTTGGCGCGATTCTCTTGGGTGACGTGTATTGGCTAACTCAATGCCATAATGAGCTAAATTCTTTCTGTCTAATGAGTTTGAGTGTCTCCAGAATAAGGAACTTATGAGGCCGCTATTTGAAGTGTGTGAAGCTCCAAATACATTCTCCATTTGATATTCTTCGTCTTCAAGCCTTGTGTCAAAGCCAAAATTAGACTGACTAAAACCAGCGTTACAAATAAATAGTAACAATACGACTGTGAAAAATTTGGTACTAATTTGCATACTTGGCGTTGTAGCTCTGTTTGAGATTGCTAAATTAACGAAAAAAAATACTGCTTAGTTTATGATCACTGTGAAATCAAAATATACTGGAAACTTAAGTACCGAGGCTGTTCACGTAAAGTCAGGAAATGGCATTGTTACTGATGCACCAGTAGATAATAATGGTAAAGGGGAAGCTTTTTCACCCACCGACCTTGTAGCAGCCGCTTTGGGTAGTTGTATGATGACCGTTATGGCCATTGCAGGAGAGCAAAAGGGTTTAAACATGGAAGGAATGAATGTGGAATCGACAAAGATAATGAGCACGAACCCTCGTAGAATTTCCGAAATTAAAATGGATTTCTTTTGGGAAAATTGTACGTTATCTGACAAAGACAGGGAGTGGATAAAGAACATTGGTTTGACATGCCCAGTTGCGCTAAGCTTGCGTGAAGACCTGAAACAATCTATCGAGTTTCATTTCTAAGTGGATATTACATGCTTAGAAATAAAAATGCCTCATTGATTATCAGTGAGGCATTTTTTATGAATTGAAAAACCGATTAACTCAGTTTCTTATATTTAATCCTTGTTGGCCCAGTATCTCCCAATCGCTTCTTACGGTTTTCTTCATATTCTGAATATCCACCTTCGAACCAGTATACTTGAGAGTTACCTTCAAAAGCTAGAATATGCGTACAGATTCTATCTAGGAACCATCTATCGTGAGAGATAATTACAGCGCAACCACCAAAGTTATCTAAACCTTCCTCCAATGCCCTTAGAGTGTTTACATCAAGGTCGTTGGTAGGTTCATCCAGTAATAAGAGGTTGGCGCCTTGTTTCAACGTAAGTGCCAAATGCACTCTGTTTCTTTCCCCACCAGATAATTGACCTACTTTTTTGTTTTGGTCGGTGCCGTTAAAGTTGAATTTACTTACATAAGCCCTAGAGTTCATTTCTTTCCCTCCAAGTGTAATTAATTCATTTCCTCCAGTAATTACTTCCCAAACCGATTTGTTCGGATCAAGATTATCGTGTTCTTGGTCTACATAGGCAATGTCTACTGTTGGTCCGACAATGAATTTTCCTTGATCTGGAGTTTCCTTTCCAGTAATCATGTTGAAAAGCGTAGTTTTACCAGCACCGTTAGGGCCAATAATTCCAACAATCCCCCCTTGAGGAAGCGAGAATTCTAAGTTTTCATATAGAAGTTTATCTCCGAAAGCTTTTGCTACATTATGGGCTTCAATCACTTTCGAGCCTAACCTTTCCCCTGGCGGAATGTAAAGTTCCAATTTTGCTTCTTTTTCTTTGCCCTCCTGACCTAGTAGTTTGTCATAAGCGCTCAAACGTGCCTTGGCTTTAGCTTGTCTTCCTTTAGGCGACATTCTTACCCATTCCAACTCGCGCTGTAATGTTTTCTGCCTTTTCGATTCAGTTTTTTCTTCACCAGCCAATCGCGTTTGTTTTTGGTCTAGCCATGAAGAGTAATTTCCTTTCCAAGGAATCCCTTCGCCTCGGTCGAGTTCAAGAATCCATCCCGCTACGTTATCAAGGAAGTAACGATCGTGGGTTACGGCAATTACGGTTCCTTTATAGCGCTGTAGGTACTGTTCTAGCCAATGTACAGATTCGGCATCCAAGTGGTTGGTAGGCTCATCGAGTAATAATACATCTGGCTCTTGAATCAACAAGCGGCACAAGGCAACTCTTCTTTTTTCTCCTCCAGAAAGGTTTTTGATTGAAGCATCTGATGGAGGCGTACGAAGCGCATCCATGGCTCTCTCTAGTCTGCTGTCTAAATCCCAAGCGTTGATGTGATCTAGTTTTTCCTGAACTTTTCCTTGCTCCTCAATGAGCTTGTTCATTTTATCCGGATCGTCAAGAATTTCAGGATCAGCGAATTTGGCATTGATTTCTTCAAACTTGTTCAGTAAATCAACGGTTTCTTTAGCGCCTTCTTCAACTACCTGCTTTACCGTTTTATTGGGATCTAGCTGAGGCTCTTGCTCTAACATTCCCACACTATAACCGGGTGAGAAAACCACTTCGCCTTGGTATTCTGTGTCTACACCAGCAATAATGCGAAGTAGAGAGGATTTACCCGAACCGTTGAGTCCGAGAACACCAATCTTTGCTCCGTAGAAAAACGAGAGGTAGATATTTTTTAAGACTTGCTTTTGTGGGGGGTAGATCTTGTTGACCCCAGCCATTGAAAAAATAATTTTTTCGTCACTCATAGTCTGTATCGTTCTATTTTGGAGCAAATATGCTAAAAATTCTGCTTGGGAATTTCTCTCTTGGGTTATTTAGCTAATTTCGGGCAAAATTCAATCTTAGCGTTTTGGAAGAAAAGGAATACGGATTTATCAAAGAAGGCAAGGTTTTCAGAAAAGCATTTCTCGATTATACAGATAAGGAGATTGGGGAAGTGAAAGAAACCGAAGAGGCCGCCATGCTTTATTATACGGAGCGATTTGCTTTAGCACAGGCCAAAGTGAATGATGTTGAGGAAAAAATTAATGGGACCGAAAATAAAGGTTCGTATTTAATGAAGGTGCTCCATCTTAAAGAGACTCTGCATGATTTTGATGCTATTGGCGACTTTGAAGGCCTTTATCAGAGGTTGGATTTGTTGGAAGAGCAACTGAATAGCTTTGTTCAACAGAATCGATTAAAAAATCTAGAGATTAAAACAGCGCTTTTGGCTGAGCTTGAAGAGGCTGTGAAAAGCAGTGAGTGGAAATCTGCCACCGCTGAAGTAAAAGAGGTGCAACGTAGATGGATTAAGACGGGCGCTGTAGACGATGCTGAAAAAGAAAGAATTGAAGGGACTTTCAAAACAATGTTGGATGGTTTTTTCGAGAGAAGGGCTGGTTTTTATGCCGATCTCGAAAAAATGATGAAGGAGAAGGAAGCCAATTATAAGGAGTTTATTGACAAGGCAGAAAAACTTAAAGAGATTGAAAATTATACTGATTTAGTTGAGAAAATCAGAACGCTGAAGGAAGAATGGAAGGACTTGGGCAGAATCAAGAGTGATGTTCGTACAGCGTTTTGGAATCAGTTTCAGGCAATTATTAAAGCAGCAATATCTAAAGCAAAAAAAGAAGGGAAGGCAAAGGCTAGCTCTGGGAATAAGAAAGAGAACCTTGAAAATCGTTCTGCATTCTTGAAAGAGTTAGAAACTTTGAATCAAAAAATCACTCCAACTGCCAATGTTAAATCACTTAAGGATAAGTGGAAAAATCTAGGCCCTGTAAGCCGCGCTGATATGGATAGACTTCAGAATGAATTTTTATTCTTGATGGATCAAATTTCTGAAAAACAATTTATTGAAAGCTTACTTCATAAGAAGTTGAAAGGCAAACAAAACGATGCTGAGAAAGAAAGAGTTAGGATGAAAATCATCTATGATCTTCTTCATAGAGATAAGAATGAGCTCTCTACTTTTAAGGAGAATTTGGAAAAATTTAACACCAGTTCTGGCCTAGATAAACTGATTGGAGGCAAGCTTGAGCTCCAAGAAAGAAAGGTAAAAGTGAAAGAGGAAATTTTGAAGCAGTTTAAAGCTGGCGCATAGCTTTAAAAGTCAGGTAGTTGTCTTTTAAAACAAGCCACTTTTTTAATATGAAAATAATTGGCTAGTAGGGTTTGATTTTTACAGTTTAATTCATTCTTTTGCACGCCATTAAAAAAGATAAGAAATGTATTGGACACTTGAACTAGCTTCTTACTTGGAGGATGCTCCTTGGCCCGCCACTAAAGATGAGTTAATTGACTTTTCTATTAGATCGGGAGCCCCACTTGAGGTGGTTGAAAACCTTCAGGAATTAGAAGACGATGGTCAGCCTTATGAAAGTATCGAAGAGATATGGCCTGACTATCCCACAAAAGACGATTTCTTTTTTAACGAAGATGAATATTGAAAAACAACCCCGGTAATTCGGGGTTTTTTTATGGCCAATTTTATTGGCTCATTTTTGCAAGGCTAAAAATCAATCACTTCATTTTTTATTGCCCACTTTACCAAGCCAACAGAGTTTTTGAGCTCTAGCTTTAGCATAATGTTTCCTCTGTGGCTTTCAACCGTGTGTGTGCTGATGGAAAGTTCATCAGCAATTTCAGCCGTAGTCTTCTCTTGACAGATCAGTTGAATGATCTGAATCTCACGCTTGGTAAGCAAGTCCTTTTTTGAAAAGCTACTCGATGATTTTTTGTTGTCCGCGTCAAAAAAGGCAGACATTAGCATGGGGTCGAAGAAGTTTCTTCCTTCCATTACTTCCGAAATAGCCTTAAGAATATTGGCCTTACTTGAATTTTTAAGCAAGAAGCCGAAGGCGCCATTTTTAATCATGCGTTTGGCAAGCCTAGGGTTATCGTGCATACTTAGGGCAATTACTCTAATGTTGGGATAATGTTTGTTAAGGTAGCCCGTACACTCTAGGCCATCCATTTCGGGCATGTTAATGTCCATTAGCACTAAATCAACAGCCTGAGATTCTACTCTGGTTATTACCTCGTTACCATTGGAGGCACCTCCAATAAACTCAAGATGATCTGTTGTACTAATAATTGCTTCAAGGCCGTCAATGATCACCTGATGATCATCCGCCACTAAAACTTTAATTCTATCCATGCTGCAATGGGATGTTTATTTTAAAGGTTACGCCTTTTCCTTCTAGGCTATCAAATGCGAGCTTCCCTTTCAATATATCAATTCGCGAAGCAATGCTTTTAAGCCCCAGTCCATTTTTGATTTTGGTTTTATCAAAACCAATTCCGTTGTCCTTATACTCAATTATGTATTCCTCTTTCAGTTTTTTCATTTCAATTTGAATACAAGACGCTTGGGCATATTTAAGCGTGTTGTTTACTAATTCTTGAATTACCCGATAAATAAGTACCTCGCTAGATTCTTCAAAATCACCTTCATTGTAGGCGAGCGTATTTCGAATTTCGATTTGGGTTGAAGTGGACACATTATCAAAAAGATCAAGCATTGCCTCTTCTAAGCCAAGTTTACTTAAGCTGGCAGGCACCATGTTATGTGAAATTCTACGTACTTCAGAACAGGCATTGTCGATTTGGCTCAATGAATTTTGAAAGGAATTTTTGTCTTCTACTTTATCTTCAAAGTTACTCAAACGCATTTTTACACTTGTAAGCAGAACACCGATTCCGTCATGTAAATCTTTTGCTACACGCTTTCTTTCGTTTTCTTCACCTAAAATCATTGCCCTTAAGTTTTCCAACTTTTTGCGCTGAATGGCTCTTGAGAAAAGGAGGTAGCTAATGATCAAAAGTAGAATTAATCCAACAGCAATTCCTCCAAAAACTTTAGCCCTCTGGGTAGCCCAAATGGCTGTTTCTTCGGCTTCATCCAGTTGTTTATCGGTTCTATAATCTTCTGTGATTTTGGCTACAGATTCGGTTCTTTGTTTTACTAAAAAACCTACTACGGTATCGTATCGGAGTTTTTGATAGGTTAATGCATTCTTATAATCTTCTAACCCTTCGTAAGCCTTGGAAAGCCGTGAGTAGGCTGCCATATATTTTTGCCAGTCTCCGTTTGACTCCAACAACTTGATGTTATTTTCTAATAATGGAATGGCTTCAGAAAAGCGCTTGTCATTCATCATGGCTTGGGCAATGGCATTTGCCGTATTGATTTGGGAAGCTATTTGGTTGGTTTGATCGTAAATAACCTTGGCCTTAAGTAGAAAATATATAGAGCTATCATTCTGTTTTAGAATGTTATAGGCCGTACCCATCATATAATTCAGGTTTGCTCGAAAGGAAGTATCACTGATGTCGTTTAGGAGAGACAGGCCTTTTCGGTAGTTATCAATCGCATCTCTACTTTTTCCGGTTCGGTAAAGGAAGTTCCCTAATGAGTAATAGGATTTATAGAGCTCAGACTCTAAGCCATTCTCTTCTCTGATTTGTTTTGCTTGGTTAAGAAAATTGAGAGACTGATCATTTTCTCTTAGGGTAAGGTAAATTCCACCTACGTTATCCAGAATGTCGGCTTCTAAACTCAGGTATTCTGGCTTTCCTTCAAGTATTCTTAACAAATTGGTATATACTAAAACAGCGCTGTCGTACTGATTGGTAACGGTTAGTAACCGACCTTTTACCCTATCGAATTGTATTCTATCTTCTTCAGAAAGAGATTTTTTATTTACCTGTTTTAAGAAGTGAAATGCCGAATCTGAATTTGACAGTGTAAGGATTTCTGCCAACTGAATGGCGGTGAGAGGTTGGCCATGTTGAATATAAGTTTGCTTAAGGCTATCGCTTTTTAACGATTGGCCAAAAGTAAAATGAGGTGTAATCAGCAAAGTAACTACACCTATAAATATGCTATTTATTCTTCTAAGCATTTGCTGTTGGTGGTGGAGGAATATTGGTGTCACATTCTTCTGTGAAGAATTCGGGCATAAATGCCAAAGTAGAGTCACTGTCTAAAGGAAGTCTGTTATCCCTGTTGGCCAAGTTGTATTTGATTTTATCCGACTCGCTAATGTTCATTTTAAACTTGAGTGTTTTACGGCCAAGCTTTACATTAAAATAATAGGTTACCCTGATTACAGAATACCCCACATCTTTCTTGAATTTCGACTTGAATGTTAAAGTTGAATTTAAAGGCATCTCGTCAAAAATATGACCGTTTTCGTAGCCGTCTTGGCTAAAAACATCTAGGTTTTTGAAGATGTAAAGAAAGTGCATTGGAACATAAACTTCATCGTCTATAACGGGTCTGTTAGGAGCAAAAATGATAAAGGGCATGTGAGTGATGGCGTCTTTGGGCAGGTCTTTAAACGTTTCCAATTCGTAGCCCATTGGAATCTTAGGTGTTTTTTCATCTTTCATGTTGAATTGTTTTGGTTGATTTAAACACATAGAATGATATTTATGACAAAAGATGTATCCATACACATTATCATATACATAAGAAAAATCATTCCTGACTCTAATATAAACTTCGTCTAGCGGAAAACCACTAGTTTTTTTTTCAGTCTAAAACCTTGATAGAATCACACAGTAGTTTGAGGTACTTTGAAATACTAAAACAGAGACTTATGCGCCACCTAGAATTGCGTCTTGATTTCACAGCTAGAGAATTCGAGATTATTAACCTTCTGGCTGAAGGGAATAGTGCGAAAGAGATTGCTGATGAGTTATTTGTTTCAATTGACACAGTGAAAACTCACAGAAAAAATATTCTAAGAAAATCTGAAGCCCGAAATACAACTGAATTAGTTGTGAGGTGTATTCGAACCGGGGTTATTCAATAAAATGATTATGAGTAAGTCAAATACAATATCAGTTGAAGAAGGTGCGGAAAGCAAAAGAGGAACTAAAAATCATGCGGGACAGCAATTCCCGTTTGGAGATTTGTTGAAAACCGTTAACGCGCATTTTGAATTGCTTCTATTGATTGCAGTTGTGATTTCTGTTATAGTGGCATCAATTTTTTAAAGAAACCTATTCTTAGTAGTGGGAATAGGGAGTGAGGTGTTTGACAGGAAACCCTCAACCAGTCAACCATAGAAGGCATCTTCGTTCGAAGATGCCTTCGCATTTTTACAGCGTTCTCAGCCAAATATTTCTGAACCTTACTGGGTTGCCGTGGTCTTGCAGAATAATAGCACCATCGCCATGGGCAGGGTTTTTAGGAAAGCCAATGTATTCTGTAGTGCCCAAAAGCCTTTGATGGTTTTGAATGACTACACCATTATGAATAACGGTTACATATCCGTCTGATACTTTTATTCCGTCTTTATTGAATTGTGGGGCTTTATAAATGATGTCGTAAACATTCCATTCGCCTGGGGCGGCAGTAGCATTTACTAAAGGAATGCTTTGCTTGTAAATAGAGCCAGCCTGTCCATTCGAATAGGTTTTGCTTACATAGCTATCAAGAATTTGAACTTCGTAACGCTCCTGTAAGAAAACTCCAGAATTTCCTCTGCCTTGACCTTCGCCCACAATTTCGGTAGGAGCACTCCATTCTATATGCAATTGAATATCACCAAACGCCTTTTTGGTCATAATGTCGCCAGCGCCCCTTGCTACTTCCATGTAACCGTTTTCTACTTTCCAGCCTGCTGGTTTATCTTCGTTGCGAGATTTCCATGCATTGAGGTTTGAACCGTCAAAAAGCACAACAGCATCGGAAGGAGCGCCTCCATTTTTTGAAGGATTCACTTTTTGAGGAACGGGTTCCCACACTTCTGTCGCTTTAGGATCGGTGATTTGCGCAGAAGCTGACATTTGCGCCAATAGAAAGATGATCACTGCAATGGCATGTGTTCCTATAAATACTTTGGTAATCCATTTTTGAGAAAAAGCCAAAATAGGATAAGGAGTGTTGGTTTGGGTTCTTTTCATGTTAGTCTAGACCTAATAGTTTTTTAAATTCTTCATCGTTAATTCCAGAATCCGCGAAGTCATCAAAGTTCTTTTCAGTGGCTTCGATAATGAATTGATCAATGTATTGAGCGCCTTCTCTTGCGCCTTGCTCAGGAGATTTAATGCAGCACTCCCATTCTAATACGGCCCAGCCATCATAGCCATGTTGGGTTAGTTTTGAGAAAATACTTTGGAAATCTACTTGTCCATCGCCAATCGAACGGAACCGTCCTGGGCGTTCTCGCCAATCTTGATAACCGCCATAAACTCCTGATTTTCCTGACGGATTAAACTCGGCATCTTTTACATGGAACATACCAATGAACTCATGGTAGTGGTCGATGTAAGTCAGGTAATCTAATTGCTGAAGCACAAAATGGGAAGGGTCATAAAGCATTTTTACACGGTTGTGTTTACCAGTAGCCTCGTAAAACATTTCGAAGCTGATGCCATCGTGAAGATCTTCTCCTGCATGCACTTCATAGCAAAGGTCGACTCCGTTTTCGTCAAAATGATTTAGAATGGGCAGCCATCGGTTGGCGAGTTCCGCAAACCCTTTTTCGATTAAACCAGCAGGACGTTGTGGCCAATTATAGAAATAGGGCCAAAGCAAAGCGCCTGAAAACGAAGCATGAACTTTTAATCCCAAATTCTTAGAAGCGACAGCCGCTTTTTTCACTTGGTCTATCGCCCAAACGTTTCGTTGTTTGGCGTTCATCCCTTTTGGTGCAAAGCCTTTAAACAGTTCTTCATAAGCAGGGTGAACGGCCACCAATTGCCCTTGCAGGTGGGTAGAGAGTTCACTGACTTCTAAACCATGATTGGCCAAAGTACCTTTCAGCTCATCGCAATACGTTTTGCTTTCGGCAGCTTTGTCAAGGTCAATCAAGCGTGCATCCCAAGTAGGAATTTGAACGGCTTTATATCCCAAATCACTCGCCCATTTCGCAATGCTGTCTAAGGAATTGAAAGGGGCTTTATCGTCCGCAAATTGTGCCAAAAAAATGGCGGGTCCTTTAATTGTCTTCATGCTCATCCACTATTTCTGTCCAACTATTTCCGTTTTGGGTAGACTCCAAAACCGCTTCAATAAATTTCATGCCTCTTACGCCATCATGAATGGTGGGAAAGGCGCCTTTTTGATATGCCTCAGCTCGAATGGCTTTTGCTGCTCCGTTGTAAATGTTGGCCATCGAATCAAAAATTCCTTCTGGGTGGCCAGGCGCTATTTTAGTACTTTCTTTCGCGAAATCACTATTATAAACATGACCCGGTTTGAAAACCTGAACGGGCTTGTCTTCCCGTAAGAAGTAAAGGTAATTGGGGTTTTCTTGTTCCCATTTTAATGCCCCTTTTTTACCGTAAACCGCAATTTTGAGATTGTTTTCTTCCCCCGTAGCAATTTGACTAGCCCTTACCATTCCTCGAACCCCATTTTTAAAACGCAATAAAGCTGTTCCGTCAATGTCTAAAGCATTGTCATCGTACAAGGTGTTCAAGTCAGAAAGTACTTTGGTGGTTTTTAAACCTGTGGTGTACTCAATCATGTTGAAAGCGTGTACACCAATATCGCCCATGCAGCAACTTTGCCCTGCTTTTTCGGGATCTAATCGCCAAACGCTTTTGCGCTTTTCTTTATCGTGAATGACAGGGTTAATCCAACCTTGGTAATATTGCGCATCTACTTTTTGAATGTCGCCAATCATGCCTTCAGCAATCATGGTTTTCATTTGGCGCACCATGGGGTAGCCCGTATAAGTATGCGTTAGGGCAAAAACTACATTATGTTTGGTTACTAATTGCTCTAACTCAATGGCTTCGGCAGCAGTGTTGGTAACTGGTTTTTCACAAATCACGTGAAAGCCGGCTTCAATGAGTTGTTTGGCCATGGAATAGTGGAGGAAGTTAGGCGTAACAATTACTACCACTTCAATTCTCTCAGACTTTGGTAAGGCGTTTTCGCTCGTAATGAAAGTATCAATATTTGGATAGCACCTTGACAAATCAAGTCCTAAGGTTTTAGCAAAATCCAGTGCCTTATTATGGTCTCTTTCGAAGGCACCCCCAACTAGGGTGAAATTTTCACCCATAGCAGCTGCTATTCGATGCGTAAGGCCAATAAAAGAGCTGCTACCGCCCCCAATCATGCCTAGTTTGATTTTATTTTGACTCATTTTTCTTCGTAGTGTATTTCTTCGTTTTTGAAAGTGGTTGCAAAAATTAAGAATACCAATACGGCAAATCCTGCTGGCAATAACCAGATATTCTTCCACTCATGCACATCGCCAACGGTATAGAATTCAGAGATTTGACCAGCCACCCAAAAGCCGATTAACATACCAACGCCATAAGTGGCCAGAGTAATAAGGCCTTGTGCTGAACTCTTGAATTTCTCTCCAGCTTTTGAATCGGTATAAATTTGACCCGAAACAAAGAAGAAATCGTAGCAAATACCATGTAAGGCAATTCCAGTAATCAGCATGAAAACAAGCTCGTCTGAGTTGCCGAAAGCAAACAGTACATAGCGCAATGCCCAAGCTAACATTCCGAAAAGTAAGGTCTTTTTGATGCCATATTTTTTAAGGAAAATCGGAAGCAGGAGCATAAATAATACTTCTGAAATTTGGCCAATGGTCATTTTACCAGTTGGGTTACTCACTCCAATTTCGGCCAAAAAAGGATTGGCGTTTTGATAGTAGAAGGCCAGTGGAATACAGATAAGCACAGATGAAAAGAAGAATACAGCGAAGTTCTTATTCGTTAAAAGCTTAAGGGCGTCTAGCCCGAGAATTTCTTTTAGGGTTATTTTCTCGCCTTTTTCAACTCGTGGAGGTGTTTTAGGTAATGTGAAACTGAATACTCCCAAAATGGCCGATGCGATTGCGGTCATAAGAAACGTGTTTTTCAACATGCCTTCGGCAATTGCTTCTTGCGAATCCCAAGAAAACACAAAGCTGATTACGAGTCCGGCTAAAACCCACCCAATTGTTCCCCAAACTCTAATTCTTGAAAATTGCTTTGAAGGGTCGCTCATGGTTCGGAAGGCCACTGAGTTTACCAAAGCTAAAGTAGGCATGTATAGTACCATATAGCCAAGTACGTAAGGATAGAAAACTTCGAATTCTGTGGTTTCTGCCATTAAATACATTAATACGGCCCCGGCTAAGTGTAGTAAGCCAAGAATTTTTTCAGCGTTAAAATAGCGATCGGCTATTAAGCCAATAATGAATGGAGCAATGATAGCTCCCCACGATTGGGTTGAAAAAGCTTGGGCAATTTGGCCGTCTGTGGCGTTAATATTATTGCCTAAAAAAGTGCCAAGGGTAACAAACCAGCCTCCCCAGATAAAAAATTGTAGAAACATCATAACGCTGAGACGCGTGGTGATGCCAGAATTGCTTGTAGTCATAGTTGGTATATTAGATTGAGTAGTACAAGGTATTAATCTTTCGATAAATCTTTGATGAGCACTTTCCTAAATTGAATCGGGTGGCTTTCGCTTTGTAGCGCTATATAGCCTTTGGTAAGTGGAGTGCCATTTACTTTTGCTTCGGGTTTAAAATCAGAAACCATTCCATCACCTACAATTGGCTTGGAATACTGGATGACCGTGTCGCCTTCTACAATGTGCGCAATGTATTCATCGCCCATTACCAGCAAGTCAATGCTTACCCATTGGTCGCCATCAAATGTGGGGCCTTCTATGGTTTGGCAATGTCGGGTAACTAGCTTGCCGCCCATTTCTACATGAGTACCAGGAGTACAAAGGTTGCCTGTTGGGCGAGGTCCGTTGCCTAAACCACCTAAAAACTGAGCTTCTAGAGAGATCGGGAAATCCTGATTGAGTCCCATGCTTTCGGCAGACTGGGAGTGAAGCATCACGCCACTATTTCGGGTAGCCCAACCTTCTCCGCCATTGGCTTGCTGGCCAATAAATCGGTATTCGATATGTAATAAATATTTTGAAAAGGGCTTTTCGTAGAACAGTACGCCATACCGATTATTAAAAGTATCATATTCATCGTAAGCTACAGTGATCATTCCGTCCTCTACCCTAAAAGTATTTCCGAAATTGTCACCAGCCTCGTAGCCCCGAATTTTGGGTGTCCAGCCTGTTAAGTCTTTACCATTAAATAATTCTATCCATTCCTCTTCTTTCTGGCAAGAGGTTGCAATAAACATAATGGCGAGAAACAGTGTAAGTTGAAGGTGCTTCACATCAAAAAAATTAAGCCAATAAGTTAATGATTTTCTACACCAATTCAATCGGAAATTATCCGTTCAGAATGGCGTTCGCCATAATTAAATCTTCTGCGGTGGTGATTTTAATGTTCTTGTAGTCTCCCTCAATTAAGTTGATTTTTTCACCCATGTGTTCTAACACTGAGGCGTCATCGGTAAATGAGTGGTCTTCTTTTATTTCGAAGGCCTTTTTAATGAGTTGGATTTGAAATGTTTGGGGGGTTTGAATGAGCTGGTATTGGTTTCTATCCACTAGCTTATTGTTATCACCTTCTATAAATCGGATTGAGTCTTTCAGTGGAACACTGGTTACCGCATTCCCCTTTTCAGCGGCTACTTTAAAAGATTCTTTAATGATTTCGATGGAAACAAAAGGGCGGACTCCATCATGAATGGCTACCAAACCGTTTCCATGAATCGCGTTGAGTCCATTTTTTACCGATTGAAAACGGCTGTTGCCACCATTTACAATTTGATGCTTGATGGTGAATTTATGCTTTTCGCAAAGCCCTCTCCAAAACGGAATTTGAATTTCGGGCAGTACCAAAATCAGCTTTAAACTTGCAAAGGCCGAAACGTAAGCCTCAATGGTGTGCATCAAAATGGGCTTGCCACCAATATCCATAAACTGCTTAGGAATATCAGACTTCATTCGGGTACCACTACCCCCAGCTACTATGATGGCGTATTTTTGCATATTCGAAATTACTAAATATTGAACTTTGAACGTCTTTTAAATTTGAGTATGTTTAGTGATTATTCAGTTATTTAGTGTTGTTTTATTTGTTAATTATAAAGTGGCTTTGCAAAGTGGAACTTCGTTACAGCTATAGACTTTAATGATGGCTGTTTGGAAGCGAAGAAAAAAAGAGATTAGACTAAGTTATTGCTTATGAAGAAGAAATACTCAATGAAAGTGTTAATCATTGTTCTGATTACACCGATAGTTTTATTGGGCCAATATTTAAATGAAGTATACCTTCCTAATTATACTGATGAATGGTTGAGTCCATCGATGGCTGAGTCTACTTCTGAATTTATCAAAGTAATTGCCGTTATTCTGTTGCTTCAGTTATTCAGGAAAAAGCCAACAATCAAATCACTCAAATTAGATATCCTTCTAGTTGGGATTTTTTATAGTACTCTTGAGCTGATAAGCTTGTTTCCTACCAGGTGGTTTGGCACGTTTGATATTATGGATATTGTAGCTTATTCATTGGCAACAGGTTTTATGTATCTGATGGTAAACTTGTTGTTTAGGAATAAGAGCAGTTCTAGCGAGGCGGTCTATCCTTAATCTTGACCAATACTTTTAGATAGATAATAAAGGTTGAGGTTTTGTAATTGAGGTTAAAAGAGGTAAGGTGGTTCTACCGCTTAGTGTTCTGACCGACTTGTCACTAGGGTGTTAATAAGTTTCTGTGATTCGAAGTATTGGTGCTTTGGAGTCTCTTTAAAAAAATCAGTATGCCATTTCTGCCAATTCTTTTATTTTTCAGTAGTGCTTTATCCGGCATTTCACCTGTTGTATTTCCTCAAAACTTTGATGATAAGATGGTTTTTGTTGAAGGCAACGATACCATCAAATCCTTCTACATGGATAAGTATGAGACTACCATGGCTGAATTTGGGCTGTTTGTTGAAAAGACAGGGTATAAAACAGTGAGCGAAGTCTTAGACTCAGGTAAAGTTTATAACCCTTATGCTAAAATGATCAAAGGGGTTAACTGGCGTCATGATATTTATGGTAGAAAGATTCCACTAGAAAGATATAGAGAATTACCTGTAACCAGACTGTCCTTAAAAGATGGTCAAGCCTATGCTGAATGGGTAGGTAAACGGATTCCTACTAAAGAGGAGTGGCTGTATGCAGCGAGAGGTGGCTCAAAAAGTGAATCATTCAAGTATCCTGGTGGTAATAACGCCCGTCAAGTAGGCTGGTTTGATGGAAACTCTCGTGAAACACTGATGCCCATAGGCCAGAAGATACCGAATGAATTAGGACTATATGATATGGGCGGAAACGTAACAGAAATGGCGCTGGAACCTGACGGAAGCGGTGTGAATGGACTAGGAGGGGCTTTCTTTTTAGACAAAGATTACTTTGAAATGGAGTTTATTCATAATGGATTTTATACGTCCAAAAAGTTTTTCGACAAATCGGCTTTGCCCTTTGCAGGTATTCGCTTGGTTTCAAAGGAGCAGAAATGATTAGATTTAGGTTTGATAAAAATAATACCCTACTTGCCTTAATTACATTACTGGTTATCATTGGGTGTTCTCCGGAAAAGAAAGCAGATTATTCTAACAATGCTACATTGATAGCCGTCAGCAAGGCTCAGTCAGAGCAACTGAGCTTGAGTACTTTGAGTGATTCCATTAGTTACACGCTGTTGGATACTCCTCAGGAATTAGCCATTGGACAGATTGATAGAATCCTATTAACTCAAAAACGGTTTTTCGTATTAGACCGTGAGATTGCGTCTGCGTTGTTTGTATTTGATCTGAATGGAAAGCTTATTTTTGATATTCAAGAAGGGATAGGAGGGCCAGGTGAAGTGCTGGAGTTTTCGGATTTTGATGTAAGTGATCAAGCTCAAGAATTATATATTTTGGATAATAATAGTAAGGATATCAAAGTATTTGATTTTGCAGGTGAGCTAATTAACAGAATCAGATTGCCTTTTTTTGCAGCTTCTATTAACGTGCTTGGAAATGAGATAGCTGTATTTCGAAACAATCAATATGTTAAAGGAGATAATGCGAATAATAATCAAGTTGTAGTTTTCTCTAAAGAGGGAGAGATGCTGAGGGGCTTCTTACCATTGAGCGCAGAAAATGACTACTTATCATACCACGATTCATTTCGTCCCTTACAATCTTCAGACAGTAGTTGGATTTTTAGCCAAGCCTTAAATGATACAATCTATGAAATTTCTGGTTTTACCGTTACCTCAAAATATGTAATGGACTTTGGTGATAAGTCTTTGGGTAAGATTGAAGGCGGCTTCTTTGGTGTTAATGATTTTCTAAGGTCTGAGCAGAGAATGGAAAGCCAGTATTTGATGGGGGATACCTTCGAGAATGACGATTATCTCATGTCGTTATTCTATGCCGGAAAGACATACAAATATGTCTTTTACGATAAGCTTACACAGAAAGCTAACGTAGTTGGTAAAATTGATAATGACCTAGATTATGTGCCCTATTTGCATACTAAATTTGTCAATAACGAAGTCATGATTGCTGATCTTCCTGCAGAATTATTGTTGTCTCTGGATGAACAAGTAGAAGAAGTTACGGAAAAAACTAAAAAGATAAAGGAACTAATAAGGAATCCTGTTTTTGAAAAGGAAAACCCAATACTCGTGTTAGTACATCTTAAAAAATGGGGAAATACTAACGAGGCTCACTCTAAATAAACTTATATTATGATCTCAGACAAAAAACTTCGCCAGTTACTTTTCGAGAAAAATCAAAAGAGCAAATGGCCCTTGCAGTTGGTCGTGTTTACAATTGTGTTCGCTTTGATACTCGGATTAATAGAGTTTGCCTTTTACGGATTCACTATGGAAGGACATACGGCCAATGATTTGTTGAAGGTTATGGGTAGAGGTGCGATTGTAGCTTTTCTTATGACAGTGGTTCGCTTTGGCAGAACCAATTACCAACTCAAAAAATACAAAGGTGAGTTGGACGCTTTTGAAAAACAGCAAACCGAAGTAGACAAGCTCTTTTAATAATAGAAAAGCCTTCTTTGGTATTTACCAAAGAAGGCTTTCATGTTTTATCTAGAATCTAAAATCTAGCGTGTAATATCTATTTACTATCAAATAATCAACATGGCATCGCCATAGCTGAAGAATCTGTATCCTTCTTTTTGAGCTACTTTGTAAGCGTTCATTATTTTTTCATAACCACCAAAAGCTGCCGCTTGCATTAACAAGGTAGACTCAGGTAAATGGAAGTTGGTAATTAAAGCGTTACAGATTTTGAATTCATATTCAGGGAAAATGAATTTATCTGTCCAAGCCTCGTTGGCTTTTAAACGACCGCCAGCTGAAACAGAAGACTCTAGTGCACGCATAGAGGTAGTTCCTACCGAACATACTCTTTTCTTGCTGTCCAATGCTCTATTTACCGTATCGGCAGTAGGTTGGGTAATAATGTAATTCTCAGAATCCATTTTATGTTTGGTAAGGTCTTCTACGTCTACTTGACGGAAAGTGCCTAAACCAATATGAAGCGTAATAGGAACAATATCTACTCCTTTAATCTCCATTCGTTTCATTACTTGTTGAGTAAAGTGCAACCCTGCCACTGGAGCAGCTACAGCACCCACATTTTTTGCATAGATGGTTTGGAAACGCTCTCTATCTTCTGGCTCTGTTTCTCTTGGAATAGTACGTGGAAGAGGAGTTTCGCCTAAAGTATCAATGGTTTTGTAGAACTCTTCATCGGTTCCATCAAAAAGAAAACGGATTGTTCTTCCTCTTGAAGTTGTGTTGTCGATTACCTCAGCCACCAACTCACCTTCTCCAAAATAAAGTTTGTTACCTACTCTGATTTTTCTGGCAGGGTCTACAAGAACATCCCAAAGATGCATTTCTGGGTTAAGCTCTCTTAACAAGAAAACCTCGATTTTAGCACCAGTCTTCTCTTTTTGTCCGTAAAGGCGTGCAGGAAAAACCTTGGTGTCATTGTTTACCAGCACATCACCCTCATCAAAATAATCTACAATATCCTTGAACATCTTGTGTTCAATCTCGCCCGTGTCGCGATGCAAAACCATTAATTTTGACTCATCTCTGTTTTCGGTAGGATACTTTGCAATCTTATCTTCAGAAAGCTCGAATTTAAATGCTGATAACTTCATTCTTTATTTACTAGCGTTAATTGCGTTTTTTCAAATAGCTGGCAAAGATAATAATAAATGACTGAGTGTCATACATCAATAGGCTTTTATATAATGAAATACTCATGTATATGTGTATGCGATTACAAGCTCTTTTTGTTTGTTATGGAAAAGGGGCTGGCCACTCAGGTGCACAAATGTCCGATCACTCACAAGAATGATCTTTTTAACCAAAATGCATTGATAGCTGTTTACTTTTTTCGATTCTTTGCGTTTGTTAAGAAACTACAGAAGTCACTAATTTAAAATAAGCAACGCGTGGGAATGTTTTTAAAGTTACTTGGAGAAAGCATTAGGTTTGCTTGGCAAGTACTGTCGACCAACTTACTTAGAACAATGCTCTCTCTATTGGGGGTTACTATTGGTATCATGCTGATTATAGCTGTGTTTACTGTGGTAGATTCCCTAGAGAAAAATATTAAAGATAGTTTTTCCTTCTTGGGGTCTAATGTAGTGAGCGTTGATAAAATGAATTTTGTAGAGCGTGACCCTAACGTTCCTTTCTATATTTATTTTAGAAGGCCATCAAATACCTATGATGAGTTCGAGTTTCTAAAGTCAAATTTAAAAAATGCAAGCCATGTTACTTTCTATGGTACTAGAAACAGCACCATGAAGTATAAAAGCAGTAGCATTAACAGCATTAATATTTATGGAATAAGCAACGAGTACAAAGATGTGTACGAAGTTGACATTTTAAATGGGCGCTACTTTACTCCACAAGAGATTGAAGGAGGACGTAACGTAACAATTATTGGCGATGAAGTGGCTAAATCTTTATTTCCTTTCGAATCTCCGATTGGGAAAAGCATTACAACCCGAGGTCAGAAATTAGTTGTAATTGGTGTTTTAGCTAAGGAAGGGAAAAGCCTTTTAGGAACTCCGAGTAGTGACGAAAGAATTTATATACCATATAAAATGTTTACCAAAATGTTCTATGTGGGTAGGTTTGGTGTAAGCCCTACTATTGCCGCCAAAGGTTATGTAGAAGATATTGGCTTAGTAGAACTTCAGAATGAAATGGAGGGAATGCTAAGAAAGGTAAGAGGCTTAAAACCAAAAGAAGAATCTAATTTTGCACTGAACCGACCAGAAGCTATTGCCGATGCCATTGGTCAAGTATTTGATATTGTAGGGTATGCGGGCTGGATCATTGGAGGATTTTCTATTTTGGTTGGAGGTTTCGGAATTATGAACATCATGTTTGTTTCGGTACAAGAGCGAACCAAGATCATTGGAATTCAAAAATCATTAGGAGCCAAAAACTATTTTATTCTTTTCCAGTTCTTGTTCGAGGCCATTTTCCTTTGTCTTATTGGAGGAGTGGCAGGAGTTTTAATTGTGTACTTCCTCACTTTTATTCCAGCTGGGGGGCTAGAGATTTCACTTAGTTTGAAGAATATATTACTAGGCGTAGTAGTATCGTCTGTTATTGGAGTAGTTTCCGGAATAGTGCCATCTGCTAAAGCAGCACGATTAGATCCTGTAGAGGCAATGAGGGCTGGTTAAGTCAAACTAAAGAAGTTAAAATAGAAAAGGCCGAACCACATTATGTAGTTCGGCCTTTTCTGTTTATGGTGATTGCTATTACTTTGCTGAAGCTGCTTCAGCAACATCTTCACCATTGATTCTAGCTTTGATCTTTCTTTCCAGTTCATCCATTAGTTCTGGATTGTCTTCAATAAGAGCTTTCACGGAGTCACGGCCTTGGCCAAGTTTTTCTCCATTATAAGAGAACCAAGAGCCTGCTTTTTTCACAATCTCCATTTCAACACCAATATCGATTATTTCACCTGCCTTAGAAATTCCTTGGCCATACATTATGTCGAACTCAACAACTTTAAACGGAGGAGCCACTTTGTTTTTTACCACTTTAACCCTTGTTCTGTTGCCTAGAATATTGTCGGCACTTTCTTTAATCTGCCCAATTCTTCTTATGTCAAGTCTTACAGAAGCATAGAATTTTAGTGCGTTACCACCCGTTGTGGTTTCTGGATTGCCAAACATCACTCCAATTTTCTCTCTCAATTGGTTAATGAAAATACAGCAACAACCTGTTTTATTAATTGCTCCCGTTAGTTTTCTCAATGCCTGAGACATCAACCTGGCTTGCAATCCCATTTTACTATCGCCCATTTCGCCTTCAAGCTCAGCTTTAGGTACTAAGGCGGCCACAGAGTCAATTACGATAATATCAATAGCACCAGAACGAATAAGGTGTTCGGCAATCTCCAAAGCCTGCTCACCATTGTCTGGTTGAGAGATTAACAAGTTTTCAGTGTCGATGCCCAGTTTTTCGGCATATGCTTTATCAAAAGCATGTTCCGCATCAATAAAAGCAGCGAGGCCTCCTTTTTTCTGCGCTTCCGCAATACAGTGCATAGAAAGGGTAGTTTTACCTGAAGACTCTGGACCGTATACTTCAACTACTCTTCCGCGCGGAATTCCTCCAATTCCAAGGGCTATATCTAATCCCAAAGAACCAGTTGAAATAGAGGGTAAATCAACCACCTTTTCATCACTCAATTTCATTACAGCACCCTTACCGTAAGACTTCTCGAGTTTATCTATGGTTAACTGTAATGCTTTTAATTTTTCAGACTTATCACTCATTATTGATTGGGTATTTTGTTCAGAATAGTTTGTGAAGATAGTGGGAATGCTTTCAATTCACAACCCAACTTTTTAATAAATAAGGCTTATTTTCGTATGAATATTTGGTATGAAGAAGTGGCTAAAAAGGATTGGTTTAGGAGTGGTCGCGTTGATCATTATCTTTTGTGTTTGGAACTTTCAATTGATCAGGTATGGCTTGCTTCAATTAAAAGGGCAGTTGAATGTGGTGAATAACACTGTTTCGCTTGATGAATTTATTACGAATCCGCTAACACCAGATTCGCTCAGACAAAAAGCATTGTTGGTTAATCAAATCAGATCCTTTGCTTTCGATTCATTAGGAATAAATTACTCCGAAAACTATACTGAAATATTTGATCAACAAGGGAAAGCATCTATGTATGTAGTTACGGCTTGCGACCCATACAGCTTCACACCAAAAACCTGGAAATTCCCCATAGTGGGTAATTTTCCATATAAGGGATTTTTTGATCGCCAGAAAGCGGTTGATTTAGCTAACGAAATAAAAGCTCAAGATAGCTTAGATGTAGGAGTGAGAACAGCAGGAGGCTGGTCTACTTTGGGCTGGTTTAAAGACCCCATCCTTTCCAATATGCTGAATCGTTCGGAAGGAGATTTGGCTAGTTTGCTAATTCACGAACTTACTCATGGTACCTTGTTTGTTAAAGATTCGGTTACTTTTAATGAAAACCTAGCTTCATTTATTGGCGATAGGGGCGCTATAATGTACTTAAGTTCAAAATATGGTGAAGCTTCTCTAGAAGTAGCTCAGTATCAAGGCGAAATTGAAGATGAACTAATGTTTAAAAACTATATTTTGCAATCTTTTAAGGGGCTAGATTCTCTATACAAAGCCATGGTGAATTTGCCTGTGGGGGAGAAAAAAGAGTTGAAGAAAAATAAGATCGATCAGATTAGAAGTGACTTTGATACGCTTAACTTTAAGTCAGAAGTGTACAAAGGATTTTTTAAGACTTATATACCCAATAATACTTTCTTTATGTCTTACTTAAGGTACAATTCGCAACAGCAAGTATTGGAAGATGAATTAAATTTGAAGTTCCAAGGTGATTTAAAGCGTTATCTTGAGTACCTTAAATCAAAGTATCCCTCATTATAATCAGAGTTTTTGGTATGACCTTTGTCAATTGGAGTATAAAAAATGTAATGAAGCACTTACTCCTAATCTTTTTTCTGTCAACCCTTTGCTTGCAAATGACCGCCCAAGGTTATCAGTTATCAAAGGAAAAACCTTTTAAATCTGGGGAAGAAATAGAACTTAAGGCAACTGTTGGCTTTATAAAAGCGGCAGAAGCTCAATTGAAGATTAGTGATATAATCTACACCATGAAAGGCAGGCCAACTTTCAAAATCGATGTTTTTGCAAATACATCTGGAATTTTCGATTTCTTTTCACCAGTGAGAGATAACTGGGGTACTTATTTCGATACTACCCGCTATGTGCCACATCAATTTTATCGTTTTATTTCTGAAGGCCGCTTCCGTAAAAATGAGATTTTATACTTTGATCAGAGTGAAAAGAAAGTAACTGTTGCCAAACTTGAGAAAGAAAATAGACAGCTAAAAGAAAAGATTGATCATGATATGACCACCAACGAAATGCAAGACATGGTGAGTGGTTATTACTATTTACGAATGATTGATTTTGACAAAATTAAAGAAGGCGAAATTATTACCATCAATACTTTTTTTGACGACAAAGAAAAACCCTTCAGTATCAAGTTTATGGGTAGGGAAGTAGTGAAAACGAAATTGGGTAAAGTTAATGCCTTGGTTTTGGTACCAATTATGAAGAAGGATGGTCTTTTTGAAGAAGATAATACTTTGAAAGTGTGGTTATCTGATGACCTCAATAAAATCCCGTTAAAGTTTCAAGCCAAAATATTTGTTGGTTATTTAGAAGTTGACGTCAAGAGTGTAAAGAACCTGCGACATCCGCTAGCGATTGTTCAGTAAATCTGATTTTTTTAAGATCGGGCTCTTAATTTTTAGATATATTTGCTCATATCGAACTGAGGAAATACTAATTTTTAAATTATGGGTGCTAAGCAAAACCACCGAGTACTTGTGGTAGACGATGATCCGGATATCCTTGAACTACTAAAATACAACCTTGTTAAAGAAGGCTACGATGTGAAAGTAGCTGAAGATGGCAAGAAGGGAGTGCAAATCGCAAAAACATTTCAACCAGAATTGGTATTGTTAGACATTATGATGCCCCACCAAGATGGAGTAGAAACTTGTCGGCAAATTAGAGAGCTGCCCGAAATGGTAAATGCCCATATTACTTTTCTAACGGCTAGGGCTGAAGAGTATTCTGAGGTGGCTGCTTTTGATGCAGGTGCGGATGATTACATTACTAAACCCATTAAGCCTCGCGCTTTGATGAGTCGAATCAGTGCCCACTTCCGAAAAGAGAAAAAAGGAAAATCGATACCGAAAGTAACAATTGGTGATCTTACGATTGACAAGACAAGCTATACGGTTACGATTCTGGATAACCAGTTTACTTTGCCTAAAAAGGAGTTCGAATTACTCTATTTTCTAGCCCAGAACCCTAATAAAGTGTTTAGTCGCGATGACTTATTGCAGAACATTTGGGGAACAGATGTTTATGTGTTGGCCAGAACTGTGGACGTACACATTAGAAAGGTTCGCGAAAAAATAGGAGATGGGTACATAACCACTGTAAAAGGAGTGGGCTATAAGTTTGAATCTAATTAATAATGCTTTTTAATTCCAAGGCAGTTGCATTGCTTTTGGCCTCTGTAGTAGGTCTAATTACCACTGCATTTCTGTCGTTGGTGTCGGAAATACCTGTTCAGGCGCTCATTATTGGGGGCCTGATTTCGTTTGCAGCAACCTATATCTTCGCTTACGTCACCTTCGAATTTCTGGTTTTTAAGGAAATCAGTAGAATTTATGAAGTACTGAATAAAATCCGCAAGAAGAACTTTTCATTTATTGAAGAGGAAGAAGAGCGTAAACATCTTAATCCATTAAAAAGGATCAATCAAGAAATCTATACTTATGCTGCGGGTCGTCAGCGAGAGATTGAAGAGCTTAAAAAAGTAGAGGCTTTTAGAAGAGAGTTTTTGGCCGATGTAAGTCACGAACTAAAGACCCCCGTATTTGCTGCGCAGGGCTTTGTGCATACCCTTTTAGATGGCGCAATTGACGACAGTAAAGTAAGAATCAAATTTTTGAAAAGAGCAGCCAAAAGCTTAGACAGTTTAGATGCGCTCATTCATGATTTGCTTACCCTTTCTCAGATTGAGCTGGGAGAAACTAAAATGCATTTCGAGCATTTCAATATTATTGAAATGGCCAACGAAGTGCTAGATCAATTTGAGAATAAGGTAGAAAGGAAAGGACTGTATATTGGTTTCGATCAAGAATACAATCATCCTATTTTTGTATATGCCGATTCCGAAAAAATTTATCGTGTGCTTACAAACTTGGTGTCCAATGCCAATAAGTACACAGATGAAGGGGAGATTATCTTGGGATTTAGCGTTTCCTCTGGGGGGCATGTTACCGTTTCGGTAAGAGATACAGGCATGGGCATTCCACCAGAAGATTTATCAAGGGTTTTTGAGCGTTTCTTTAGGGTTGAAAAAAGCCGATCTAAAGGAAGAAAGGGTGGCACAGGCTTAGGTTTGGCTATCGTAAAACACATCATGGAAGCCCATAATTCTAAAGTATCGGTGATTAGTACCTTTGGTAAGGGGTCTACATTCAGTTTTAAATTACCTTTGTCGAAAGAAGAAGACTTAGATTCGACAGACGATGACGAATTTGAGTCTGAAGATTAAGACCGTTACCCAGACCTTGCTCATTCATGAAACTTAAATTTGAAGATTTAATCTGCTACGAAAACGATCATTTTTTGGTGGTGAACAAGCCTGCTCATATGGCTTCACTCGATGATAGAAACGATCCTCAGAATGTTCAGAAATTGGCAAAGGCGTATTCCGAGCACCTTTCTGTTTGCCATAGATTAGATAAAGATACTTCAGGATGTTTGCTTTTGGCTAAGAGCCCAGAGGCCTACCGCCATGCTTCTATTCAATTCGAAAAAAGAAATATCAATAAAATATACCATGCGTTTGTAGATGGGCTCACCGAGTTTAGAGAAGAACGCGTAGCACTTTCTATTTTACCATTAGATAAAGGAATGGTGGTGATTAATAAAGAAAAGGGAAAAGAAGCCGAGACCTACTTTACCACACTAGAAAACTACAAGTCTAATTCACTAATTGAGTGCAGGCCTATCACAGGCCGAATGCATCAGATTAGAATTCACTTGGCTACTTTAAAGGCGCCAATTATAAATGATGAGATGTATGGAGGCAAGCCACTTTTCCTTTCTCAACTAAAAAAGAAATTTAATTTAAGTAGAGAAGAAGAGGAAAGACCAATCATTCAGCGATTTGCACTTCATGCCTACGCCCTATCTTTCAATAATTTTTCTGAACAAATTACTGTAAAAGCAGATTACCCTAAGGATATGCAGGTGTTGTATAAACAGCTGAAAAAATATAGGTAACAGATTGATATGAAGTCCGCTTTTTTTGTATTCCTTTTTTTAAGCTTAAGTTTTTCTTTTCAATTATTAGGGCAAAGCCAAACTACACTTCAGGGCTATGTTTATTCAGCCAAAGACCAACAACCTTTAATTGGTGCTACCGTGAGTTTAGCCGAAACCAGTTTGGGTGCGGTTACGGATGCCAACGGTTTTTTTAAAATTGAAAAAATACCTACACAAACCTATAAAGTGGAGGCGCGATTTGTTGGTTTTAAACCTCAAGTTAAATTCAATGTAATAGTGCGTTCTGCAGGAAATGCTGAATTAATTTTTGGGTTGGAAGAGGTATTGGATGAATTGGATGCTGTTGTTGTAACAGCCAGTCCTTTTCCTGCCAAAATAGAAAACCCAAACTCCATTCAGAATTTATCGAGAGAAGAAATTGCTACTTACCCTGGCGGAAATAACGACATAGCCAAGGTTGTTCAGTCCTTACCTGGCGTATCTGGTTCCGTGGGTTTTAGAAACGACATCATAATTAGAGGTGGGGGCCCCAGTGAAAATGTCTATTATTTAGATGGAGTAGAAATTCCTAACATTAACCACTTTGCTACTCAGGGCAGTGCTGGCGGACCAGTAGGGCTACTCAATGTATCGTTTATTGAAGATGTAACGCTGAGTACAAGCTCGTTTTCTGCCAAATATGATAATGCGCTTTCTGGAGTGCTACAGTTTAATCAGCGCAACGGAAACTCACGGAACAGAAATCTCAACTTTAGACTTGGCGCTAGTGAAGCAGCGTTAACTTTCGAAGGGCCATTGGCTTTACCCAAAGAAGACGAACAGGCCAAAACCACTTTTATAATTTCCGCGAGAAGGTCGTATTTACAGTTTCTTTTCAAATTGATTGACCTCCCATTTCTACCCGATTACTGGGATTACCAATATAAAGTAGATCATAAGATTGACGAGAGAAATGAAATTTCCTTGATTGGCGTAGGTTCAATTGATAATTTCAGTGTGAATGCTTCAGATGATATTACGGAAGAGCAACAGGCTACATTGGATCAAATTCCAATTATTGAACAATGGACTTCGACTTTGGGCTTAAGTTGGAAACACAGAATGAACAATGGTTTTTTAAGAACAACCCTCAGTGGTAATGTCTTGAACAATGAGTTTGTGAGGTATAGCGACAACATAGCTGAAAATGGTTTATTGTTCAGTAATAACTCTAGAGAAGTAGAACAGAAACTCAGGGTTGAGGCTACCAAATTTTTGGGTGATTGGTCTCTTTCTTACGGTTTAAGCATACAAAGAGCAGAGTATCAAAACTCTACTTTTGATGATGAGAACAGCATCAATTTTAATTCAGAAATTGATTTCTATAAGTATGGTGTTTTTGCTCAAGCAGCTAAAAGTTTTATTGATAATAAGCTCGATGTATCCTTTGGTATCAGGAACGATGTAGACTCATTTACTGATAATGGCACAGGTGATATGGCTCATTTTTCGCCTCGGCTTTCGTTGGCTTATCACTTATCAGAAAAATTAACATTGAATGCCGCTACGGGTCGCTATTTTAAAATACCTCCCTATACCATTTTGGGTTTTAGAAGTAACACTGGGGAGTTGCTAAACCAAGATGCCGATTACATTAGAACAGATCATTATGTAATGGGCTTAGAATACTTGCCTAGACTATCTACCCGATTTACGATTGAAGGGTTCTATAAGCGCTATTCAAATTATCCAGTTTCAATTAGAAATGGAGTTTCTTTGGCCAATTTAGGGGGAGATTTTGAAGTGTTTGGCAGCGAGAATATTTCCAGCATAGGAAAAGGGCGTGCCTATGGAGCTGAGTTTTTATATCAGCAAAAGCTGAATAAACGATTCTACGGCATTTTGGCCTATACTCTTTTTTGGAGTGAATATACAGACTTGAATGATACAGGGTATCGTCCGGCATTATGGGATAACCGTCACTTATTGACTTTTACTGGTGGCTATAAACTTAATAACAATTGGGAATTAGGAGTCCGAAATCGTTTTTTAGGTAAAGCTCCTTTTATACCCGTTAATATAGAGGCTACCGAAGATTCTTACCCTACCATTATTAATGATTATGATAGGCTTGGGAATGAGCGATTAAGAGCTTACAATTCGTTGGACGTTAGGATAGATAAGAAGTGGAACTATACTAACTGGTCGCTCAATTTGTTTGTTGAGGTGACAAACCTTTTGGGAAGCAAATTACCTCAAGCACCTCAGTATGGCCTTGATTTAGATGATAATGGCGAAGTGATTATGCCTAGAAGCCTGATCGAAATACCAGATACCAACAATGGTTCTACAATTCCCACTTTTGGTATCGTGATTGATTTTTGAATTACTTTAACCCAACAATATAAACCTCAAATTTAGGATTGGTGAGGTCTACCTTTTTTCTTCTTGCAAGCTTCATGGTATAGCCTGTAGCCACAAGAATAGCAGCGGTGGTGGTTGTGCTACGATCTAGCGAAAAGCTTTGCCCATCTACTACTGTATGATTGAAGAGGTCTATGGCCATTAAACCAATGCCTGCAGTTGGTAAAAGCGTTTCAGATGCTCTCAAGAATTTTGAACGATTAGATTCCGCCCCTCGCACATCAATCTCTGTAATTTGGCTTGTATGTAGAATGTTGTTTTCTAAAACCAAAGTGCTATCTGCAAATTCCGTGATTCGGTCGGTAAAGAATACTTCTTGCCCTTTTTGCTTATATACAATTGTAGAGCCTTCAAAATATTCGAACTTGCGCATAGAGCCTTTTTTTCTCACTACCATGTAGGTTTGAGAAAATGCTGCCTCAGATACAAATAAAAGGCAGAGTACAAAGAATGGCCATTTTGCTTTCATAGGCCTGCAATTAAAGAAAAAAACTGGTTAAGGAATGTTAAATTAAACCTTTAAAGTCCAATTAAACTTGTCTTCTACCTTACCTGTTTTAATTCTATCCAGTTCGAAAAGTACTTTGTTAGAAAATTCTCTTTCAGCAATTGGCCCTAAATCATAAACTTCATCTTCGAAACCAATACGAGCAATATGTGCGATAGTAGCCGCTGTACCCACACCAAAAGCCTCCTGAAGCGTACCGTTTTTGGCCGCTTCAACTATTTCTTTTACAGGTACTTTACGTTCTTCTACTTTCATACCCCAGTCGCGGGCTAAAGTCAATACACTGTCTCTAGTAATTCCTTTAAGAATGGTGCCACTCGCTGGAGCTGTAATAAGAGTATTGTCAATAATGAACATTACGTTCATTGTACCTGATTCTTCAATGTATTCGTGCGTTTCTGCATCAGTCCAAATCAACTGGTCGAAACCTTGAGCCTTGGCCATTTTTGCTGGGTAAAGGCTGGCAGCATAATTTCCGCCTGCTTTGGCAAAACCAGTTCCGCCTTGGAATGCTCGTGAGAATTTGGTTTCGATTTTCACATTAACAGGAGCAGAATAATAAGCACCTACTGGGCAGGTGATAATCATGAATTTAAAAGTGTCAGAAGGTCTGATCCCAATGTATTCGTCTGTTGCGAAAATGAAAGGACGGATGTACAATGAGGTACCAGGTACAGAAGGTACCCATTGGCTATCTAACTCGATTAAAGTGGTTAAGGCTTCCATAAAAAGCTCTTCTGGCAATTCAGGAATACACATTCTTTCTGCAGAAATGTTTAACCTTTTAGCGTTTGCTTCTGGTCTGAAAAGCAATACTTCACCAGCATCGTTTTTGTAGGCTTTCATTCCTTCAAACACAGTGATGGCGTAGTGCAAAGTATTATTTGCTGGGCTTACCGATATATTTTGATAAGGTACAATTCTGAAATTCTTCCATTCACCATCTCTATAGTCAGCCTCAAACATATGGTCAGAATAAATCTTCGCAAATGGGATATTGTGAACATCAAGGGTACCAATTTTAGATTGACTTACCTTGTTTACGGAAATATCAATTGTCTCTGTCATATGCCGATGGATTAAAGGGAAATGAATTCAAATTTACAAAACTTCGAGTTTGCATCAAACAGATCGAAACCGTGAAATGTTCTTAATAAGAGTGATGTGGATTTGTGAAACAGAATTTTATTTCGTTTAATTTATTCTAACGAAAAATTAATCTGTAAATTTTATTTGCACGTAAAGAGAAGGCGCTTTTTTAGATGATTCTCGAAACGCAGTTTAAAAGTGTGTAATCAGTGAATACTTACTTATTTTTTCTGGGCTCCCACTTTACTTCTTCAATACCAAGCTCTTGCGCTATTTTTCTTCCCAACATAAAAAAGAAATCTGAAAGGCGATTGAGATATTGAATGACCAAACTGTCTACTGGAGACTCATTATTTAAGGCAATACAGATTCGCTCGGCCCTGCGGCAAACACAACGAGCTACATGGGCATATGAAACGGATGGATGACCTCCTGGTAGAATGAAATTCTTTAATGGCTCAAGATCTTTTTCCATTTCGTCCATTTCTTTTTCAAGCAATTCAATATCTGATGGAAGAAGATCGGGTTTTACCACTTTGTCCTTACCAGGCTCAGTTGCCAGCTCGGCTCCAAGGGTGAAAAGCCTATCCTGAATCTCTTTAAGTAACGCCAGTCTCTTTTCATTCACGGGTTGGTCACGAAGTACTCCTAAGAAAGAGTTCAATTCGTCTACTGTTCCGTAAGCTTCTATTCGGAGGTGTGCCTTAGAAACACGAGCACCACCCAATAATGAGGTGGTGCCTGAATCTCCTGTTTTTGTATATATCTTCACAATAATTAGTGTGCTTCTGCTGCGGCCTTGGCTGCTGCTTCTTTCATTGGATTGCCTCTAGTTGGACTTTCGTTCACGGTATCAGTTTCGATCAAACCATCTCGCATTCTAACAATTCTGTGAGAGTACTGCGCAATGTCATCTTCGTGAGTTACCATAATGATTGTGTTGCCTTTGTCATGAAGGTTGGCGAACAAATCCATGATGTCGTATGACGTCTTAGTATCGAGGTTACCTGTTGGCTCATCGGCAAGTATAATCGAAGGATCGTTTACAAGTGCTCTTGCAATAGCAACTCTTTGACGCTGACCACCAGAAAGCTCATTAGGTCTGTGGTGTGCTCTATCTGCCAAACCAACACCAGCCAAAGCGGCTAATGCTCTTTCTTCTCTTTCAGATTTGCTGTAACCTGCGTAAATCAAAGGAAGTGCAACGTTCTCTAATGAACTTGCGCGAGGCAAAAGGTTGAACGTTTGGAAAACGAAGCCAATTTCTTTATTTCGAACTTCAGCCAATTCGTTTTCTGTCATGTCACTAACATCCATTCCGTTAAGAATATAGCGTCCGCCAGAAGGTGTATCTAGACAGCCAATCATATTCATTAGAGTAGATTTACCAGAACCAGACGGACCCATGAAAGAAACATACTCTCCTTGTTTAATTTCAATAGTTACCGATTTTAGGGCGCGAATAGTTTCGCTTCCCATTTGATAGATTCTAGATATATCGTTTGTACTGATTACTGTTTTCATATTCGTATGACGGATGTATGTTCAATAAAGTTTAAATCAAGACTAAAAAAATAATCAAAGGTTTAATTCTAGCTTGATAGTCGAGCCGAATCAACAGACAAAACAACGCAATCTATAACCGCTATCAATATTTATTCCTTGAGCGGATACTCAAATGGATTGAAGGGTTTATTGTCGATTCATTTTCAGTTGCTTAGCGTTATCGCTTGCTGCCGAAGAAGTTTTTCCTTTTGCTCGAATTGTTTTTTGATTTCTTCGAATTCGTCTTTGCTGGCAAAAGTTGATAAGGTTTCTAAGGCTGAGGTACCGAAAAACGGAAGTCCTACATCTAAGGTCTGATAAATGTAAGCTTCATATAAAAGTACACTCCGTTTGTTGATGGTTATTGCTTTCTGAAGTACTTCATATATTTCTCCTGAGTCTGTGTTCATACTCCTAAGTGCTTCTACAGCATGAAGTGTTACAGTCTCATCAAAAGCATTTTCATTGGCCAAATCAAATAAGGTGGCTTTCTCCTCTTCTTGGCCTAAACTCTCTTGTCTGCTTTCAAACTCTTCCCACTTCTTTTGAAGTCCAGTTATGGGTTGGTCAATGCTTTTTGAAAGGAAATCTGAATAAGTGGTGGCAATAATGTTACGATCATAATTGTACGACTGAGCCTCGCCAAGAAATACAAAACTGAGTTCATAAGCGCCCTGTTGGTATGCCCAAATGGCTTTCATGTAACTGTAAAGCCCTGTATTTTGGCCATATGAAGCGATGAGTTGATCTAATAGATTAAATGTTTCATTTACTTCTCCAGAGTTGTAGAGCTGAATTACCTTTCCTAACATAAGGTAATCCTTAATGGCTACGTTTCTTGGGTAAGCAATATATCTATCGAAAGTCTCAATAAGCTCTTTGTTGCTGCTTTTTGAATTGAGAGAAGCGTTATACAAATAGTAAAGTTCATCAAGTAATAGGAACGAATCTGTTGAGGCTTTTAATTTTAATTCTGGTTGAGCATCAGTAGAATTGGCGAATGCCTGTCGGTTGGTCATTACACTAAAATCTTCAAATTTAGACGTGGCCTTAAGTACGGAATCAACGTTTAGGTTGTCCTTTAAGGAAATGTCTAAGGCAAGAAAATTGCTGGCAATAATCGGTGTTGATTTGTTTTGATAAGCTCTTTCCATCAATAATAAGGCGGTATCCAAATGCGAAAATTCATAATGAGCAATTGCTAGATTATTAATCACTTTTTGATCATTAGATACATTTTCGATATCCTTTAATGAAAGGAGCTTATTGAAAAGTTGGTCTTGGTCAGAGTAGTATTGAGCAAGGGCAAGCGCTGGCTTGTTGTTCTCGCTTCTTAAAATTGACTCCTTAAATCTTTTTGTGGCTTGAGCAGGATTTCCGTTGGCCTTTTCAATCATGGCTAGCCCATAATTTGCACGTACACCATAGTAGTCGTAGAATAGCGATTGTTTGTAGTATTGTTCGGCTAAAAGGTCATTCCCAATTTTTTCAGACAATGCTCCTAGGGCATTGTATTGCCCTGCTTTTATTTGGTAATACGGTCTGTAGTTTAAAAAGAAAACTACTCCGAACAGAAAGAGGATAACGCCTAACCTAGCAGTTAGCAATGGTGCTCTTTCTCCTCTAAAAAAAGACTTCCAAGCAGGGTTGTTGGCCAGTAAGTCGGGAGTGAAGTTCATGAAGCAATACACATAATAGACTACAGCAAAGGCCAAATGGGGCGCAACAATAGCCATTTTGATGGCAAGAACTAAGGAGTCATTTGCAGTGATTTCGGCATAGAAAATTACGGCAAGAGTAATGGCAGCAAGCGCAGGGTAAAGCAGATTTTTAATCAGAACAAAGGGTATATGAGACTCTACTACTTGCAGCTTTGTTTTTAGAACAAAATAGCCTGAAGCTACAGATACCAATAAAACTGTATAAGGCTCTATTAATATTAAGTTCAGTGAGATTCTTCCTGTTAGGTTTAAAAATAGTAAAGCCAATACTAGAATATATACTGCCCCAATAATCAAAAAGTGAATCAAGGCATTTTTACCCGATGGGGCATTTTGGGTGGCTATTTTAAACAGATAAAAGAAATTGTCGCCAGCTACAAAGAAAATATATAATGCAGCCAAAATAAGTGGAGCAAGCAGACCATAAGAAAACCATACAAACTGAGGGTCTGGGGTAGGAGATAGCAATATTGCTACAAGAGTAAATCCACTAAACATTAGAAAAGTGGCTGCTAGTCTTATTTTAAAACTAATGTTGGTTTTAATGCTTTGAAAATAGTAGCTAAGAATTAGGAAGCCACCGATAAATGCATAACTAAAATATTGATCTCCAATGGCCAGCTCGTCCAAACCAAAATTTATGGAAACGAAAACCATGATACCTGCACAGATCAAATACCAAAAACGCTCTAAATAAGTAATTGTGACTGTGATAATAACGAGACCTATGAGGGTAAGGGAGAACAGAATGTATTCAGGCCATTCCAAAAAAAGATAACGTCCAGTTTTAAATTGCTGCCAAATTACGATCTGATCGAGTTCAATACCCATTGGCTTTCCATTGATAGAAAAGTACTCTAGAAACAGCGGTGACTTGATGTAATCTAAATCTGTGATAGAAGGCAAAACAAATTCATCTCCTATGAAAAAGGTAGATAGAAGTAGTAGGGCCGTAATGGCAACTGTTAGTCCAATAAAACGACTAAGGTATTTTAAAAGTAGGTGGTTCTTTGAATCTTCCAAGGGGTGTTATTTTAACACTTTTGGCACTTTAAAAAACTTATTGTCTTCAACAGGCGCATTTTTCAGGGCTTGTTGTTGAGTAATAGAAGTTTCTGCTTTGTCCTTTCTGAACACGTTTACTTCAGGAGTCATATGGGTTAATGGCTCAACACCTTCAGTATCTAATTCATTTAGTTTTTCAACCCAAGTTAAAATCTCACTCATGTCATTCAGTAGCTGAGTTTCCTCTTCTGACTTAATGTTAAGTCGGGCTAAATGAGCTACTTGATGTAAAGTTTCTTTATCTACCTGCATGGTATTGTGTCAGTTCTTGTTCTATTACGGAACGTACTTTGTCCTTTAATTCTTGCATGGCCAAATCGTCATTGCCATTTGGCCAGATGGGTTTATGCACTTTAAGCGAGATAAGCCCTGAGTGCATCATCAAAGGTTTTTTATCGGGTAAAAGTAGATGATTGTTATGAATTGTTACTGGTACAACAGGAATTTGTTCATCAATGGCTATTTTAAAGCTACCTTCTTTAAAACGGGCTAACTCAGGTGGGTTTTTGCTTGAAATTCCACCTTCGGGAAAAAAAGTGATACTATAACCATTTTCTACTGCTTCTTTACACTTCACCCAGCTGGCATGCCGGCCTCTTAAGCTATTACGATCTACCAAAATATGTAGTTTGCTGTACATGTAACCCCATAATGGAATTTTCTTTAAAGAGCTTTTGCCTATAAACTTATAATTATGGTTGATAAGCCCCATGGTGGGAATGTCTAAAAAAGAGAAGTGATTGGCGCAGAAAATATAACGCTGTTTTCGACTTAGCTTTTCTTCGTAAACAATCTTAGAACGATTAAGAAATAGGAAAAAGAAGAGCATCCTAGCCCAAACGTGATTGAGAAAACCAGCTGTTTTTTCTAATGGTTTTATGAAAATGGCGAGAAGAAAAAAGGGTAGTAAAACCATGAAAACCAACGCAAAAATAACGAGGCCGTAGACGGAATAAATTTTAATCAGTGTTTTCATTGAGCTTGAGGCTGCGAAGATAAAACAAAATGAGTTCAGGCTCAGGGAAATACTGCGAAGATTAAAAGAATGGTTGAGGCTTGAATGATGAGAGAAGTGACGAGGTTAATCGTTAGTCTTTAATTTTTTGAGTGAAGCACTTTTAAGCAAAGATTGCATTTGGGTAATGGCCATTTTATTCAATTGTACCAAGCGCTCGCTTTGGGTTAAGCCTTGGCTTATGAACACTGCATTTATACTTTCCATATTGCTCAATACTACCAACTGTTCTATGGTGGCTTCGTCCCGTATGTTTCCTTCAGCTGACGGGTTTTCGGTTCGCCATTGCTTAGCTGTCTTACCAAAGAGCGCCATGTTCAGGATGTCGGCTTCACTGGCATATACCAAGTTAATTTGGGTTTTTGTTACTGCTGATGGCAGTAGGTTTGCCTTTATAGCATCGGTATGAATTACATAATTCACCTTGGTTAAGGTTCGCTGCAAGTTCCAATCAAGCTTTAGTCGGTTGTTGTCTTCTTCTTTAAGACGTTGGAATTCTTTAACAAGGTAAATCTGAAATTCAGGACTTAACCACATGGCAAAATGAAAGGCTATGTCTTTGTGCGCATAGGTGCCTCCATATCTACCTGCTTTAACAATAAGGCCTTTTGCCGAAGTTCTCATGATCCATTGCCCTACTGACATAATGAATCTATTCACGCCTGCTTCCTTTTCAATTACCCCGAATTCGGGGTAATTGAAATCCACATTATTGATTGACTCCCAGATGGAGAGATATTCAAGCGTATTTTTGGTTGTAATCCATTTTCCAATTAGGCCACTACCTTCATTAAAGTTACTCGTCATGTCTGTTAGACTTATAAAATCAGTTTCGCTCTGATAAATGATTGTGATTTCAGTTCCTTTTACTTCTAGAGTTCTTTTCTTGCTCATCTCTCCTTATTGGTTTTTCTGAATACCAGTATAAGTTAAATGGAATTCAATTTTAATACAATTCCTGTCCTGAGTTTCTAGAGGTAAATAGAAGGGTGAGGTTTTCGAAAGGGGGGACTCAAACTAATAGCAATCCAGCTTAATCTGCTTTCGGTTTTGATAAAAGCTTAGGCTTTGATTGTTATGCATTTGGCAAATTTGGTCGAGTGCTTGAGTTACTCCTTTTTGCATGGTAATGGAGCCGCAAATCATAATTGTACCATGGTCTTTCAGCGCTTGGGCAATGAATGGAGCGTCTTTTTCTATGAGGCTTTGCACGTAGATTTTATCACAGCAGCGTGAATAAGCAGGTTTGAATGCCGCTAATTGATTGTTGGTCAACGCGCCTTCTATGGTTTCTTTGTAGATGTCGAATGAGTTACCTGTTCTTCCGCCCCAATACAAGTGAATTTCGTGTGCTCTGCCGTTACGGTTGATCATGCCCAAGAAAGGCGCAATACCAGTTCCGTTACTGATCATGATGGTACGCTTCGCCTTTTGAGCGAAATGAAAGGCTTTGTTTTGAAGCAGAAAGCCTTCGAGTGAATCGCCAATTTTTAATTCGTGCAAAAGCGTAGAGCATAAACCAAGTTCATGCTTTTTCACGCTGAGCAGGAGATTACCGTCTTTAGATTTTCCCAATGAATATAAACGCTCACGAGTACTGTTTTCAGGGTAAATGGCTAATAAATCTCCCGACTCAAACCTCTTATTTCCTTCTTGTTTTAACTCTATCAGTGCGGTGTTGTCTTCTACATTAGAAGAAACTGCCCGGTTGACCACTGTGAAATTTTGTGTTTTCTTTCGGGTAATCAGGTTGTCCACTTTAGGTAACTCAATGCTTAACCCAACCTTTTTTGCCCAAGGGTTAACCCATTCACTAAAAGCTTCAAAGGACTGATTATTGACCGTATGTACTTCCAACAATTGAGTACTTAAAGGATGTTTCCCTAGCAGATCATCTGTATCAAAAGCAAACTTGCAAAACTCTGGGTAAGCCAATGAACCAAAACCCACTACTGAAAAGGAGAAGTCGTTTTTGGGTCTAAAATCTTTAATGAAAAGCTTCTTGAACTTATCAGCATTGCTTGGTGCTTCACCTTGTCCATAAGTTGCTGTAATCACCACCAAATGCTCCATTTGCTTGAAATGGCTCCATTTGTTCATGTCGGTGAGGAAAGAAGTCTGTTTGGCAGCCAGTAGTTGATCGTGCAGTAACTTGGCATACTTTCGTGTGGTACCTCCCTCAGAACCTACCAGAATCACATACTTACACTGATCTTTGGAATAAGTGTTTTTAATTCTGGCAGCCTTTCTTTTTAGGGTAATGGCAAAGCCTGAATAAATAAAGAAGGGCAATGTTAAGCTAGCCAAACCTAAAATTACTGACCATACAATTGTGCCTTGTCCTGTGTGTAACATCATGGCCAATTCAGAAAACAAGGCCACAAAAGGGTAGGGCTGCTCGCTTAACGCTTCACCCGTGAATTGATTCACAATGACTTCTTTTTTCTTCAGCTTTAAGAGGAAGTAATCTTCAACATCATTGCTAAATGGAAATTCAATTGACCTGAAATTCTCTAAGGTATTTTGATTGAATACCTCAAAGTCGGCTGTGCTAATTTTTGGGCTGGCTTCAATGGCATCATAATCTAAAGCATGACTAATGTTTTCTTCAGTAATGATAGAGAACCTAAGCAACGATAAGTAAGTGCCAGAAAGCGAAATAACGATTAGTGGAATAAGCGCCAGCCTACCTAAAATCGTATGATAATCGTGGAGAAAACTTGTTTTTACCAGCTTGTTAAAGAACTGTTTAATTCCGCCTTGGCGCCTTAAAATTAGGGCTACGCCTGAGGTGGCCATAAGGAAAAGTAAGAACGAAGCTAGTCCTATAAAAAACCGCCCAATCGTACCCAAAAAGAGCGAACGGTGGAGGCTGGTAGCAAAGTTGAAAATGGCCGCCTTTTCTTTCAGCTCACCAATTTTTTCTCCAGTAAAAGGGTCGATGTAGAAATTCTCGCTTCCGTTTCCCCCAATTACAGAAGCTGTAATAAAACCGTTTTTGTCTGAAGAAATACTGAGCACTTCTTCGTATTTCCCTTCTATATTACTGAGCAATTCGGCAATAGTAAGCTCAGAAGCTCCGCTAGGTTGGTAAGGTTGCGCCTTTTCGATAATGGGTTCGAAGGCCAAAATTACCCCCGTAAGGGAAGCGATAAGAAGGAATAAAGATGAAGATATAGCCAAAACAAGGTGGCTATATCTCCAAAAAGAAATGGTCATAATGACTCGTGAAGGGTATTAATTGGGGATGATACGTACGTAACGAATGTATCCTTTTCCCTCTATTTTACTGTTTACACTTTCTGCATTTAAGCTCAGTTCTGCATCGGTTACATGGTAGTCTTGGTTCTCTACAGCCGACTCAAACCTAATTTTATAGCCTGCATCAATTTTTGTTTCGTCAATCTCGAACGCCAAAACTTGACGTTCTCCATTACCAATACTTGCGCCAGTAATGCCGTCTAGTTTTTCGTTTTTCCCTGAAGAAAAAGCCCACCAGTTCTTAATGTCGCTGTACCATTCGCTATCATCACCTTGCACATAAAGAGTTCGTTCGTATTCGCCTTCTGGGTTCATTAATGAAATAGCAACATAAGCGTCTTCGCCAGTGTAGTTAATCATTTGTACCAAGCATTTGTATTTCACGCTTCCAATATCTGAAGTGAAAGCCATCGCCAAAACTGATCCTGCAATCAATAATATCTTTGTTCCGAATTGCTGTATGTTCAACATCTTATTTCGCTTTTAAGAATCCTAAATCCACCTTATTGTTGGTTAGCTTTTCGTTTTCCTGAGCTAAATCAAAGGCAGTTTCTTCAAACTCTGTAGTGCTATTTTTATCTGCTCCAATTGAGATTAGATATTTCAAAATCTCGTCATCAGCAGCTTTCATCGCAGCAAGGTGTAGAACGGTTGCTCCTTCATTATTTTTTGCGTTGACATCAACTTTCAAGGCGTTTACCTTTTTCAGTAAACTCAGGTCATTTTTGTCGATTGCTAAATGGAAAAGCGTGCTTTTGTCACCTTGTTTTTGTTTTAGGTCTAAACCTTTTGCACTAAGAGACTTTAGCTTCTGATCAAAATCTTTAACATTGTTGGCTCTATAAGAGCTGATCAAGTACTGACCTAGAGTATTGCCTTTTTCGTCTTTAACTTTTGCATTGGCACCTTTGGAAAGTAAGTAATCTACTACCTCGGCATTATTGCGCATTACCGCCATTGTCAAAGCTGATTGACCTTCTTTATTCACATGGTTAATGTCTTTAGTTCTTTCTGCCAAGAAGGTTACCATTTCTAAGCTGTTTCTGCCTGCCGCATTGATCAAAGGCGTGTTTCCGTTTGAATCCGCATCGTCAGCGTTCAAACCTTTACTTAAGAAGTAATTGTAAACGTCTAGGTTGGTGTTTGAAGCAGCGATTCTGTGTAAAGCAGAAACGCCTTCGTTTGTTTTTACAGCAGGGCTTAAGCCTAAGTTTTCAAGATACTTGAAGTATTCCACCGTGTTTTCTCGGTTACTACTCGCCATCAAGATGGCATTTTCGCCAGTCACTTTATTCTCACTGTATTTTACACCACGGTCAACCAACTCTTCCAAAAGCTCAGTGTTTCCGCTACGGGCTGCATAGTTGAACAAACCGTTTCCATTTTCATCTAGCTCGTTCAAATCAAAACCTCTCAATTGGAAGTAATCCAACATGCCATAATTTGTGAGTCTTGGCGCAAGAATGTGAAGGATGTTTTTTCCTTCAGCTGTCTTCTGGTTTTTTAAATCCACTCCATTGGCTTCAAAGAAATCGTAGATTTCTGGCGATTGTTGACCACCAGCAGCAGCAAACTGAGCTACAGTGTAACCGTGTGAATCGCGAAGATCGGTTTTCGCACCCTGCGTCATAAAGTATTCCATGGCCTCAATATTGGCGCGAGAAGCTGCCCAGAAAATGTAGGTTCTTGAATCGTGCGTTCTCTTGTTTACAGAATTACCTTGTTCAACCAAAAATTGAATTGTGGTCAATGGGTTGTTGTTTAGAATAGCGTAAGTAGTGGCATCAAAACCACCACTATTGGCCTCAAGTACTGAATGACCTTTGGCCATATCGGCTTTAATCGTTTCTAAACTAGGTTGATCGGCCCAATACTTAGATTGGATAAATGGATTGTCGCCTTGCGCTACAGCAAAGTTTAAGCTTGCCATCAACAGCATGGCCAGAGCTAGGGCTTTGAATTTATTAAGGGTTCTCATGGGGTATATTTTATAGTAGAAGAAAGACTCTTTCTTTCATCTGTTCTTATTTAGACTTATTATAAATAGATCGCAAATATAAAGTCCAGATTTGATGAACCAAGGGAGAGAAGCAAGTAAAAACTAAAAATCACTAGTACTAGTGATTGATTGTCAAAATATCTGGGTAATCACTCCCCAAACCACAATTTTTTAGCTTTCCACATGGCGGGGTTACGGTTTTCTTTTTTCCAAATCACAGAAAGGGTTGTGCGTTGAGGAATGTTCTTCAACTCTATAAACTTCACCTTTAAATCAAAACCATATTGTAAGGCGCTTGGGATAATGGCCACACCAAGTCCCCGTTCTACCAATTTGAAAATGGTTTGGGCATGCACTGATTTATGCGATACGGTAGGAGTAAAGCCTTGATCTTCGCAAATACTCATAATCATGTCATAATAAAGTGGGCTGTATTCACTAGAGAACAGGATGAAATGTTCATCTGCCAATTGAGCAATGCTTTTAAATTGCGTTGCGTCCATAGGGTGGTTTTTTGGTAACACTATAGAAAAAGTATCCTCTAATACGGGGTGCTTATGAAAGCCTTCTGGCACTTTTGAGAGCCGAATAAAACCGAAATCAAGCTCGCCCTTCTCCATTTTTTCTACCTGAACCTTATTCGACATTTCTTCCAAACTTACTTTCACTTCGGGCAACTGGGCATTCATTTTTACCATCAGGTCGGGTACTACATTCTGCATGGCCGAACCAATAAATCCTATCTTAATTTCACCCTGTTCACCCAAGTCAATTCTTTTCAATTCCTTTTTAACCCGTTCCAAGTGGTTATTTAAAAAGAGTGTTTCGTGCATTAAATGTTCTCCTGCAGTGGTTAATGTCACTTTGCGTTTGGTACGTTCAAATAACTTTACGTCCAAAACTTCTTCCATTTGGCTGATCTGTCGGCTCAAACCGGGCTGAGAGATAAACAGTTTTTCTGCCGCCTTTCTGTAGTTAAGTTCTTCGGCTACCGCCATAAAATACTTGAGGTGCCGAAATTCTAATTGATAACTCATAGTTATTAACTATTGATAAAAATGGTATTTCTAATTATTAAAAGTAAGACTTACTTTCGTATTAGAAAACAGGTTTCTGATACGCCCCTAAGGATCTCCTATTTACATTGCTCTAAACTACTAGCTATGTAGATTCCTTAGCGGGTTTTTTTATTTTAAACAACATTCATGGGAAGACATATATTCTTGTATGGCGAGGAGCATTTGACAGTAGGCAAAGCTTTGGCCATTTGTGCTGGGGAAATGACGGGAGACTTAAGTGTCGAAACCCGTGCTAATGTGATTAAAAGCCAGCAGACAGTTGAGGAAATTGTAGCCAAGGGAAAGGCAGTTTATGGAATTAATACTGGTTTTGGGCCCCTTTGTACCACCCTTATTTCCGAAGAGAAAACAAGGCTTTTGCAAGAGAATATCCTCAAAAGCCACAGTGTGGGCGTAGGTGAGTCGGTACCAGATGACATCTCAAAACTGATGTTCATTCTTAAAATGAATTCCCTAGCACAAGGTTATTCTGGTATTGCCGAAACTACTTTAGATCGCATCAAATGGCATATCGATAATGATATTATTCCGGTAGTGCCTAGCCAAGGTTCTGTAGGGGCTTCTGGTGATTTGGCTCCATTATCTCACCTCTTTCTTCCCTTAATAGGTTTGGGTGAAGTAATGGAGAATGGCAAAAAGCATGATACACTGAGTGTACTGCAAAAGCATGGGTTGACGCCATTAGAACTAGGCCCGAAAGAAGGTTTGGCACTTATAAACGGTACACAATTTATTTTGGCCTATGCGGTGAAAGTCGTAGACAGGCTTCATAACTGCCTCGACCATGCTGATTTGATTGGCGCGATGATGGTAGAAGCGCTGTTAGGTTCTTCTAAGCCATTCAGACCAGAATTGCATGAATTGCGTCCGTTTAAAGGAAACCAACATGTGGCCGCGAGAATGACTGCTTTACTCAGCGACTCTGCTGTAATGGATTCGCATGCCAACTGCACAAGGGTACAAGACCCTTATTCGTTGCGCTGTATTCCGCAGGTACATGGGGCTTCGCGAAATGCTTGGTTGCATTTGAAAGAGTTAGTTGAAATAGAACTCAATTCAGTTACTGATAATCCTGTGATTTTCGATGTAGATTTGACCATTAGTGGAGGTAATTTCCACGGTCAGCCTTTGGCCATGGCATTAGATTACGCCTGTTTGGCCGCTTCGGAAATCGGTAATATTTCCGACCGAAGGATTTACCTTTCTCTTGAAGGGACTGTAGACAATGTACCGAAGTTGCTGATGAAGGAAACAGGAATTAATTCAGGTTTTATGATTCCTCAGTACACTACAGCGGCTTTGGCAAGTGAGAATAAAGGTTTATGTTTTCCTGCCAGTGCCGATAGTATTCCAACTTCTTTGGGCCAAGAAGACCACGTAAGCATGGGCTCTATTGGGGGAAGAAAGGCTTATCGGGTAATCGAAAATGTAGAAAAAATATTGGGCATCGAACTCCTCTGTGCCGCACAGGCACTTGACTTTCATCGTCCGTTAAAATCGAGTAAAATTATTGGCGAAATGCATGACTTGGTAAGAAAGCAGGTTACGCATGCCACGGTAGACAGGGTTTTCGCCCTAGACATAGAAAAAACAATTAACATGGTGAAGGATGGAGCATTGCTTTCTATTGTTCACCAAGAAGAAAATTATAGGACACTCAAAACTAATCAGCATGAATTATTCGAAGTTTATTGAGCAATACGCCAACCATCCGCATTATAAAGCGCCAACTGGCGATCAGCTTCATGCCAAATCGTGGCAAACTGAAGCGCCTTTGCGTATGCTTTTGAATAATCTAGATGCCGAGGTTGCTGAAGATCCTTCAAAATTGGTGGTATATGGTGGGAACGGCCAAGCAGCGAGAAACCCGGAAGCACTTAAAAAAATTATCGAATGCCTTTTAAAACTGGAAGACGACCAAAGTCTTTTGGTGCAATCAGGAAAGCCAGTGGGAATTATTCCAACGCATCCTCAAGCGCCTCGCGTGCTGATTGCGAATAGCAATTTGGTTCCAGAATGGGCCAATTGGGAGCATTTCAACGAATTGAAAGAACGCGGCCTGATGATGTATGGCCAAATGACGGCTGGAAGCTGGATTTACATCGGAAGCCAAGGAATTCTTCAAGGAACCTATGAAACTTTTGTGGCCTGTGGCATCAAGCATTTTCAAGGGGACTTGAAACATAAGCTGGTGGTGACAGGCGGGTTAGGTGGAATGGGTGGCGCTCAGCCTTTGGCCGCTACTTTAGCCGGAGCCACTTTTTTGGGTGTTGACAAAGACCCTGTTCGAATTAAGAAACGTTTGGACACACGCTACATCGATAAAATGACCGATTCCTATGAAGAAGCGAGAGATTGGGCTTTGGATGCAAAGGAAAAAGGAGAAGCGATTTCCATCGGTTTGGTGGGCGATATTGGTGATGTGCTCGAAAAACTTTTAGCTGATAATGTTATTCCTGAAATTCTTACAGATCAAACTTCTGCCCACGACCCAATCAACGGTTATATTCCTAATGGTTATACTTTGGAAGAAGCGGATCAACTAAGAGCTGAAGATTCTAAAACCTACAAAGCCAAGTCGCTAAAGAGTATGGCAAGGCATGTTGGGTTTATGCTGGAAATGCAGAAACGAGGTTCAATTACCTTTGATTATGGTAACAATTTACGTGAATTTGCGCGTCAGGGTGGAGAGGCAAATGCCTTCGATTTTCCGGGTTTTGTCCCAGCTTATATTCGTCCTTTGTTCTGCGAAGGAAAAGGCCCTTTCCGTTGGGCTGCCCTTTCTGGCGACCCAGAAGATATTTATACCACAGACCAAGCTTTGATGGAAGCATTTCCAGACAATCATCATTTGATCAATTGGCTGAAACAAGCCAGAGAACGTGTCGCCTTCCAAGGTTTGCCATGCAGAATCTGTTGGTTGGGCTTGGGGGAGCGTAAAAAAGCCGGGCTTATTTTCAATGAATTGGTAAGAACAGGCAAAGTAAAAGCGCCAATCGTTATTGGTCGCGATCACTTGGATTGTGGTTCGGTAGCTTCGCCTAACCGCGAAACCGAAGGCATGCTAGACGGTAGTGATGCCGTGTCGGATTGGACATTATTGAACCTGATGGGCAACACCAGTGGAGGCGCTACTTGGGTGTCTTTCCATCACGGTGGAGGTGTTGGAATGGGCTATTCACAACATGCAGGTATGGTGGTTTTGGCCGATGGTACCGAGCGTGCAGAGAAATGTTTGGAGCGTGTGCTTCACATTGATCCTGCAATGGGCGTTATTCGTCATGCAGATGCAGGCTATGATCTAGCTCAAGAAAAGAGTGATGAGTTTGGATTGACGCTTTGATCTCCAGTTTTTGGAGTGATAAAGTTTAATATACTGACTTTTCATCCTGACTCTGAGACTTTGGAGGAAGGAACTAATAAAAGACTATAATAAATTTGGCATGAACACCTACAAACTAATCGGCCCATTTAAGCAGGTTTTACCCATGACGGGCTTGCCTTTAAATGGTGCTTTAAAAGACGAACAACTCAATGTTTTGGAGGGTAAAGTCGGAATTCTTCTGCAAGGAGAAACCATTGCCAAAACTGGAGATTTCGATACACTTTTAAACGAAGCCAAAATTATTGGTGCCGAAGTGGTGGAACTCGATGGCGATTTTGTGGCCTTGCCGGGTTTTATCGATTCACATACCCACATCTGTTCTTCGGGCAGTAGGGCACGAGATTATGCTTTCCGCAATTCAGGAAAGACTTATTTAGAAATGGCTGAGTTGGGCGGTGGCATTTGGTACACCGTTACCCAAACTCGAAATGCTTCGCAAAAAGAATTGGAAGCTGGAATTGCCGAACGTGCCAGTCGCCATTTGTCGGAAGGAGTAACCACGATAGAAACCAAAAGTGGTTATGGACTTACGGTAGAAGAAGAGTTGAAAATGCTCCGCGCCATTCAAGAAGTGAATAAAAAACATGCTGCCGATTTAGTGCCCACTTGCTTGGCGGCCCATATGCATCCAAAGGATTTTAAAGGTTCGAAAACGGAATATTTAGAAGAAATCGATTCAAAATTATTTCCAATTCTGAAGGAAGAAAAGTTGGCGAACCGCATCGATATCTTTGTGGAGTCGGGTGCTTTTTCGCCCCAAGAAGCAAAGCCTTATTTAGAAAGAGCCAAAGCAATGGGCTTTTCCATCACCATTCATGCCGATCAGTTTTCAACTGGAGGAAGCCAATTGGCAGTAGAAGTAGGAGCAGTAAGTGCTGACCATTTAGAAGCCAGCACAGATAAAGAAGTTGAAATATTAGCAAAGAGCAACACGATTGCCACCGCACTCCCTGGGGCTACTTTGGGATTAGGGTGCGCTTATACGCCTGCTCGTAAATTATTGAATGCGGGGGCTTGTTTGGCCATTGCCAGCGATTGGAATCCAGGTTCGGCTCCTATGGGTGATTTGCTCATGCAGGCCGCGGTTTTGGGCACAGTAGAAAAACTATCTAATGCCGAAGTGTTGGCAGGTATTACGGTTCGAGCAGCAGCGGCTTTAGAATTAACAGATCGTGGAACTTTAGCGGAAGGTGCATTGGCCGATTTGGCCATTTTCCCTTGTAATAATTACCAAGAAATTCTTTACCAACAAGGCAAGCTGAAACCTGCAATGGTATTTAAAAGAGGTCATAAAGTCTGAGCTATGAACGCAGTAAAACCCGCAGACCTGTCGCTTTGGAAAGGGCGAAAAGATGAAAACCTTGGACGGCCTAACTACTGGTATGAAATGGTGAAAGCGTCCTCGCTAGAGGAAATAAAGCCTTCTGCCAATAAGCAATTGGCCATTTTAGGCTATGCTGTGGATGAAGGGGTAAAGCGAAATCAGGGAAGGGTTGGAGCGATTGATGGACCAGATGCCATCCGTAAAATGCTGGCCATTCTTCCAAACCATTTTCAGCAACCGACTGATATTCTGGATTTTGGAAATGTAGTCTGCGCTGACGAAGATTTAGACGCAACGCACGGCCATTTAAGCATGGCTGTAAGCCAGTTGTTGAACCAAGATGCATTCCCTATTTTACTAGGTGGAGGCCATGACATTGCTTATGCGCATTATACCGGAGTTCGTAAGTTTTTAGATGGGCAGGGGAAAAACCAAACCATCGGAATTATCAATCTCGATGCACATTTCGACCTAAGAAATAATAAAAACGGGAATACTTCTGGAACGCCTTTTTTTCAAATCTCACAAGATTGTAAGGCCAAAAATCAGGCATTCGAATATTGCTGTTTAGGTATTCAAAGGTCTGCGAATACGCAAACGCTTTTCAGTACGGCCGATGAATTAGGAGTTACTTATTTAGATAATACGGAATATACCACAGAACATTGGGGCGAAGTAAAAAGCTGCTTGAATGACTTTTTGCAAAAGGTAAATCAGGTCTATTTGACAATCGACTTGGATGGTTTTTCATCGGCTTATGCGCCCGGAGTAAGTGCCCCTTCACCAATGGGCTTTGCACCTGATATTGTGCTCAAAACACTTGATGTATTGATTGAATCTCAAAAACTAATCAGTGTAGATTTAGCTGAATTGAGTCCAAAGTATGACCAAGATAACGCTACTGCAAGACTGGCGGCTAGGTTGGTGCATTATCTGGTTTCGCGTTAACGACTTATCGCTGATTTTCTAAAGGAACTTCCAAGGGTAGAATCCATTTAGCGTTACTGAAAAATGGTTTTTCCTGCGCTGCTAAATCTACATTTGGATCGATAATGTACTGGTAGGCTCTTCCGTTAAGCGAAGCCAAAGCTTGTGCGTAAACTTCAACATCTACCCCCATTCGGCCATACTCTTCTTTCAAAAACTTAGCAAACTTCCAGATCATTTGTGGGTTTCCGTCCATTTTTCGTTCCTGCCAATCTTGTAAGTAACCTTCAATGTTGACTTCAATGAGTTCATCGGTAGCCTTGTTTTTCACCATAAACTCGGTTCTCCCATCTTTGCTTCTCAACTTCATGTGCCAAGCATATTTATGGCCTTCTTCCGTCCAGTGAACATTTCCTTTAATAAGTAAATGGCGCATAGGTAGAAAAACCTGAATAGCGAAGAAAATTCCCAACCCGTATAAAACTGCTTTCTGGTATTTTGGGTTAGGGTTGAAGTTATTAGTTTCCTGAGTTTTATCGCCTTTGAAAACGATTTTCTGAATAAGTTTTCTTGGCCAATTGGGGCTAAAGTATAAGCTTGTAGCGGCAATCATAAACCAAGGAAAAATGCCGATCTCGAATAGTTCTACATTCATTAAATGGAAGAGACAAATGGCAATGAAGCCAATTACTCGGGTGCGTTTGAATAGTAAAACTGGAACAACTGCTAAGTCTAGTAGCAGGCCAGAATACGACATAATCATGACCATCCAGTGCTCTGTAAAGTACTGCCCTATGACTGGGAAATTCTGGTCGCCTAAAAGCCAATCTTTGAGTGGATAGCCCCTAAGCCAGTCAGCGTTAATCTTGGCAATACCCCCAAAGAAGTACGGAATGCCCACTGTAAACCGAATTAACCATAGATTCCAACTGGCATTGTAGGGGCTTTTTATATCCTTAAATATTTTAGAATCAATAGAAAAGCTACGGTGGGCTGGAATAAAAATGAGAATAAAACTGACGATAATGACCAAATAGAAATGGTTGAGGTAACGTGCCTGCTCTAAAAGAAAAGTATAAGTGAAGAGTAAGAAGAACAGAACGGTGCTTATTCTATAAAGAAAGCCTATGGTGATGAAAATGGCCAATGCACCCAAAACATACCAAAGTATATACATTCCATTTTCAGACAATGGACTTAGGTTGAATGGTGTATAAGCAAAATTGAAATAGGGAGTGACCCAATAGCGCTCAATCCAGTGGTATTTGAAATAGCGAGTGACTTCCCAAAACATAATAACCCCAAACATTATTCTGAATAGGATAATAGATGCATTGTCAATGGGAGCGAAAAGGCTTTTTAGTTTCCCTTTCTCAAGTATTTCAGATATTTCCCCTTTTTGAATTTGCATGGAATGAAAAAAGGATGCCCACCGTGGGTCAAACCTAATTATGTTCTGGAGCTCAAAAATACAGAAGCTTTTCTAATTCACCCATTTGCTTATGGCTTTCTAACATTATGGGCTCCCATGTGTTTCTATAACATATCTGATTTTTTATGATGAGTGTAAAAACATGGTGGAAATTACTGAAGCAGGCGTTTAAAGGATGGAACGAAGACGAAGCCTTTCGTCAAAGTGCAATTGTGGCGTATTACTCAATTTTTTCTCTTCCGGGGCTATTGATTTTGCTGATCTCCATTGGAGGTGCTGTGTATGGTCAGGAGGCTGTTCAAGGCCGTTTGGTAAATGAAATTTCGGGTATGATTGGCTATGATGCCGCACAAAGTGTTGAAAACATGATTGCCAGTTCGTATAGAAGTGATTCGGGTTTTATTATGCGTGGGGTCGGGATTGCCATTTTGTTGTTTGGTGCTACAACAGTTTTCTTTCAATTACAGAAATCGCTTAATAATATTTGGAGGGTAGAGCAGAAGCCTAATAGCGGTATTAAGCGCCTCATTTTTGACCGAGCATATTCGTTGGGGCTTATTCTTGCCATTGGTTTTTTACTGCTTATATCTTTGGTAATCTCAGCTGTATTGGCCGCCATTAGTGAGTGGATGAGCCGCCAGTTTCCAGACTATTTACTTGTACTGGTAAATGTGCTGGACTTTGCCATTACACTGGGAATGGCCACCATACTTTTCGCTTTGGTGTTTAAGGTGTTGCCCGATGTAAGCGTAAACTGGAAAAGCGTATGGTCTGGTGCTTTTTTTACAGCCATACTATTTCTTATTGGCAAATTTGTTTTAAGCTTTTACTTCGGCCAAGCCGAACCAGCTTCATCGTATGGGGCGGCAGGAAGTATTGTACTGATCATGCTTTGGATTAATTATACATGTCTGATTATGTTCTTTGGAGCCGAGTTTACCCAAGCTTTTGCTGAACACAAAGGCTATAGATTTAAGCCAGCGGAACACGCTAGATGGAAAGCAAAATATGATAAAGTGGAAGAAAAATAATGAGATAAAAGACTCAGACCACTTTCAATAAGTAATCCTGAATCATTTGAATCGTTTCCGTTGGACGCTCATGCATGGCCATATGAGCTGTTTCTGGTAAAATGTAACCATCAACATTCGCTCGTTCTTCAATATGTTTTTCGGCCATTTCTAATGGAACACGACTGTCGTTGGCCCCACCAACAAATAAAGTTTGAAACGGAAAGCTCTTCCAAAGTTTAAATCTGTCTTTTCGGATCTTCATGGCCAAGGTGTAGGCAATAATGGTGTTTAAGGGACTTTGTAAGCCGATTGACGTGGCCAAAGCGATTTCCTCCTTTAGTTCTTCTTTTCGTTTTGAATAAAAAAGAGAAGGAATAAAAGGCTCAATGAACTTTGAAACTGGATGCTTTTTCAGAAATAGAATGGACTTGTTTCTTCTGTGTTTCGCTTCTTCATCATCGGCCATGGCGGTCGAATTGAATAAGCCCAGTCCTTGAATAAGGTTAGGGTGTCTTTCAGCCAAAGCCAAGGCCACATATCCACCCAATGAATGACCAATTACCACGCATTTTTCTACCTTGATTTCAGACATAAAATCAGCCAATTCATCAGCGATTTCTTCTAAAGTAATGTCTTTGTTGGGTAATAAAGATTCGCCAAAACCGGGTAAATCTGGGCAAATGATTTGATATTGCTCTGTTAGCTTATTTGCATAGGGAAACCACATGGATTTGTTTTCACAAAATCCGTGAAGTAGAATAACTGGAAAACCTTCGCTTTGAATTGTTGCCTTAATTGTTGGCATGAAGTGATTTAGCAAGCTTTACACCCATCAGTTCACGCACAGCATTGGCAATTCCTGCTTCGTCAAAATTACATTCTGTATGAAGTTGCTCTTGCGTTCCGTGTTCTATAATAGCATCAGGAATACCCAAACGTTTGATTTGCGCACTGTAGTTGTTGTCGGCCATGAATTCTAAGATAGCACTACCAAAACCACCCATTATACAGCCGTCTTCAACAGTGACTACCTTCTTGAAGTTTCTGAAAATGTCGTGAAGTAATTCTTCGTCCAAAGGTTTTACAAAACGCATGTCGTAATGCGCTGGTGCCAAACCTTCTTTGCTCAACATCTCTCTGACTGTAGTTACATAATTGCCGATATGGCCAATGGTAAGCACAGCCACATCTTTTCCATCAGCTACTTTTCTACCTGTACCAATGGTTACTTTCTCCATTTGAGTGCGCCACTCAGGCATTACGCCTTGGCCTCTTGGGTAACGAATAGTAAAAGCTTCGCCTTCTCGTGGAAGTTGGGAAGTGTACATTAGGTTTCTCAATTCTGCCTCATTCATTGGGGCAGCAATGATCATATTCGGGATACAGCGCATGTAGGCAATATCATAAGCGCCATGGTGCGTTGGCCCATCGGCACCAGCAAAACCAGCCCTGTCTAAACAAAAGTTTACTGGCAAACTCTGGATGCAAACATCGTGAACCACTTGGTCATAGGCACGCTGCATAAACGTACTGTAAATATTGCAGAAAGGAATGAGCCCTTGAGTGGCCAATCCAGCTGAAAAAGTTACTGCATGTTGCTCGGCAATTCCTACATCGAAAGCCCTGTCTGGCATGGCTTTCATCATAATATTCATGGAAGAACCAGAAGGCATGGCAGGTGTAATGCCCATGATTTTATCATTCTTTTCAGCCAGTTCTACCAAAGTGTGGCCGAAAACATCTTGGTATTTAGGTGCTTCTGGTTTGTCTTTTACTTTTTTGAATACTTCACCTGTTACTTTGTCAAACTTGCCTGGGGCATGCCATGTAGTGGCATTTCCCTCTTCTGCAGGTTTGTAGCCTTTGCCTTTTACGGTTACGCAATGAAGGATTTTCGGACCTGGAATTTTCATCAGGTCTGTCATTACGCTAGTCAGGTGGTGAACATCATGACCATCAACTGGGCCAAAATAGCGGAGATTGAGCGACTCAAAAAGATTGCTTTGTTTCAAAAGCATAGTCTTCATTGAGTTTTCAACCTTAGAAATAATCTCTTGTGCGCTTTTTCCGAATTTAGAGAACTTACTTAGGAGTCTCCAAACATCATCTTTTACCTTATTGTAAGTTTGAGATGTAGTGACATCCGTTAAGTAATCTTTCAATGCCCCAACATTCGGGTCGATGGACATGCAGTTATCATTAAGGATAATAAGCAAGTTGCTATTGGAAACCCCAGCGTGGTTCATTGCTTCAAATGCAAGACCTCCAGTCATGGCGCCATCACCAATTACGGCAATATGGTGGCGATCATCTTTTTTGTATTGGTTGGCCATGGCCATACCCAAAGCGGCAGAAATAGAAGTAGATGAATGACCTACTCCAAAAGCATCATATTCACTTTCTTTTCTTTTTGGGAAACCCGAAAGGCCTTTATAAATCCGGTTTGACTGAAAAGAATCTCTTCTTCCTGTTAATATTTTATGTCCGTATGCTTGGTGTCCAACATCCCAAATTAGCTGATCGGTTGGTGTGTTAAATACATAGTGAAGCGCTACTGTAAGCTCTACTACCCCTAGTGAAGCACCAAAATGGCCTCCGTAAACAGATACGTTGTCAACTATAAATTGTCTTAATTCATCACAAACCTGAACTAGGTCTGCCTGGTCTAATTTTTTAAGATCATCAGGTGAATCAATTTTACTAAGCAGCTTTCCCGGTTGTATCAGCATTTGATTTTTGACTAAATGAATTGAGAACTTAAATACGCACGAATTGTTTGAGCCGGATTTTTTGAAGCAACAAAATTAGAAAATATTTTGAGTTAGTCGGCTTCATTCTGCTAATCCTTATATATTTGATTCATAACAATTAAGAATCTTTGAGTTTCGAAATCAAACTTCCTCTATTCGAAGGCCCATTCGACCTTTTGCTCTTCTTTATTCAAAGGGATGAGTTGGATATTAATGACATCCCGATCAACAAGATAACCAAAGATTTTTTGGATTACCTCCATCACCTAGAACAAATGAATGTGGAGGTAGCGAGTGAGTTTATTTTGGTTGCGGCTACTTTAATGCGAATTAAAGTGAAGATGCTTTTACCAAGACCTGTTTTAGATGAAGAAGGTAATGAACTGGATCCAAGAGATGAGTTAGTACGTCACCTACTTGAATACAAAAAATATAAATCTGTGGTTGAAAGTCTTGCACAGATGGAGACTGATAGAATGCAGATGGAATCGCGCGGAAATGTTTTGCGCGAACTGAAGAAGCTAGCGGAAGGAGGTAATGTTGAGTCTGAAATGCAGGATTTGGACTTGTATAAGCTGCTCAAGGTTTTTCAAAAAGTGATAAGTCGCTATGAGGTAGAACAGAATAAGCCAAAGCATGAGGTGATTCAATATCCTTATACTATTTCTTCGCAGAGGGACTTTATAATGACCAAGCTTAGTCAAACTCCGCGAATGTCATTTATTGAGCTTATTCAGTTAGAACCAAACAAAATTGCCGTGATTTTTAATTTCCTTTCCATCTTGGACCTTCTTCAAATGAGAGAAATTACCATGCATTTAGGCGAAGGCTTTAACAATTTCTGGATTGAAAAAATAGAAGGGGAATTTGTAGAACAATAATGGAAGTAGATTCTAAAAAAGCGCTTCGTACCCTGAACCCCAGAAGCGTTTGGCTTCCAGTAATTATAGGTTTGGCAATTGTTACATTCATCGCCTTTCGTGATGATAAGATTAATGAAGAGTCTTTGCAGTCCATGCTGCGCATTTCAATTTTGGCCATAGTTCTGGCTTTCCTTTTTTTGATTTCTAAAGACCTATTAAATACAGCCAGAGTAAAACTTGTTGGAAATGGTGCCTTTGGTATTAAAGAAGCCTTACGGATAGTTTTTCTTTGGGAGTTTGCTATTGCTGTTGTGCCGCCCATTATTGGTCCCGTTGCTGTGGTCATTTATATCATTCATAAACATGGAGTAGATGTAGGGCGAGCTTTGGCTTACGCTCTGCTTTTGGCTATGATGGATAACATCTTTTTTCTGACCGCTTCTCCTATTGCCTTACTCTTAACCAATGGTGCTGCCTTGCCGCAGTCCGAATTGATTCAAAATGAATTGGGAGGAAGCTTGTCTTACTTTTTTTACCTCAGCTATGGACTAATTGCTTTTTATATATCATTTAAAATTTCAGCCTTATTGCTTTTTCCTTCTGCCGTAAAAAACCTACTACAGAGGTTGGCGCAATTGCCTTTCTTAAAAAAGTGGGGAGCTCGTTTATCGAATAGGGCGGACGAGCTTTATGAGGTATCGAAAGAGCTACGAGGTAAAACGATTAGCTTTTGGCTAAATCTAGTTGGCCTTACCTATGCCCTTTGGATTGTTAAGTTAGGAGTCTTGAATATGCTTGTGGTAGGCTTTGTTCCGATCAGTTTAAACGAACATTTAACGCTTCTTAGCCGGCACCTCATTATGTGGTTGGTGATGCTTGTTTCTCCCACACCTGGCAGCGCAGGAACAGCAGAGTATATTTTTCCAGCCTTTTTCGAAGATTTTTTAGGCGAATATACCTTTGTCGCTAGTTTGATTTGGCGCCTGATCAGTTTTTATCCCTACTTAATCATAGGTGCTTTAATTTTGCCTGGTTGGATAAAAAAGTTGGTAGGAAAGAATAAATAAAGAAAGCGGCTCAGTGGCCGCTTTCTTATTTTTAGCGAGGTGTTTACCCTTAGAATCTTTCGAATTGAGAGAAGAAGAAACTTCCTTCAATTGCTGCGTTCTCATCAGAATCTGAACCATGTACTGCATTGGCAGAAATTGATGTTGCATATTTCTTTCTGATAGTACCTTCTTCTGCATCCGCAGGATTAGTAGCACCAATTAGTTTCCTGAAGTCTGCCACAGCATTGTCTTTTTCAAGAATTGCCGCTACGATTGGTCCAGAAGACATGTATTCGCAAAGCTCACCATAGAAAGGTCTTTCACTGTGTACTTCGTAAAACTTGCCTGCGATATCAGCGCTCAATTTCACATATTTCATTGCTACGATTTTGAAGCCAGCTTCTTCAATCATATTCAAAATTCCACCAATGTTGCCTGCTTCTACAGCGTCAGGCTTAACCATTGTAAACGTTCTGTTTGTTGCCATTCTAATTATAAGCTTGTTGTATTTTCTTAATTTGGCTGCAAAAATAGAAGATTAATTCGGATGCTCTAACCTGATTATGAATATTTTAACTTATTTAACGATAGGTTAATCACTGTTAAAATCATTGTTTTAGAAGCTTATTCTTATCAACTTTGTCGGCTGACTGGTATACTGCTTTGGCAGTATTTGTTGTTAATGGGAGACATAGAATCGTTAATTAAACAGCTGAATACCCCAAATAAAATTGTGATCACTACGCATCACAAACCCGATGCCGATGCTTTGGGTTCATCTTTGGGTATGGCTAACTATCTTATTAAGAAAGGCCACAACGTTAAAGTAATCACCCCAAGTGATTACCCAGGATTCCTAAATTGGATGAAAGGGAACGATGACGTTTTGGTTTATACCGATAAGAATTCTGATCAAGTACAAACCTTTATTGATGAGGCTGATACTATTATCACGCTCGATTTTTCTGTGTTACACAGAATTAATGAAATGGGTGAAATGGTTAGAAATGCCAAAGCCTTCAAAGTAAACGTAGATCACCACTTGGAGCCAGAAGACTTTGCAGACTACAGACTCTGGAATGCCAAGGCGGCATCAACTTGTGAACTCTGTTTTGAGTTAATTGTGATGCTGGGCGATAAAGCTTTGATTGATAAGGATATTGCAGAATGCCTTTATGCAGGAATAATGACCGATACTGGAGGTTTCCGTCATCCCAATACAACACAAAATGTTCATGAAGTGGTAGCTGAATTGATTGGTATTGGTGCGGATAACGCCAAAATAGCCAAGGAAATTTATGACACTAACTCACTCAACAGACTTAAGTTTTTGGGCTTTGCTTTAAGTCAAAAACTTGAAGTACTTCCAGAGTTCCATACTGCTTACTTTGCCATTACAAATGACGAACTGAATCAGTTTGAATCTAAAACTGGAGATACAGAAGGCTTAGTGAACTACGCGCTTTCTCTTGAGGGAATTGTTTTGGCAGTTTTATTCAAAGACAGTGGCGATGGTATAAAAATGTCATTTCGTTCTATTGGAGAGTTTCCGGCTAACGAAATAGCTTCTAAGTATTTTAATGGAGGTGGGCATCGAAATGCGGCAGGTGGAAAAACGGAAGGAACATTAGAAGAAACAGTAGATAAATTCAAGTCTGTTTTGATAGATTACAAACCTTTATTAGATAGCGAAAAGAATAATTAACCAAGTAATTGCCCTTGATTGTGGCACCGATTATAGAATACTAGATATGAATCAGATGAAAAAATACATTGTGGTGATGATTGCCCTGCTTGGAATCTCCAGCTGTGAAAAAGAGGTTAAGTTTATTGAGTCAGAGCCAGGTGTGGAGTACAGATTAGTGGACGAAAGGGGAGGAAAAAAATTAGGCCCAAATCAAGCCATGATGTTAGACCTAAATAGTGTGTACAAAGATTCTGTTGTAATGAATATCAAACCCATTGGTGGATTTATTGTCAATCCAACTAAAGGAGTTCCTCCAATGTTGGGTAAAATACTCGAGTCTTTGGGGGAAGGAGATAGTGCTCAAATTAAGTTTAATTTAGAAACTTATTCACAGTTGATGGGAACCCCTAATATTCCAAATTTAGATACTGCAGAGTCTTTTTTTATTAACATTAGAGTACAAGAAATTAATGATGAGTCTTTTTTTGTTGAGCGTATTGAAGCTGAAATGGAAAAAGCCGTTGTTGTACAAGCAGAAAAAGATAAGGGTATTATTGAGGAATATTTAGCTGAAAATAACTTGAAGGCCGAAAGAACTGAGGAAGGTCTTTATTATATAGTGAAAGAAGAAGGGACTGGAGCCAAGCCAAAGGTAGGCCAAACAGTCTCGGTGGATTATATAGCTCAATTGTTAGATGGGACTTATATTGATACTAGCCATAAAACCGTTGCAGAAGAGAACAAAATATATAATCCGCAAAGAGAGCCATACGAACCATACTCTTTTCCATTAGGGCAGCGTGCAGTAATTGAAGGCTGGGATGTTGGTATTTCATTGTTGAATAAGGGAGGCTCTGCCACTTTTTTTGTTCCTTCAAAATTGGCTTATGGACCAGAGCCTAGGCCGGGTAGTCCTATTCCTCCGAATGGGATTTTAATGTTTGAGCTGAAGTTAGTGGATGTTAAGAATTAGAAGTTAAAGAAAAAGAGATTGATGAAAGCGATTAAAACGTTGATGGTGCTGGTTATGGTTGGTTTGACTATGAGCGCATGTAAAAAGGATGTTGTTTTTGATGTAGGGGAGCAATTTACTCGAGATACGGTATTGATTGAGAGGTATTTAGCGGAAAATAACATTGAGGCTGAGACTGACGAAAGTGGGATACGCTACACTATCAAGGAGCAAGGCACTGGCGATAAAGCAAAGTTTGGGGCAACTGTAAGCGTAAAATATACAGGCTATTTTTTAGATGGAACTACTTTTGATACTAATGTTGGTAAAGATTCTTTCGAATTTGTGATTGGCCAAGGTAAAGTGGTTCAAGGTTGGGAGATTGCCTTTAAATTGTTCAATAAAGGAACTGATGCAACTATCTATATACCTTCGAGGTATGGCTATGGTAGCAACGGTAATTTTGCTATTCCAGCTAATTCGGTATTAGTTTTTGATGTACGTGTTATAGACATTCTAGGTAACGAATAGACTGTTTTAAAATGACATGAGAAAGGATCGCTTTTGCAAAGGCGATCCTTTCTTGTTTTAAAGCCTTTAATAGAATTTAGTTCTACTTTGAAACAAGACTTACTCAGCTCAATTTTGAGTATCGAATTTCTTTAAGGTTTACCCATTGCTTAAAATTCATTCTAAGCCTTAAATTTTCTTTATCTTCGTTTTTAAATGGAAAGAATATGAAAGGAAAAAATATAACACTTTTTGCCTTGTTGGTTATTGGCTTTTTAGCTTGTCAATCAGGTGGAAATGTAATTGAAGAAAAGGTGATGATTGATACACTTACCATTAATCGTCACTTGAGTGTTTTAGCTTCGGATGATTTTATGGGAAGAAAACCCTTTACTGAAGGTGAAGAGAAAACCATTCATTATTTAGAGTCTGAATTGAAAGGGATGGGTTTGAAACCCGGAAATGGAAATAGCTATTTTCAAGAAGTACCATTAGTGGAAATAACAGGCGAGCAATCACCTACCATAGAAGTAACAGGCCAAGGTAAGTCCATGAGTTTTAAATCTAATGAAGATGTGGTGATATATACCGAAAGGGTAGAACAAGAGGTTTCAGTTAAAGACTCTGAATTGGTTTACGCAGGTTTTGGTATTGTAGCACCAGAGTATGGTTGGAATGATTATGAAGGACTGGATGTAAAGGGTAAAACAGTTGTAGTTTTAGTGAATGACCCAGGCTTTGGTTCAGGTGATAGCACTTTATTCAAAGGAGATCAAATGACCTACTATGGCCGATGGACTTATAAATATGAAGAAGCTGCTAGACAAGGTGCAGCGGGTGTTTTGATTGTGCATGAAACTGTTCCAGCAGGTTATCCTTGGTTGGTTGTACAGAGTTCATGGACAGGTGCAAAGCTGAATTTAGACGATGCCAATCCACCTTATAAATGTGCGGTTCAAGGTTGGATTACTCGAAATACAGCTGTAGAGTTATTTAAAGCAGCGGGCATTAAAGATTACTCAGGCATGGCTAAAACGAAAGGATTTAAACCAGTGGCTATGGGGCTGAAAGCCTCAATGGGAGTTAAGAATAAAGTAAAAAGAGACATGTCGCGTAATGTTGTGGCCATGGTGGAGGGAAGCAAACGGCCTGACGAATATATCATTTATTCTGCCCATTGGGATCACCTAGGAGTAGGTGAGCCAGTAGATGGCGATTCAATCTATAATGGGGCACACGATAACGCCAGTGGAAGTGTTGGTTTGTTAACCATAGCTGAAACATTTGCTAAAATGGAGCCAAAACCAGAACGTTCAGTGGTGTTTTTGTTTGTAACGGCTGAAGAACAAGGCTTACTTGGTTCTGCTTATTATGCTCAAAATCCACTATTCCCAGCAAATCAAAGTGTAGCAAACATCAATATTGATGGACTTCCAGCATATGGCGAAATGAAAGACTTGACCATTACAGGTTATGGGCAATCCGAACTAGATAATTACGCAAAGACTGAAGCAGACAAACAAGGTCGATATGTAATTCCTGACCCTGACCCAGCAAAGGGATATTTCTTCCGTTCAGATCATTTTAATTTTGCCAAAATTGGAATTCCAGCTTTGTATGCTTCTGGTTCCTACGAATCGAAAGAAAAAGGAGTGGAGTTTATTGAAAAGAAAACGCAAGAGTATTTGGCTATTCGTTATCATCAGCAAGCAGATAATTACTTACCTGAGGAGTGGGATTTAAAGGGGATTGCCCAAGATGCGGCCTTACTTTTTAATGTTGGTAAAAGATTAGCCAACGAAACATACTTTCCAAAATGGAATGAAGGTTCAGAATTTAAGGCGAAGCGCGATGAGGATATGAGCTTAAAAAAGAAATAACCTATTTCGAACGAGACGAGAATAAAAAGGCCGATTGAGTAATCAACCGGCCTTTTTCATGCTTTATTTTTTCACTTCCAGCAGCTCAATTTTGAACTTCAAATTTGAATTAGCAGGAATTCTATCTGTAGGTATATTTCTGTAAGCGTATATTGATGGGATTAAAAATGTACCGCTACCACCTTCAGTTAAAAGTTGAGTTGATGCATCAAAACCTATAATTACCATGCCCTTTCCAGTGATAAAACCAAATCGCTCATAAGTTCTATTGGCATTATAAATCCCATTATCCTTGGCAATTTGCTCAACATTGGTGTCAATGAAAGTCCCGTTTAAAAGCGTGAGTTCATAATTAACATAAACAGTATCTCCAAGCTCTACCGTTTTTCCATTTCCTTCCTCGTGAATAATATACCGGATTTCCGATTCACTATGTACTTGTACAGTAAGATTGTTTGTAGCTACATAATTATCAATAGTGTCAATATCAATAGCCAATTGCGCTGCGGGGTCATAATATGGCCCTGATTCATCTAAACAAGATTGAAGAGCTGCACAAGCTACTAAAACTCCCAACAATAATTTTATTCTTTTCATAGTCCTTTGTAATGACCTTCGTATCGGTCAAATTTATTTTAATACTCTTGTCTACTTGCATCAGACACCAGACCAAAGAGGTAGGTTGGAATTAAGTTTCTATTTCTATTAGTACACAAATATATTGGAAGCAATTGAACTTGAAATCTATTAAGCAGCTTTAACTTTCTTAGAGAGGAATACTGGCAGACAAAGAAAAACAGCTACTGTAGAAAACATCAGACCACCAATGGTTCCAATAGCCAATGAAAACCAGAAAGCTTCATTTTCACCCTCTAATAGAAATGGTATTAAGCCAAAACAGGTAGAAAGTATGGTAAGCATAATAGGTTGAGCCTTACCAACTACTGCCTTTAGAACTGCTCGATTATACTTTTTCAAAGAGGAATTGTTGAGATCATTCACAATAAAAATAGCAGCGTTTACTACAAGTCCACCCAACATTACAAAGGCTGCATAGCCTCCTTGGTCAAAGGAGAAATCAAACAAGGAGAAGATGAGAAACAGACCTATGAATGAAATGGGAATAGTAACAATAATGTAAAAAGGCTGTTTTAGGTTTTCGAATAGAATAGCGCAAATCACAAAAATGCCAATAATTAGAAAGCCCAGTAAACCATACTGTTTAGCGTCTTTGTCAAAACGGAAATACTGATCTTGAGTGTCTATCTCATAACCAATGGGAAGAATGTATTTCATTTCTTCAATCATCTTATCCCGATACTCTGCTCCAAATTTTGAGGAGCCTAAGTATTTAAACCCTATTTTTCGCAGATATTGTCTGTCCTCTTTATGAATTTCGTTTGCGGCTTCTTCAAAAACCATGTTGGCATAATCGTTAATTTTTATCAAGCGACTTGTGTCAATAGGTAGGGCTTCTTCCATTAAGTCGTACTTAGAAAAATCTTTCGCGTTGGTCGCTTTTATAAAGATTGGGGTTCTGTCGTTGTTTAAGTTGGCTGAAGCGGATGCTCCATTTGGAAGCGTATAATCAGTCAATATATTTGTAACAGCTCCTCTATTTATACCTGCCTTGGCCATGCGGTCTACGTCAAAATAGAGCACGTATTCATTTCCCTTTACTACACCATAGCTATATCCGATTTGTTCATTCCTTTTTACTTCCTGTATTCTTTTGTGATTTTCTAGCTTTGTAGCTAAAATATCAGCTTGCCTGCTTAACTCATCATAATTATAGCCCCGCATCCTAATGCCAAACTCTTGGTTATCACCACTTTCTCCGCCTATATTAAACCCTTGGCCTACACCTTGAATGGACCACCTTACTCCTGTTAAGTCGACAGATCGGGCCTGTAAACGACCTTTAAGCTGGTAAGGCAATGCAGAAAATTCGTACTCTGGCTCAAAGGTGATCCTTACTGTCCCAGTTCTATTGTCTACACTAGTTATGTATTTATCTACACCTTTAACTCCGTCTACAAATTCTTCCACCTTTCCAATTACATAATTAGCGTCCTCTAATGTGGTGCCCATCGGTAGGGTAGCCCTTACGGTTAGCTGGGTTTGGTTAACATCTCTGTAGTAGTAGCCTTGATAAACTTCGGTAGCAAATTTTCTAAGGGCTCCGCCAAGAATTTTATCTGTGATCGGACGAATATCATCTTGATACTTGTCACTACCAATTGTCTTGTTATACCATTCATGACCTTCCCATTGCAAAGGCATTTTATACACGGGCAAACCAAAACCTAGAATGACGATAAAAATAAATGCCTTTCTGTGGCGAACTATAAAACCGATGGTTTTGGTATACCCTCTAAACCATTTTACCTTTCTTCGGAGCTTGAGCATACCGAATACTCTTGTTTTGCTCATATCTTCTTTAAATAGAAGCTGATAGAGAGCAGGAGTGAAGAATAGAGCAATTAATAGTGATACGGCCAAGTTGATAGCCACCACAATTGAAAAGTCAGAAAGATTTCTGCGATCATCTTCTGGCAATAGTAATACCATAAGCAAAGCCATAATGGTAGTTAATGAAGCCGCCAAAAGTGCTACAAAAATGCCTCGGTTTTTCTTTCGGTACATGTGATCCATCATTACAATGGCATTGTCTACAATCAAACCAAAGGAAATAGTTAACCCAGCAATGGAGTACATATGAAGCTCTACGTCCAATGCATAGATGATAATGGCCGTGATGGAAAGGTTAACGGCAATACCCATAAACAGAGTGACCAAGTACTTGGGGTTTCTATTGATGAGGAAGATGAATACAAGAAGGATAATAATTGAAAGAGAAGTTCTTTGATAGATTTTATCCATTTCCTTATTCAGAAATTCAGTATCATCTCTCTCTAGTAAAATAGTTAAGTCGCTTTGCATGGAAGACTGCAATGCTTCAATTTGCTCACGTATCTTCTTTGCCAAAACAATTTTGTTTACACCTTCCCGAGCATAAATCTGTAAGTTAATTGCATTGCGGCCATTGATTCGTGTATACCTTATTGGTTGTTGTTCCTCAACATAGACTTTGGCAACATCTTTTAAGTAAAGCTCCTTGCCGTCAATATTACTGATAACAGCCTGTTCTAAATCTTCTAAACTAGTAAGCTCTGAAGAACTACGAAAATAGAATTGTTGGCCAGCTGCATTCTTAATCATCCCTGGGTAGTTCCTGTCTTGAAAGAGATTAAGGCTACTTACAAGGTCGCTTTTGGAAAGTCCATAACGCATTAACTTCAGAGGGTCGAAATCAACAGTGATCTGTAACTCATTCGCTCCTGTTAGTTGTGTGCTTTTAATTTCATTGATGGCCGAAAGCGGCTTTAGAATATATTCATCAACATCCTTTTTGATTTTGTAGGAAGCATATGGGCCATTGATAGAGTAAAGCAAGATGGGCGACTCAGACTTATTCTGCGTTTCACCTCCACGCTGCTCAACAGCCGGGTAGCTCATAGTCTCTGGTAGCTTCTTATAAATGTTCCGAATGAGCGAGTTGACCTCAAACTTTCGGAACTCCATGTCTTCCCCTTTATCAAAAGCTAACTCGATAGATCCGTTATTATAATTGGAAACACTAGTTACTTTATTTACTCCTTCTATTTGAGAAATGGCATTTTCAAGAGGAGAAGTGGCCAAACGCTCTACAATATCTGGAGAAGAGTTTGGTAGGCCATAAGAAATGGTAATTGCAGGCTTGGTGTAACGTGGTGTAAAATTCACGTTTAGTTTGGGGATAAAAGCAATGCCAATCATCGCTAAAACCACAAACACTATTACCATTCGAAAAGGTCGCTTCATCTTGAAAAATAATAAGGCCTTATATATTCAACTTGAAATAAGTCTTTATTAGGTTGAAATGAAAATAAATGTGATCTTAAATTTAATAAACTTTGGATAACTGAGTATATAATCGACTATAGATTTAGGTGATTGGTTAATTTTTTAGTTTGAAACTCCTATATTTGATTTAATCCAATTATATCTCTACATGATTCTGAATTTAAAAGTGCGATTGTTAATGCTCAGCATAATAATACTTGGTCTAATCTCTTGTAGTCCATCACAAAAGGATAGCACGATAATATTTGAAAGCTTGGTGTCAGAAGAATTTCAAACCTTTTTATCGAGTACCGAGCTAGAAGTCATTCCTCTGAAAACAAATGAGGTGGTCATTGGTGATTTCAACATGGTTAGAATGGTATCTGATGAATTGTATGTTTTTTCTGGCCAACAAGGAAAAGTACACCGTTTTGATGACTCAGGTAATTTTATAAATACCATTGGCCAAATAGGAGACGGCCCCTCAGAATACAGAGGTCCTGCGGGATTTGTAATCTCTGGAGATAGTTTAATAATTCTTTCACAGAAAAAAGGGACGTCATCTCTATATTTTTATTCAAATCAAGGCGAGTTTATTAAATCCATGGATTTTGAAGAAAGCACTTATCCCTCTTTTGAATTGACGGATTTTGGCTATGTGTTTTCAACGGGCGGAAATACAATTTTTGAAAACAAATACAACTTACACAGCCGTAATTTTAAAGGTGAATTGATTGGCAAGTTCTATCCTATTATTGACAGAGCCATGTTCTCTATTGGGGTTAATAATTTTGGTAGAGGTGAAAACTGTAGTCTTTACTTCGAACCATTTAATAACCAAGTGTATAAGATTGAAAAGGATAGCCTAATTCCTACCCATAAATTCGATTTTGGTGATTTTAATCTAAAAGAGAACGCTTTTGATAGCGAGGATCCTTATGAGAATTTTGAAAGAATTATGAATAATGGTATGGCCTTTATTCTAGCTTATTCCGAATCAAAAAACTATGCTTACTTTAATATTATACTTCAGAAAAACCCAGACAAGCCTGAAGTATTTCATTTATTGTTAAATAAGAAAACGAGAGCATCTAGGCTTATTAAAAGTGTGGAAGAAACAACTCCAGCATTTCAGTTTATGAATGGAGATCGTTTACTTTTCTTATTTCATGCGGGCGATGTACTGAATTTAGCCAAGCTGTATCCGGAAGCATTCGCTGGCAGCGAAGATGTGATACGAGATGTTAAAATGGATGATAATCCAATAGTCGTGATCACTAAAATTGATTTCTTATGAAAAAGTCAATCTTCTTATGTATTCTGATAATTCCTTTGATGTTTTCTTGTTCTTCTGGACCAAGAAAGCTGGTACTCCCAGAATTGCCCATGGTTTCTATTCAGCCTAAACCTGAAAATGCTAAATCTCCCTTTGAGCTTACGCGAAAAACTTATGTAGCTTACATTTATAAGAAATGGCAAAAAGATAGGCTTTATGGAATCGAGTTGGCGGTGGCTGACTGTATTAAGAAGAATATGGATTATCTGATTTATGTAGAGGCAGATTCGGAGGTTGAGGTAAAACAATGGTTAACTGAACTGGACTATAAATACTCAGTGATTTGGGATAAAGAGTCCCTCTTTAGGGAGGTTAACAGCGAAACTTTTGAGGGCTATATTGGCTATATTGGCTATATTATAAACAAAGACAAAGAGGTTTTGGGGATTCCGACCATTCAATACCGCCAATAAGAGGAGGGCTCGTATGAATATAGATTTAAAAAGCGCGTTTTCGAAAGCGCAGTTCAGATCATGTCTACTCATTTAAGCACTAATTTTTACCTGAATATTAAATAACTATCGTATTAGTTTTTTGAAATCATATTTTAGCATTATTTTGGCCTATTATGAAACGACTTTTTTTAATATCTACTTGTTTTCTATTGTGTCTGGCTTGTAAAGAGCAAAAGGAAGAGATTGAGCAAGTCGATCAGGAATCACTGAGAAAGCAAGTACAGCCCACCGAGGTGAAAGTAGCAACAGCCGAATATAGACCATTCGAGTTTTTAGTAAGTGCTACGGGTACCATTGAGTCAGAATATGAACTTGAAATAATTTTTGAAACGAGTGGTTACTTAGAGAAACTCAGTATCGAGAACGGCCAAAGGGTAAAGAAAGGCCAGGTCATAGGTCAGCTACAAAATGAGAAAGAGAAGTTTGCTATTGAAAAGGCGCAGGCCGCTTACAATAAGGCTTTGGTGCAATACACAGATGACTCATTAGGTTATAGTAAGCATAATGAGGTGATGTTAAGAAATTTATCTTTGAAGTCAGGTCTTGTTGATGCTGAGATTAACCTTCGCGAAGCCCAGATCAATTTAGAGAATACTATAATTAAAGCACCTTCAGACGGTATAATCGTTGATTTAGAGCTTAAAGAAGGAAGCCTTGTTTCAGCAGGAAAAGTGCTTTGCTCTATTTATGATGGCAAAAACTTAACCCTTACCGCAAAAATACTTGAGCCAGATTTCGGCTTTGTAAAAACGGGGCTTATTGCCGATGTTTTTCCACTTGCCCGCAGAGATCAATCATTTGTTGCCAAAGTGAGTGAAATCAATCCAAGGGTAGACGAGTTTGGTATGGTTCAGATAGAGCTTAAACTAAATCAAACGGATGGTCTGTTGCCAGGTATGCATGCCAACGCCATAGTACGAGTTCCTCAAGCCTTACATATTATTGTGCCTAGAGAAGCGGTAGTAATTAAACAAGGAAAGTCCGTGATCTTCACTGTAGTAAATGGACTGTCTCAATGGAAGTATGTAGAAATTGGACTTGATAACGGCACTGACGTTGAAGTTTTAGATGGCCTTCAGGATGGAGACCAAGTAGTACTTACTAATAATATTCAGTTGGCTCACGAAGCCAAGGTTAGTATTGCTAGTGAAGATCTTACTACCTCTAAGCAATAAGTAATGGTTAAATTTTTAATCAACCGACCTGTTGCTGTATTCTTAAGCTTTCTGGGGATTCTGTTCTTTAGCTTTTTGGCTTTACAAAGATTGCCAGTTTCTCTATTGCCCAATATTGAGGTGCCGGCTATCATTGTGAAGGTAAACTACCCCAATAATCCTCCTAGCATTATTGAAAACAACATCCTAAAGCCAATCCGTATCTCCCTCAATACACTTAACAATTTAAAATCAGTTGAAAGTATTGCCAATAGCGAAACCGGAATGCTCAAATTACAATTTGAGTTCGGTACAAGGATGGACTTGGCTTATATTGAAATCAATGAAAAAATTGATAGACTTCAAGAGAACTTACCTCGAGACATGGACAGACCGCAGGTGGTCAGAATTAATACATCAGATATTCCCATTGCCAGAATTCAGGTAATACCAACGGAAGGAAGTGACTATAATCAAACATCAGAATTAACTGATCGAGTTTTAAAGAAAAGGATCGAGCAGATTGCAGGAGTCTCGATTGTCGATGTTAATGGTTTCGAAGGGCAGTACATTGGTATTACACCCGATTTAGAAAAAATAAGAGCCCTTAAGATTTCAGAGCAGCAGATAGATCAAGTTCTAAAAGGAGCCAATACAGATTTAGGTAGACTATCAGTAAAAGATGGCCAGTACCGTTACTTCGTTCGAATAGCCAACAGGCTAGATAACGTAGAGGAGATTGAGAATCTTCCAATTATTAATAGAGAAGGAGATGTAATCAAGTTAAAAGATATTGCCGAAGTTGAGTTTCGATCAGAGAAAAGGCAAGGCTACCATTTGAGCAATCAGCGAGAAGGTTTAGTAGTTACCGTGCATAAACAAGCAAAGGCTAAAATGACTGAATTGACTCCTTTATTGTATAAAGCTGTCGAGGGTTTTAAGGAAGATTATCCACAAACGGATTTTGAGCTTACCCAGGATCAATCACTCTTGCTCAATGCGGGAATCAATAACTTAAAAACCAGTCTTATATATGGAGGCATCTTTGCCTTTGCCGTGCTATTCCTTTTTATGGGAAATGTTCGTATGCCGATTATGATGGGAATTACACTTCCTATATCATTATTGATCAGTTTCTTATTCTTTTACGCTTTTGGTTTATCCGTAAATATTATCTCATTAAGTGGTTTAGCGCTTGGTTTGGGAATGTTGATTGATAATTCAATCATTGTAATTGACAACATTACCCGAAAAAGAAAGGATGGTTTAGACATTGTTCAAGCTTGCGTTCAAGGTGTGAACGAAGTAATGACCCCACTAATTAGTTCCGTACTAACTACTTTGGCCGTATTCGTTCCTCTAGTATTCCTGAATGGCCTTTCAGGAGCTTTGTTCTATGACCAAGCACTCTCTGTAGCCATTATTTTAGGTACATCTTTAATGGTCGCTTTTGTTCTTTTGCCTTTGCTTTATCGTAAGTTTTTTGAAAACCTAAAGAGACCTATTAAAGAAGATAGTCTAATTTTTAAAGGGATTTTAAAACTCTATAAATCCATTTTTAGAGTGGTCTGGCGCTTTAAAACGATTAGTCTTATTCTGCTCATTGCTCTCATTCCGTTGGCTTATCTTATCATTGTTAGTGCCTATAAAGAAGGCTTACCTGCAATTGAAAAAACGGAAACCCTACTTACCATTCAATGGAACGAACCGCTGGATGCCGAAGAGAATAAAAGAAGAGTTTTAAATCTTCTCGAAAAAACTGCACCAACCACTCCAAGTGAATCGGACATTGGATTGAAGCAATTTCTTTTGGCCGAACAAAGTAATTCTATTGAGAGTGCTGAAGTGTATTTTAAGTCAGAATCAACAGAAGCAAAGTTGGATTTAGAGAAAAGATTGACTGCCTTTTTAGAGGGGAGTTATCAGAATGCTTCTTTTCAAGTGCAAGATGCACCAAATGCGTTTGACCAGATTTTTAGTTCAGAGCAGAAGTTCTTTATTGCCAAGTGGAAGAAACTCTCTGGTAGTGAAGGGCTTGATGAGGCCATGCTAGCAAACTTGGAAAAGGACGTTGCCGAAATAGTAAATGCAAAACCTCGTCATGGCAATGGGTTTCAATATGGGGAGTCAATGGAAGCCATTATTGATAATAAAGCTTTATCATTTTATGGGATTTCAGAAAATGCAATGAAGGATGCCCTTTCAAAAGCACTAGATGGCTATATGGTAACAGAGATTAGGCGTTTTGGTGAAGTGACACCCATTTGGATTCAAAGAGGAACTGAAGATTTTAGAAATAAGTTGAAGGGTATTTCTGTGCTAGGTAGGGGCAACCAAATGTACCCACTTTCGAGCTTCGTAAAGTTTGAATACATTAAAGATATCAAGGCAGTAACGGCTGATAGAATTGGAATGTACCAGAGTTTAGAATGGGAGAATCTTGATGAAGTTTCTATTCAAAAGCTGCAAGAACAATTACCAGCAAAAGCCGCCCAGTATGGCCTTTCTGTTGACTTTGATGGCGCTTATTTTCAAGGAAGGGAGAACCTTCAACAGTTGATTTTTATCTTAATGATTTCTGTGTTGCTGCTCTACTTTATTTTGGCAGCTCAGTTCGAATCACTTGTTCAGCCTTTAATAGTAATCCTAACTCTACCACTTGGTATTGCCGGAGCCCTTTTGGTACTAATGGCCGCTGGAGGAACTTTGAATGTAATGTCAGCTATTGGTATTATTGTGATGCTCGGAATTATGGTGAATGATGCAATCTTAAAAATTGATACCATTAACAGGTTAAGAGAAGAGTTTTCTTTAGGAAATACCACAAGTACCAAACGTCAGATACTCCAAAACGCCATCGCAAAAACCGGTGAAATAAGGCTTAAGCCTATTTTAATGACCTCGATTACCACAATTTTGGCCTTGCTTCCTGTAGTGTTTTCAAGCGGAATTGGTGCTGATTTGCAGAGACCTTTGGTCTATACAGTGATTGGTGGTTTGACTATAGGAACCTTCACAGCACTATTCTTTGTGCCCCTTTCGTACTGGGTGATAAGTAAGAAGAAGGATTAAATTTTCTTTAGAGCTTGGCTGGTATTGAATAGTGATCTTTTTCGTCTGGTTCTATTTCAGCTTAGTAGAACTGATACGTCTCTCCCAGTTCTTCAACTAAAGAGTTTTGAATAGTAGGTTGAAAAATATATTCCCATAAAGAGTAACCTATCTAGCTTTTAGCGTTCTTCTGTTACATGTCTATTAATTCAAACTATGTGAATAATTGATAAAGCCGATCATGTAAAACTATCCCCATCTAGCATAAGTTAATCAAGGAGCCCGTGTCTTGATTGTTGAATAGCAGATGTCAGTAAGTAATTACTTAGTAAGGCACTTATAAATATACTTGCAATTGATCTTATATATTTTATATATTTAACATTGCTACTCTCGAATTTAATTATTCGAAGTGTAAATGGTAAAATATAGGTAAATAAATAATGGCTTTTCTTAATCTTATATTATGAAGCGTCTTACATTTATAGTTCTCCTCATACTTATTCAAATTAAGGTGTATGGGCAGCAATACAGTCTAAAGGATTTTAACCTAGAAGGGGATATTAACACTTGGTACAGTACATATTTTGATTCAGTTAATATCAAACCAGTTATTGGGGTGCTTCCAAATTTAGCCTCACAGCGACCAAAGGTGAATGCTTTTTTTACAGAGAACACGCTTGATTGGATAAAAGCCAGTATTATGTATGATAATCAGTGCTACGACAATATTCGGATTAAGTATGATATTGAACAGCAGCTTGCTTACATCTCGCACCCTTTGACTAAACAAAGCATTACCCTAGATCAAAAATTAGTTAACTGGTTTAGAACACCTGTTGGGGTTTTCAAACCAAAGAATGATGTTACGGGCTATTACCTAATAATCTTTGAAGGAGAACAAGTTTCTCTTGTTAAAGAAAGCTCCAAACGTTTGGTTATCCAGAACCGTGAGTTTGACTATGCACGTACGGATGAACTCTTTTTATTGACTAATAATGAGAAGGTGCGCATCAAGAATAAAAAGTCTTATCTCAAACAATTCCCAACATACAAAAAGGAAATAAAAAAGTTTATGCGATCACAAGAATCTCGTGAAGTAAATAGAATGGGTAAGGAAAGTTTTCTAATCCATTTGGCTAAGTATTGTGATAACCTTTCTATCCAATGAGAAAAGCAATAGTACTTACGCTGTTGGCTTTAAGTCTCAATGGCTTTGCAAAGCAAAATGAACCAACTTTTTCTGGAAGCTATGAAAGAGCCCCTTTAGAAATAATTATTTTAGATATCGAAGCCAAGCTGCCTTATACTTTTTTCTATAAACAGGAATGGATTGATTCATTGCAATTCACAGGTACATTCAGTCAAACACCCATAGATGCTGTGGTAAATAGACTTTTTGAAAATACTTCTATACGGTTCTACCTTGATGGAAAGAAAGTGTATTTGACGAATGGAATTACTATTATATCTACTCCTGAAATAATAACTAGTGTGCAGGCTCAAACCAATAAACAAAAAGAAGAACCGCAGGTAGAAGAAGGGAAAGAGCTTCTTTTCACCAAAGAGTTAAGAGGAGAAACACAGAATAACAAAGACTTAGAAAACTATGTCTTTGAAGTGGGGAGTAGGGCGCAATTCAAGGCAGGTGGTACTTCTACCCTGGTGGGGTATATAAAAGAAAATATTACTGGTGAACCGATAGAAGGGGCCCTTGTGTATACTCCTGATGGGAACAAAGGGACTACTTCAGGGAAAGACGGTTTTTACTCCCTCAATATCACAAATGGGAAACACGAAATTCAGGTGCAATTTACGGGGATGAAACGAGCCAGAAGAAACCTGATTCTCTTTTCAGACGGGCAATTAAATATTGGAATGGACGTGGACGTGATCGCCTTGAATGAAGTGGTTGTAGAAGCAAGCAGGGGAGCAAACATTGAGCGATTGACAACGGGTGTTGAAAGACTGAATGTGGAGCAATCTAAAACGGTACCCGTAGTTTTGGGCGAAAAAGACATTTTGAAAGTAGCTACTACCTTTGCAGGTATCCAAACAGTGGGTGAAGGCGCAGCAGGATTCAATGTTAGAGGAGGAAAATCGGACCAAAACCTATTCTTATTCGAAGGTGCTACGGTATACAATGCATCTCACTTTATGGGCTTCTTTTCGGTTTTTAACTCCGATGCACTTCAAGGTATGGATATTTTCAAAAGTGGTATTCCTGCCAACCGTGGTGGAAGGTTATCTTCTGTTTTTGAAATAACAGCCAAAACAGCTAATAAAGAGAAAGTTGTTGTTGAAGGGGGAGTTTCACCGATTACATCAAGAGTGACTGCTGAAATTCCAATCATAGAAGGTAAATCTTCTCTTTTAGCGAGTGGAAGAATCACTTATTCTGATTGGATCCTTCAGAGTATAGCTCATTCCGATTTCAAAGGTAACAAAGTATCTTTCAGCGATTTCATTGTTAAATATGATCATGAAATTGATCAAGAGAATAAATTATCACTTTCAGCTTACTTGAGTAAAGATCATTTCCGATTGAGTTCTGATACACTTTTTTCCTTTTCAGATTTCTCGTATATCAATGAAATGGCTACGGCCAAATGGCTTCATAGATTCAATGAAACCATGGATGCTTCATTAATAGCAACTTACAGTAAGTATAATTACGATTTCGAATCAACTCAACTAGTGAAGAATGCATTTAGGCAAGATTTTGAAATCAAGGAGTATGGTGCAAGACTGGATGTGAACAAAGATGTGCAAGCTGCTCATCAGTTCAATTTTGGGCTTGAAGTAAAGAGATATGATATTAACCCAGGGTCCAAATCTCCTATTGGAGCTGAGTCTATTGCCGCTTCCGTTGCATTAAACCATGAGCAAGGCATTGAAGGGGCTCTTTATTTCTCAGACAAGCATGAAATCAATAAAAAACTGAGTTTTAATTATGGTCTTCGATATAGCTTCTTCACCTATCTTGGGCCTGGGATTACTAGTCTTTATTTGGAAAACACCCCAAAAAATGCAGACACTAAAACGGGAGAGACAATCCACGAAAAAGGGGAGTTTATAAGAACCTATCAAGGACCTGAGCTACGATTGGCCGCAAGGTATATGTTAGGAGAAAGTCGTTCAGTGAAAGTTAGCTATGATAAAAGTAGACAATACCTACATGCGCTATCTAATAGTTCTTCATTATCTCCCACCGATATATGGAGGCTTTCAAATAGCTATATAAAACCTCAAACAGGTGATCAAATATCTGTGGGTTACTATGAGGATTTCATGAATGGTCAACTTGAGACTTCTCTTGAATTGTATGGAAAGAAACTCGATAACCTTTTAGACTTTAAAACAGGGGCGGATTTTCTATTAAATGATAGAATAGAATCTATTGCGCTTCAAGGCCCTGGAAAATCATACGGTTTGGAGTTGTCTTTGAAGAAATCAACAGGCCGACTTAATGGCTGGTTTAATTATTCGTATGCACGAACATTTATTAAGCTCAGCGGAGAGTTTGATGAGGAAACGGTCAATAACGGAAAGTTCTTCCCTACCAATTATGATAAACCACACACTATCAATTTGGTCAGTAACTATGAAATTACGTCAAGGTTTACCGTTTCGTATAACCTTGCTTACAGCACTGGCCGACCTATTACTTTCCCTACAGGACTTTATAAACTGAACGGGGTTGAAATTCTAAACTATTCCAACCGGAATGAGTACCGAATTCCAGACTATTTCAGAATGGATTTGGGTTTTACCTTAAAATGGGGGCATAGAATAACTAAAGGGGCTCACTCTTTCTGGTCTGTCTCAATTTATAATCTGGTTGGTAGAAAAAATCCATTCTCTCTTTACTTCGATTTAGAAGATGGGGTAGTAAAAGGGTATAAACTATCTGTATTTGGCTCGCCAATCCCGACCATCTCTTACAACTTTAAATTCTGATGGAGATGAAAATTATACACATAAGAGCAAACCGATTTTTGGCTATAATCACTCTGTTTTTGGTAGTCACCATAAATACCTTTGCTCAAACGGAAAACGTAAGAGAGCGAGTGTTTATCGATGTTAATACTCACAATTTACTTGTTGGAGAAACTCTTCAGTATTCAACTTTCTGTTTAAGTAATACGACAAACAAACTTTCGGTCCTTAGTAAATACCTTTATGTTGAATTGATAGGGGAAGGAGGAGTTGTTTTTCAACGAAAACACCAGCTGGAAAATGGAAAGGCCAGTGGAGAATTTTTTATTCCATCCAGTACGGAAACTGGTCAATATTACCTTGTGGCATACACTCGTTGGATGCGAAACTTCGATGATGTAGCTCAAGCACCACTTGTATTTATTAACCCATTTAAAGGGCATACAAATGCAGATGTTGTATCGACTGACGTGGAAGTGGAATTTAGTATCGTTTCTGGTGCTTTAGTTACCAATTCTAGCAATAATGTGGTTTTTAAAGTTCATCAGGGGGATAAACTACTTTCAAGGAAAGGACGGGTAATTAGTGAGGGAGGAAAGCAAATAGCGGACATATCTAGCGATACTAATGGCATCGGGGCTTTTGAAATTATTCCTGAAAAAGAAACAAACTATCAATTGCTTCTTGAAAACCCCGAGGGTGGGTTTCAGTTTTTTGACCTTCCAATATCTACTGATAATGGAGTAGGACTTAATATTTTGCATAATGATAATGAAATTGAGCTGAAGCCTATCGGAGATGTCAAAGCGGGTAGACTATACATTGAGCATCAAGGAAAAATAGTGTTTGAGCGCGATGTGCGGAGCACTTCTCCCATTAGAGTAAAAAGGGCTGAATTACCCCAAGATGTTTTAAGGGTGTCTTTTAAGGATGCTCAAGGAACATTAAGGTTTATGGCTCCATTAGTCAATACAAAATTGAGTATAGAAGAATTGGTAACAACATTAGAGACCCGATCGTCCGCAGTAGTTGAGCAGCAGCTTGTTAAAGGAAATTATAGTGTTTCAATTCGTAAATCTTATTCAGATGAGTCGCCTCAAAGTCATTCTGTTTTTCCTAAGGAAGCCTTCTTTTTGCCAGAAAACCTCGATTATGCTGAATTGCAATATGCATCAAGCTTTTCGCGCATAGAGAATAAGGAATTGCCAGAAAGTATTTCTTTCTTACCTGAATATCGTTATCAATTGCTTGAGGGCATGTTGAAAGCTGAAAGTGATTCTGCCCCTGTTGCAAATAAAAATGTTGTACTCAGCCTAACAGGTGAAGGAGTTCTGAACATTTCTGTTGCAAGAACAGACAATAAAGGACGTTTTTTGTTGGAGTATCAAACGGTTAACAAAGGAAAGCCAACTGCTGCGCACCTTACCATGCCAGAGTTTGAAAAAGAATATTCATTTGAGGTGAATAATAACTTCAAGAAACAGCACGATCTGAATTTTTCTTCAGTAATAATAGATACTGCTCGGCTTTCAGAAATCAGAGAAAGGAGTATTATCAGTCAGCTAGAAAATGCCTACTTTACTCCTCTTATCGATTCATTAGAAATCGAAAACGATATATTGTCTACAATGAGCTTTTTTAATGCTCATTATAAATTCGATGACTATGTAAGATTTAAAACTCTAAAGGAACACTTCGTAGAGTACATTCCCGTGGCTGGTGTTAGAGAGAAACGTGGGTATAAGCGTTTTTTGGTCTATAATTTGGATTTAAATTTTGACTTTGAGTTGGACCCACTTGTGTTACTTGATGGTGTGCCTGTTCATGCACCCGATTTATTGGAATTCAGCCCTTATCGAATCAAAAATGTTGATATAGCGAACAAACGTTATTTTCTAGGCTCTTTGATTGCAGATGGAGTACTTAGTTTTAAAACCATTGAAGGCAATTTGGGAGGTTTTAAAATCAACACCAATCACTTGGCTTTTGATTTACTGACGGCTGAGGAAGCAACATCAAAATTAGGAACAGATCATTTGAAAGACTTAAGAATCCCAGACTCCAGAATTCAGCTACTCTGGCTTCCAGACTATAATGTAAATGAGGACGGAACACAACAAATTCAGTTCAATACTTCTGATATTGAAGGAACTTTTGAACTGGTAATTGAAGGTTTCACGGAAGACGGAATTCCAGTTTCCATTGTTAAAAAATTCAAGGTAGAAGAGCGTACGAATGAAAAAGGTTAATAACAAAATATTAGTAAAACTCTCGCTGTTAATGTTGGTTGCATTTACCACTAATTCCTGCATTGAAGAAATAGAGACTTCCTCTTTTACCTTTGAAAAATTATTGGTGGTAGATGCCAATATCTCTGATCAGACAAAGCCCCACGAGGTTCGCTTAACTTATACTGCTCCAGTTGATGGTGATGTTGATGATATTTCCAATGCCGTATCTGGTGCAACTGTTTGGGTAGAAGATGACCTTGGGAGTCGTGTTGATTTCGTTGAGCAAAGTGCTGGAATTTACTCTTCTCCTACAACTTTCGCGGGAAAACCAGGAAGAAGTTACGCGCTCTTTATTACTACAAGCGAAGGAAAGAGATATCAATCATTATTTGAAAAACTAGTACAAGCACCAGAAATCAGTGCGATTTATAATCGCTTTGCTATTGAAAGTACTGGTCAAACTGCAGAATCTATCCCTGGGGTTCAATTTTTTATCGATGTTGAAGACGACAGTCAAAGCACGCAATTTTACCGCTATGAATGGACTGATGCTCATCAGATCATCGTTCCTTTTCTGAAAAAGTGGGAAGCCATACCAACATATGGATTCTCTGTCACTTTCAAAATTGTTCCTTTTAACGAAGATGTTAAAGAATGCTACAGAGAGAGCCAATTCAATGAACTTATTTTGGCCACCTCAGCTAATAACATCAACGATGGGTTAAGTGAAATACCAGTTAACTTCATAGCAGCTTCTGAATTCGATGTAACCACCATGTATTCTATTGAAGTGACTCAGCGGGCAATAAGCGCTCAAGCATTTAGTTACTATCGAAAAATGGAATTGTTCAATGAATCGAACGGCTCGTTGTTCGACAAACAACAAGGGGTAATCGTAGGTAATATTTCATCTATCGATTCTCCTGATGAGCAAGTACTTGGTTATTTTGAAGTTGCTGGAGCAAGTAGCAAAAGGGTTTTTGTAGAGCCTTTTGATTTGGATGAAAAAGTGATGGACTACATAGTTAGGCCCTGTGAAAAATACCCTGTCTTAGAATATGAGAAATCACTAGAGCTCTTTTATGACCCTAAGTATCTTTCTGATGCAGAACAAGCTACGATAGTCCCGATACGGGAGTTATATGAGCTCTATGATATCGATGAAGGAACGCCAGTTAAATTCTTGGCTCACCACCTTTGTGCAGACTGTAGGAGAAGGGGTAGTATTGGAAAGCCTGATTGGTGGCCATAGAGTGGTTTCTCAGTGTAAAGTTATTCCTTAATAACTCTACAGGTTTCAATTGTTGAAAAAAGAATATGTTAAAGAGTGGAAGAATGAGCATGGCTAACTACAAAACGGTATTAAAGCTTTGTCTGATGTGCTTAGTGATGTTTGTCGCTATTGCCTGCATTGAGGAAATTGATACTACCTCTTTCACATTTGAAAAAGTATTGGTGGTAGATGCCAACATTTCCGATCAGGCCAAAGCCCATGAAGTACACTTAACTTATACTTCTCCTATTGATGGTACTGCGGATGGTAGTTCTAATGCGGCCTCTGGCGCAACCATTTGGGTAGAAGATGATCTTGGAAATCGTGTTGATTTTACTGAGCAGAGAGCTGGTTTTTACCTTTCTCCAGATACTTTTGCTGGAGAGGTAGGGAGAAGTTATACTCTTTTGATCATTACAAATGAGGGAAATAAGTATCAATCATCATTTGAAAAACTGGTGCAGGCACCAGAAGTAAGTGCTATTTATAATAAGTTTGCAATTAAGCCACTTGGTCAAAAAGCTATTGCCACACCAGGGGTTCAATTTTTTATCGATGTGGAAGATGACAGTCAAAGCACCCAATTTTATCGTTATGAATGGACTGATGCTCATCAGGTTGTAGTTCCTTATCCAAAAAAATATGAGACAACAATTATATATCCTGGTGGAATGACAGATCCCATTTATATTCTTGATCCCTTTAATACTGATGTAAGCGAATGTTATAGAGAAAGTAGGTTTGATGAAGTGGTATTGGCCTCGTCTGCTAGTAACAGTAATAGGGAATTACGTGAAATTCCAATCTTCTTTTCAGAAGCGTCCAACTTCGATGTCACTACCAAATATTCTATTGAAGTAACCCAACGGGCTATAAGTGTTCAGGCATATAGTTACTATCGAAAGATAGAATTATTCAATGAATCCAATGGTTCATTGTTCGATAAACAGCATGGCGCAATTGTGGGTAATATTTTATCAATGGATTCACCAGACGAAAAAGTATTGGGTTATTTTGAGGTTTCTGGAGCGAGCAGCAAGAGAGTCTTTCTAGAGCCTTCTCAGTTAGATGAAAAAGTAATGGACTATGTAGTTCGCACTTGTGAAGAATATGATGTCTTAGAATTTGAAGGAGACCTGAATTCATTTTATAAAGCCAATGGCGTTCCAGAGATCTTGTTGGGAGACGAACTGTTAAAACGTGCTTTTTATGAAGTCTATGATTATGACCCACTTAATGACACGAAGTTTCTTGCCCACCGCCTTTGTATAGACTGTAGAAATAGAGGAAGTATAGGAAAGCCAGATTGGTGGCAGTAATATTTTTGGTTTTGAAAAGTTGTTCACTTAATTGTAAGCATGTAATTTCTATTTGAAATAGGTAGTAATAGCACGCAACTCGAGTATTGGTTCGCTATCGCTTCCTCTGTTGAACCTGAAGAAGTACTTGTTAATATAGTTTTAAGGTACTGCCAATTACAGTTATGAGTGTACATCTCTGAGCCAGTTTTTGATTCGTATGTTTAGCACTGAGAAGTTCTTTCCTTTGTTTGAGGTTATCTGTGTAAGGTTGCAGTATTCTTTTGTAAATATCTTGTAATCAGACCACCCATCGGTGATCACATATACTTTTTGGTCAATGCGGTTGGTGAAAATAGGCTTGGTTCAAGCATGTTACTAAAGTCATAGATTACTTTCATGTAGGCTTTGCTCGATTTACCCTCTCTATGTTGCGCAGCGAAAATAACCCTGACTTTATGATCACTATGGTCACGACCCTGTTTTTCATTACGAGGGATTGCTATTTCAAATTTATCCATTTGTACATCAGCGTTCAGGAAATGTTTTTGGCTACTTTTCATAGCTTTCAAAACTTTTTGTTTAATGAGCCAAACCGTATTTTGTTCTATCCTTAACAGCTCTGCCAACCATATGCTACTAGCGCCTTTCTTGCTTGTAGAAATTTTATGGGATAGTATGAGAACTATATTGGATTCATCAAAGCCACATTGTGAGTGTCTGCTGCTGAAAGGCTGCTTTCCTTTGATATATTTTATTGATTTACATCATCGGCATTCATAGTCTTCGACTCATTTCAATTGACTAAAAGCTGATAGCAATCACTTTCTGAATTAAAGCGAGCTTCAAAGGTTTTTCGGTCAAGTTGTTAATTTGGTTTATTAGGCCTATTTCATTCAATATATAGGTTTCAATGCATAGCAGTTCTACCGAGCAATTGTTAATTTTTTGCACTTCAAAATTATGAAAGAAACGTTTTATTGATTCTTTCTAGAAACTTTTTATTCAAAGGTTTACGATGTACTTGATTGTAAACATGTTTGTATTGTATGACATAATGGTCTGTTCATGTATTAAATAATGTGGCTTATATGGTATAATAATTATGTTTATGTATATTGCTTAGTGTCTCTTTATTGACATCTAACTATTTATTTTAAACTTAAACTATTAACTATGAAAAAAATGTTATTAACGATTGTCATGATCGTTTTTGCGTCTTTTTGTGCGTTAGCACAAGACCGAACCGTTACTGGTAAGGTAACAGACGAACTCGGTCTGCCGCTGCCTCAGGTATCGGTGTATTTAAAAGGAGCAACCGCCTCTGGTGTTCCTACAGATGCAGATGGAAATTATCGCCTGTCTGTGCCTCAGCCTGGAGGTATTCTCGTATTTCGATTTCTAGGGTATGTCACTCGTGAGGTACAAATAGGATCTCAAAATACAATTGACATACAGCTCTCTCCTGCCGTAACGGACATAGGAGAAGTAGTAATCACAGCAGTTGGAATCGAGACCAATAAGGCCTCTTTAGGTTACTCCATTGAAAATGTTAATCCAGATGACATATTGGCTGCCAAGGAGACAAATTTGGTTAATGCCCTTAGTTCTAAGGTTGCTGGTGTTTCTGTTGTGAGTTCATCTGGGTCTCCAGGAGCCTCTGCCAATATTAGAATTAGAGGAAATACTTCTATTGGAGGAAATAACAGCCCTTTATTTGTTGTAGATGGTGTGCCTATTGACAATAGTTCATCTGGAAATGGAGTAGGTGGGGTAGATAACTCCAATAGAGCTGTGGATTTGAACCCTAACGATATTGCTGCAATGACAGTATTGAAAGGGCCTGCGGCTACTGCTCTATACGGAATTAGAGCAGCGAACGGAGCCATAATTATTACCACTAAATCAGGAGAGCTTGGTAAGCCTAGAATTAAGTTTAGCACGAGTGTTACGGTGGATGAGATCAATAAATTTCCAGAGCTTCAAACAGAATGGGCACAGGGAGCCACGGTTAGTAGAGGTGGAGTTTATGGCCTAGAGTGGAGAGGCCCGCATACTTTTGAAGGAAATAGTTGGGGTCCTAGGATTTCAGACCTTGAGTTTGATGGTAGTGATTATGCTTTCGATAAAGGTGGTAGATTAGTACCTAAAGGAACAGGGAATGGAGTGCCTGCTAGAGCTTACGATCAACTTGATTTTTTCAGAAAGGGATATACAGTTGATAATAACATCTCAATTGAAGGTGGAACTGAGAATGTAAAGTATTTCTTCTCAGGAGGAAACCTTTATCAGCAAGGGGTGGTACCGAATGCTGATTTTGAAAGGACAACTTTCAGAATGAACTTAAATATGAAGTTAGACGAGAAACTTTCCGTTGGAGCTTCAGGGTCATACATTAATTCTGGAGGAAGTAGAATACAAAGAGGGTCGAACGTGTCAGGTGTAATGCTTGGGCTTCTTCGCAATACCCCAACATTCGATTTAGGAAATGGAAAAAAAGGACAGGATGCAGCTGATGACCCAGCTTCATACATTTTGCCAGATGGAAGTCAACGCTCTTACAGAGCAGGTATTTACGATAACCCATATTGGGCAGCAAATAAGAATCCTTTTAATGATGAGGTGAATCGTATTATTGGTAATGTAAATGCTACATATAAGTTAGCAGATTGGGCATCAATAATGTATAAAGTAGGTCTCGATCAATTTACTGATGAAAGACTCTATGCCCTTGATATCAATAAATCGTTTAATGGAGCAGTAAGGAATTTAGGAAGCGTAAACCAAGAAACGCGTACGTCATCCAACATAAATCATGATGTTATACTAACTCTTAATAAATCGTTTAACGAGGATTGGAAAACATCAGGTACTTTCGGTTTTAACTATTACAAAAGCTTGTTCAAAACCAAAGGTGCAGCTGGTACTACTTTAGCGGCTCCTAATTATTATAATATTGCGAATGCTACTGATATAACTGCTTTTGAAGGTATTTCAGAAAGACGTCTCTCAGGGCTTTATGGAAATATTAACGTGGGTTGGAGAGATCAAGTGTTTTTAAATTACTCTGGTCGTAACGACTGGTCATCTACTTTGCCAGCAGGAGATAACTCTTTCTTCTACCAAGCAATAAGTTTAGGTTGGGCCTTTACGGAAACTTTTGACCTGAGTAACTCTTGGTTATCTTATTCAAAGCTTAGAGCTTCTTGGGGCGAGGTAGGTAACGATGCTCCTCTTTATGCTACTTCAAGTTATTTTAACTCTGCCGGTAACGGAGGAGATGGATTTATTGGAGGCACTGGCTTTCCTGCTTTTGGATTAAACGCTTTTGAACGTTCTACTCAATTAGGTAACAATAAGTTAAAACCTGAGTCTACTGCAACTTTAGAGCTTGGTTTAGAAGCAGAGCTCTTCAAAGGTATCGTATCATTTGATGTTACCTATTACAATGCAGAAACTGTTGATCAAATTGTTTCTGTACAGGTTCCGGCTTCATCTGGGTACACTAGCCTTGTTCAAAACGCAGGTGTAATTAGCAATGAAGGATGGGAGATTGAAGCAGGATTCAAAATTTTGAACAAGTCTGATTTCACTTGGAATCTTGATGCCAACTTTACCAAGTCTGAAACCATAGTGAAAGAATTAGCAGAAGGAATTGAGTCAATTACTTTGGCTGGATTTACTTCAACTTCTTCACGTGTTGTTGTAGGACAGCCTTATGGTGCTATATATGGAAATGGACTTTTGAAGCATGACAACGGGAAACTATTAATAGGAGCTAATGGCTACCCTATCTTAGACCCTAAGGAAGGCGTTTATGGAGACCCTAACCCAGATTGGATTGCTGGTATTAGAAACACTTGGTCATATAAAAACCTATCTCTTTCTGCGCTAATTGATATCCGTCAAGGCGGTGATGTATGGTGTGGAACATGTGGTATTATGAATTACTTCGGTACCTCTAAATTGTCTGGAGATTTGAGAGATCAGACCGTGGTGTTTGACGGTGTGCTTGCAGACGGATCTGTCAATACTAGAGAAGTACCTTACTATGACACTTCTCTTCCAACATCTGCCAATTACTTCCAGAGATATGGATTTGGTGGAACAACAGAGCAAAGTGTATATGATGGAAGTTGGGTGCGTTTGAGAGAGCTTACATTGGGGTACAGTCTACCACAAAGCTTGATTAGCTCTTTGAAAATCACTAATGCTCGAGTTCAACTTACAGGTCGTAACCTATGGTTAAGTACTGATTACCCAGGAGTTGATCCAGAGACTAATTTGACAGGTGCCTCAAACGGTATTGGCTTAGATTACTTCAACATGCCAAACACTAGAAGTTATGCACTTACTATTAGCATCACATTTTAATTCTTAAAACGATACAGATATGAAATTTTATAAGAAAATATTCTTTTCGGTTTTAGCATTGAGCTTGATTTTGCACTCTTGTGATTTAGAAGAATCTAATATAGACCCTTCAAGACCCTTAAATGTTGAGTTGAGTTTGATATTGCCAACAGCAATTGGGCAAAGCGCTTTTAACCAAATGGCATTGCCAGCCAGGCAGCCAGGAATCATTGTTCAGCATTTTGCTGGAATTGATGCACAGCAATTGGGTTATTCTGAAAACTACCTTTTCGAGGAGAATACCTTCAATAACTATTGGAATGGAGGAGCCTATGGAGGTGTTTTAAAAGATGCACGCGATTTAATCCAACAAGGTACAGAAGAAGGTCAGCCTTATTATGTAGGGATTGGTAAAGTCTTAATGGCTGAGGAATTTGGGAGACTAACTTCTTCTTTTGGAGATATTCCATTTTCTGACGCATTGAAAGGAACCGAGTCAATCAAACCAGTATTTGATAAGCAGGAGGATGTTTATGACGGAGTTCTAAGAATCCTTGATGAGGCGATTATTGAACTTTCTAAGCCGGCAGTTGCTGGTGGTCCAGCAAGTGACGATCTTCTTTTTGGAGGTAATGCTTCAAAGTGGATTAAACTGGCGCATGGTTTAAAAGCTCGCTATTTAATGCATCTAACAAAAAGAAGAAGTGTTTATGCACAAGTGTTAACTGAAGTGAGTGCTTCTTTTGTAAGTCAAGCTGAAGAGCCTGTTTTCCAATGGCAATCTGCAATCACTGCTGCAAACCCTTTAGCTAAGTTTGGTTTAGAAAGATCTAACACATTGAAAATTGATTCAAGGTTTGGTGAAGCATTAACCAATAGAGTTGATCCACGTAGATCAAGATATTTTGATTTACAAGGAAGTCAGTATGATTTCCATAACTCGAATAATACAAAGCTAATATGGGCTCAGAATAACTCTGCTATTCCATTTTTGTCTTTTGCGGAGCTTAAGCTTTACGAGGCAGAAGCACGCCTGATGACAAGTGATGAACCAGGAGCTCAAACTGCACTAAGTGCTGCTGTTGATGCTAGTATGGCTCAAATTGGAGTAGGTGCGTCTGAAGCAGCAGAAGTAACTGCTTATAAAGCAACATATGCGAACTTGGCATTGGCAGCAACTCAACAAGATAAATTGAGGGTAATTATCGGAGAAGCATACTATACTTTATATGCGCATCAGGAGCAAACTGTTTGGACAAACTATAGAAGAACAGGTTATCCTGCATTAACACCTCCAGCAACAGGAACGAGTGGCTTGAACCCATCTGGAGTAGTTCCAAGAAGATGGGTGTATCCAGGAGGTGAAAAGACCACTAACAGTGTGAATGTAAACGCTGCAATTGCAAATCAAGGTGGTGAGTTACTAGATAAGAATACTTGGGCATTTGATAACTAGGTTAATTTTAGCATTTTAACTAGCATTTGGCACCTCTCTCATTATGAGAGAGGTGTTTTTTTATTCCAAAGTGGATTACCTAATCCTATCTACCGACTTTACCAGTTTCTCGTCTTTGCGAATAAAGCGGTTGGCAATGGCATTTAAGATCAAAGCGCCAGCGGGTAGCATAAAGCCCAAATGAAAACCACCCTGTACTTGAGGCATTACTATTTCTTCAAATTGGTTTACCTTAAAAAAGCATACGCCCAAATAACTAACCATCAAAAGTGAGTTAAGTGCGCCCAATTTCATCTGGTTTAATCTGTTCTTGAACTGGAAAATAGAAAACAAAGACACTAAAGAAGCCGCAACAGCCAATGCTGCTAAATACCAAGTACTTTCAGTTTGCGTGATTACATCGTCAGAAGAATCTTGAGGCATTTCTCCCATGTCAATCACCTTCATTTCCATAGGTGAGAATAAAATTCCTGTCGAAGTTTCTGGGTTTACTTCGCTCCAAATGTAGAAGGCCAAAACCATACCCATACAAATAGAAACGCCTAATAAAAGAATGCTCTGAATTCGCTGTATCATGTCTTTTTTGAATTATGCTGCAAATATAACCAAATCACTTTGAGTTGGAAGCCATTTAATTCATGAAGAACTCAGCTAATGATCTTCATCTAAAAGAATGTAGTTGATTTGTCTATTCTGGTAAATCTTTTCCTTGCTATTTAATTTGAGTTAAATTCGTGTCTCGAAAATCACAAACCCAAATTTGTTTATGGAAACTGCTTATATCGTTGATATCGTAAGAACCCCAGTAGGAAAATTCGGAGGCACATTGGCATCTGTTCGCCCTGATGATTTAGCGGCTCATGTCATTAAAGCTTTGATGGCACGAAACCCTTCTTTCGATCCTAAATTTGTGGAGGATGTGATTTTTGGAGCAGCTAATCAAGCTGGAGAAGACAACCGTAACGTGGCAAGAATGGCGCTGCTTTTGGCTGGCTTACCTATTGAAACAGGTGGAGTTACCGTAAACCGTCTATGCGCTTCTGGACTTCAGTCAATTATGGATGCCTCGCGTGCTTTAATGTTGGGCGAAGCGGGTGCGTATATCGCTGGCGGTGTAGAAAGTATGACGCGCGCTCCTTTCGTTTTGGGCAAATCTGAAACCGCATTTGGTAGGGCTACCGAAATGTATGATACTACAATTGGCTGGAGATTCATTAACCCCAATCTTTCAGAGTTACACTATCCATACGGCATGGGCGAAACAGCCGAAAACGTAGCCGAAAAATGGAAAGTGAGTCGTGAAGCACAAGATGAATTTGCGCACCATACACAGTTGAAATATCAAGCGGCTCATGAGGCTGGAAAATTTAAAAATGAATTAGCACCAGTAGAAATTCCACAACGAAAAGGTGATGCTATCATCTTTGATAAAGATGAACATCCTAGACTTTCTTCTGTAGAAAAACTACGTACTTTGGCGCCAGCTTTTAGAAAAGGAGGCTCTGTTACAGCGGGTAATTCTTCAGGAATTAATGATGGAGCTGCCGCAAGTTTAATTGTGAATGAAGCTACTTTAAAGCAATTCAATTTAAAACCAATGGCGCGAGTAGTTTCTATGGCCATTGCAGGTGTTTCTCCTGACTGCATGGGTGTAGGGCCAATTCCGGCTACTCAAAAAGCATTAAAAAGAGCGGGGCTTACTGCAAACGATATTGATTTGGCCGAGGTAAATGAAGCATTTGCAGCACAAGCCATTCCTTGTGTTCAAGAACTCGGATTGAATCCTGATATTGTGAATGTAAACGGTGGATCAATTGCTATCGGTCACCCACTGGGCGGAAGTGGAACTCGTATTTCGGCTACTTTGCTACACGAAATGCAGAAACGTGAAAATATAAAATACGGCTTAGTAACCATGTGTATTGGCGTAGGCCAAGGAGCGGCAATTATTTATGAGAAATGTTAGTAAATAAAATTAGTAGATAGAATATAGTGGTTAGAACTGTGGTAAAATCAAAATCTTCCCAAGCCGTATAATTTCATGATCTATCATCTACAATCTAATGTCTAATATCTATTGTCTATTTACTAACTTCTAATTATTGTGCGCTACTTTATCGACATCAGCTACAAAGGGACCAGCTACCATGGTTGGCAAATCCAAAAGAATGCTCATACGCTTCAGGCCGAGATTGAGAATGCGCTTTTCAGATTATTAGGAGTTCAAACCCCCATTATGGCAAGTGGAAGGACAGATGCTGGTGTGCATGCTAAACAGCAAATTGCTCATTTCGATACCAAAGAAGCAATAGATGTTGAGCAATTGAAATTTAGACTGAATCGTTTTTTTGCTCGCGATATTGTGATTAACAGTATTGTGGAAGTCAAACCCGATGCGCATGCAAGGTTTAATGCCACTGAACGGGCTTATGAATACTATGTAAACCAGAACAAGAATCCTTTTTTACAAGAGCTTAGTTATTACTTTCCCAAACCATTGAATATAGATTTAATGAACCAAGCGGCCTCCAAGTTATTGGGAGTTCAAGATTTTGAAAGCTTTAGCAAAGTAAAAACCGATGTGAATAACTTTATTTGTAACATAACCAGAGCGGAATGGCAAATCGAGAACGATTCTTTGGTCTTTCACGTTACTGCCAACAGGTTTCTTAGGGGTATGGTGCGGGCCTTGGTCGGTACTTTGCTCGAAGTAGGCCTCGAAAAAATAACAGTAGAAGATTTTAAAAAAATTATAGAGCAAAAAGATCGAACTGCCGCGGGTGATGCAGCTCCACCAAAGGGCCTGTTTTTGTCGAAAGTTACGTATCCTAGTTCTCTATATAGCAACTAATCCTTTGGAAAAAGAACAAGTTAAAAGCGGTAATATTGTTGATTTTAAAGTGCTTAAGCGACTTTTCCGCTTCGCTAAGCCTTATCTCAAGCAATTTTATTTACTCGTATTTCTTACCGTTTTGCTCGCTGTATTGGTGCCCATCAGGCCATATATTGTGCAGCTTTCTATTGATTCCTATGTTCCACAAGGGGATTACGCTGGCCTAATGACCATGTTGATTATTTTGGTCATCCATCTGGTTGTTTTGGCCATTGTGCAATACGCCCATACCTATCTTTCGGGCTGGGTGGGGCAAACCATTATTAAAGACATACGCATAAAACTTTACGAGCACCTTCTAAAACTGAAGCTGAAGTTTTTTGATAAAACTCCGATTGGAAGGTTGGTAACTCGAAATGTTTCGGATATTGAAACACTTTCAAATGTATTTAGCGAAGGCATTGCAGCCTTGATTGGCGATCTGCTTCAACTCGTTTTCATCATGGGTTTTATGTTCTACCTCGATTGGCGATTAACGCTGATCAGCTTAGCCACTTTGCCGCTGCTTATTTTCAGTACCTACATTTTCAAAGAGAAAATAAAAGTCACTTTTAACGATGTTCGGAACGCAGTTTCTAACCTAAATTCTTATGTGCAAGAGCATGTAACGGGAATGAACATTGTTCAGATTTTTAATGCTGAAGAACGCGAATACGATAAATTCAAAAAGATTAATAAAGAGCATGAAAAGGCACATATTAAGTCGGTACTTTATTATGCTATCTATTTTCCCGTGGCAGAAATTATTCAAGCAGCGGCCATTGGTATGGTGGTTTGGTACGGTGCAAGGGGTATTTTGAATGACTCTGGCATTGGGCCTGGCCTTATCATTTCTTTCATTATGTACCTTCAAATGTTCTTCCGCCCAATAAGGATGATTGCAGATAGGTTTAACACCCTGCAAATGGGAATTGTAAGTTCCAACCGGATTTTCACACTTTTAGATAGCAATGAGAACATTGCCGATGAAGGCACTTATATGCCTGAAAAATTCAAAGGAGATGTAAAATTCAAAAACGTTTGGTTTGCTTATAATGATGAAGAATACGTACTAAAAGATATTTCTTTCGAAGTTAAAGAAGGAGAAACCATTGCTTTGGTGGGAGCAACAGGAGCAGGAAAATCTTCCGTCATCAATCTCTTAAGCCGCTTTTATGAAATCAATAAAGGCACCATTGAAATTGATGGGCATGATTTGAAAGAATATGACCTTTCTGCTTTGCGTGAAAAAATAGGGGTGGTTTTGCAAGATGTTTTCTTGTTTTCAGATACCATTCGCTATAACATTACCATGGGTAATCCTGATATCTCTGATGAGAAAATTCAGGAAGCAGCAGCACTAGTAGGGGCAAAGAAGTTTATTGAACGACTGCCAGGCGGCTACGATTATAATGTAATGGAACGTGGTGCAACACTTTCGGTAGGGCAGCGCCAATTGATTTCTTTTGTACGTGCCATGGTGTACGATCCGCAAATCATAGTGCTGGATGAAGCCACTTCTTCTGTAGATTCAGAAACGGAAGAAATGATTCAGCATGCGATTGAAAAACTGATGACAGGAAGAACAGCCATTGTAATTGCTCACAGACTTTCGACCATTCAGAATGCGGATAAAATAATCGTGCTTGATAAAGGTGAAATCAAGGAAGTTGGTAGCCACCAAGAACTTTTAGACAAAGGTGGATTCTATGCCAACTTGTATAAAATGCAGTACAAAGAAGTAACAACAGTATAAGTATGAGAAAGTATTTTTTTATTGCTCTGGCCATCTTGGTGATTGGTGGCGGTGCGTTTTATGTGTATTTGGGCGGGCTGAATTCAGTTGAATATACAGTTGAAAATGTGAATGACTATCATGTGCTCGGTAGAATGTTCCAAGGAAAAGCAGACGCCAAAGAGATTGAAGATTACTTTTTTGAAGCCAAAGATTTTGCCATTACTGGTACTATTGATGGTGAATTAACCATTCTACATTACAACGATACTACTCTAGCGAAAAAGGAAATCAAACTTTTTATTGGGGTTTTACTCAATAACGCAGCCGACACAGTTGACTTGCCTGCTGGTTATACTTTGGTAAAAGTGCCTGCACAGAAAACAATTCGTGCAACGATTCAGGCCAGTAATGCGGTAATTCCTGGGCCAGAAACCATTGAGGCGAAATTGAAAGAAAAAGCAGAAGAAACTGGCTTGATACCTCAATCATTTACAATTGAAAAATACCTTTCTGAAACGGAAATGGTAATTGATATGCCCGTGAAGAATTAAGCTTGTTTAAGACTTAATTTAATCAACCTCTTCTTGCTGTAACTGCTTATCGTAAAGCTCTTTGTATACCCCGTTTTTAGCGAGTAAAGATTCGTTGGTGCCTTGCTCAATAATTTCACCATCGTCTAATACAATGATTTTATCGGCCAGTTTGGCCGAAGAAACACGGTGGGAAATAATGACAGAAGTTCTGCCTTTCATAATCCGCTGAAGGCTATTAAGAATAGTGTTTTCGGTATTGGTATCCACAGCCGAAAGCGCATCATCCATAATCAAGATTTTAGGGTTTCGCACAATGGCACGCGCAATAGAAGCTCTTTGTTTTTGTCCGCCAGAGAGCGTTATTCCACGTTCGCCCAGCATGGTTTCAAACCCTTTCGGAAAATCCATGATGTTTTCATACAAATCAGCATCTTTAGCAGCCTGAATGATCTCATCTTTAGAAATACCGTCAGCTCCAAAAGCAATATTACTTCCAATAGAATCGCTAAAAAGGAAAACATCTTGCGGAACATAGCCCGTTTGAGACCTTAATTTCGAAAGGCGATAATCTTTAATGCTTCGTCCGTCAATGGATATTTCGCCATTCGTGGCATCATACATTCTTCCAATCAAATTGGCGATGGTGCTTTTGCCTGAGCCCGTAGTACCAATAATGGCAATCGACTCTCCAGCTTTAACCTCAAAGCTTATATTCTTCAAGGCCTTTGTGCCAGAATCTGGATAGGTAAAACTTACATTTTCAAACTTGATATTCCCATTCAACTCTACATCTAAGTTCTTTTCAGAAACAATGTCGTTTTTCTCTTTCAAGAATTCATTGATTCTCTTTTGCGAAGCAGCGGCCATTTGGATAATACTGGTGATCCAACCCAAGGCAGTTACTGGCCAAGTGAGCATGTTTACATAAATCACAAACTCGGCAATATTACCATAACTGATCTTTCCATCGATAACCTGATTACCGCCTACATAAATGGTAAGGATAACGCTCAGGCCAATCAAAGCCATAATCAAAGGGTGGAAAAGAGAGTTTACGAAAACCAGACGAAGCGATTTGTGCTTATAATTTTCGCTTTCTTTCAAGAAGTTTTTAACGGAATCCTTCTCGCGTACAAAAGCCTTGATTACACGTATTCCAGAGAATGCCTCTTGCGTAAAGGTAGACATACTCGAAAGGCTCTGCTGAATTTCTTCTGATCGCTTGTTGATCACATTATTCACGAAGTAAATGCTTACAGAAAGTAAAGGAAGTGGAAGAAGTGCATAAAAAGTGAGTTCTGCATTCACTTTCAGCATTTCGTAAATTACCATCGGAAAAAGCACGAGCAGGTTAATACCATACATAATGCCAGGCCCCAAATACATTCTTACACGGCTTACATCTTCCGAGATTCGGTTCATTAAGTCACCAGTATTGTTTTTTCTGTAAAAGCTAAGCGGAAGGTTTTGGTATTGAACATAGACTTCATTTTTCAAGTCGTATTCAATTTTTCTAGACATTACAATAATGGTTTGCCGAACCAAGAAGAGAAAGAAACCTCTAAGTAAAGCCATCACAAGAATTATGATTCCGAGAATTACAACTCCAACTTCTAACTTACTAAAAAGCGAGCCACTTAAGCTGCCCCCTTCAAAAACATGATACAAAGCAAAACTCTCTGTTACATAGTCGATTGCATAACGAACTACTTTGGCCGGCCAAATGGCAAAGTAGTTTGAAACGATCAAAAATATAATTCCTAATATGAGGAGGAGCTTATACTTAAGTAAGTATTTATTTAGATGACTAAGTTCTTTCACGTTTTGCTTAACAGAACAGGTTACAATAAGGTTGCCTGTCGTCAGTTATTCTTTAGAATTCTTCAACTTTTCGCTTACTTTTGCCCACCAGTAGAAAAGGCCAAATCAGCGAAGGATGTGGCAAATATAACTTAAACTACAATTTGACAACAATGGTAGAGGTAAACGGAACAGAAAAAGTGGGAAGCATCTCAATTTTTGAACAAGCTGCCAAGCTGGGCCACGAACAAGTGGTTTTTTGCCACGATGAACCAACAGGTTTAAAAGCAATCATAGGTATTCATAACACAGTTTTAGGCCCTGCTTTGGGTGGAACTAGAATGTGGAACTATGCAACTGAGGAAGAGGCAGCCATAGATGTATTAAGACTTTCAAGAGGAATGACCTACAAGGCGGCCATATCTGGGCTTAATTTAGGTGGTGGAAAGGCGGTAATTATCGGTGATCCTGCCAAATTAAAGAATGAAGCCTTTCTTCGCAGGTTCGGTAAATTTGTAGATAGCCTTAAGGGTAAATACATTACTGCTGAAGACATGAATATGAAAACCAGCGATATGGAACATATCGGTATGGAAACAAAACATGTAACTGGTTTGCCAGTAGAAATGGGTGGCAGTGGAGACCCTTCTCCTGTAACTGCTTATGGTGTTTATGTAGGAATGAAGTCTGCGGCTAAAAAGGCATATGGTTCTGATTCGCTTGCTGGCAAGAAAATATCTGTTCAGGGTGTTGGTCAAGTAGGAATGTACTTAGTAGAGCATTTGACAAAAGAAGGTGCTCAAGTTTTCATGACTGACATTAACCAAGATAGGTTGAAAATGGTTTCTGAGAAAACAGGTGCTACTGTAGTTGGAATGGATGAGATTTACGGTTTAGACGTAGATATTTATGCGCCATGTGCTATGGGAGCCACCATTAATGACGATACAATTTCTAAACTGAAGTGCTCAGTAATCGCTGGAGCAGCTAACAATCAGTTGAAAGATGAAGCCAGGCATGGTAACATGTTGATTGAGAAAGGTATAGTTTACGCGCCAGATTTTGTGATTAATGCTGGTGGTATTATAAACATAACTGGCGAGCTTAGAGGTTCGTACAGTAAAGACTTGGCCTATATGTGGACCGAGAAGATTTACGATACATGTACTAATATTTTGGCGAAAGCTGATCAAGACGGAATTCCTTCTCAAAAAGCAGCTATGCTATTGGCTGAAAAGAGAATTGAAGACGTAGGTAGAGTTAAACTTTCATTTTAATATAATGCAGGGGAGTTGTTAAAACTCCCTTCTACTTTTTATTTTTACCGTTCTTTAAAATTTTGAAATGCTTAATAGGAGATCACTAAGAGTAAAAGCGATGCAGTCATTGTTCGCTTATGGTCAATGCAAAGAAGCCAACTATAATTTAGGTTTGGCAGAAATTGATGAGGCTTTCCTACCCGACTTAAACTCGATGGAAGTTCAAGACCGTGATTTACTAAAAACACAAAGACAGCAGTCTAAGCGTGTTTACGCCAACAAAATCAATGGTAGCGCGCTCGATCCTTCAGAGGTAATCAGTGAAGCGGCCCAAAAGGCGGCAAACAATGCCTATAAAACCTATTTAGGGAGTCAGAAAAAGGATTTCGATCACATGCTTTCTTCTATGATCTTAGACGCAGAGTCTTTGGTTGATCGATTCTTGGAAGTGGTGAGTTTACTTATTGCATGGTCTGACTATTCGAAAGTAGAAACCGATAAGAAATCAAAGCTATCTCCTGAAAAGCTTATTGTTGGTGATTATAACTTCTCAAAAAATAAAGTAATTGAGTTTTTCAGAAACTCATCTAAAGTTCAAGTAGCCTTGGTGAAAAGGAACATCGGTTGGGAAGACGAAGAGGAGAATGTAAAGAACTGGTACAAAGAAGTTTTGAAGAAGGATGAAGTGTATAACGAATACCGTAGAACAGCCAATCCTTCTTTTGAAGAAGACAAAGCCATTGTAGATCATATTGTAAAACAGGAAGTTTTTAAAATTGATATGATTTTGGCCTTCTTTGAAGAAAGAGATATTTTCTGGCAAGAAAATAAGGCTATCGCTCGTAGTTTAGTGAGTCGATCAATTCGAGATCTTGAAGAATCCAGCTCACCAAAAGATTTTGATCTGCCTGATTTTTCGAACAATTGGGAAGAGGATAAATCCTTTTTCGAGAAAATCTTTAAATCGGCAGTAGAAAACGATGAAGAGTACAGCCAAATTATAGGAGCTAAAACCAAGAACTGGGAGGTAGATAGATTAGCAATTACCGATCAAATTATACTGAAAATGGCAATTGCCGAGATGCTGAATTTCCAGAGTATACCTGTAAAGGTGACTATAAATGAGTATATTGAGCTTTCAAAAAATTACAGTACCCCTAAGAGTAAACAATTCATAAATGGGATACTCGATGTTATAAGTGTTGAACTGAAAACATCAGGTAAGCTGAAGAAGAGTGGTAGGGGTTTAATGGATAATAAATAAACGTTAATGGGTAAAGGATCAAGCAACGTATTGGCATTTGTAATTGGCGCAGCCACAGGTGCTATTTTGGGCATTTTGTATGCTCCAGATAAAGGATCGAACACAAGAGACAAACTTTCGTATCAGCTAGATAAGTATAAAAAACAGCTCGAAGATTTGTTGGAAGACCTTATCAATGGAAAACATGAAATTGCTTCTGAAGCCAAATCAGAAGGTGAAAAAGTAGTTTCAGAAGCCCGTTTAAAAGCAGAACAATTATTAACAGATGTAGATAATCTGATTGGTCAGATTAAATCTGGAGACAAAAACTAAATATAGAATTATGAAAACTAAATTATCTCTATTGAGTTTAGTGGCGTTGATTTTTATGGCGTCATCATGCGGCAATGCCGACATGGAAAAACGACTTGCTACCTTGGAAAGAAGAGTTAATCAACTTGAAAATGGTGGTGTAGTAAGAAACAACGGTACATTACCAACCCAAGCTCAAACGGTATCTAATACACCAGAGCAAAATATTAGTGCTAATGCCGCATTTAAATGGGATAACACGCTTTATAACTTTGGTAATATTCAACAAGGAGAAGTGGTAAACTACACCTTTAAGTTTACTAATTCAGGAACTGAGCCTTTATTAATTCAAAGTGCCTCTGCCTCTTGTGGTTGTACCGTGCCTAGTTATTCTAGAGAGCCAATAGCTCCAGGAGCAACAGGTGAAATTGTAGTGAGATACGATAGTAAAGGAAAAACAGGACAGCAAAGCCCAGTAATTACAATTGTAGCCAATACTAATCCTAAGCAAACTAGATTGAGCTTGAGAGGGTTTGTACAAACTGCCACAGCACCATAATTTTAGAAAATATAATGTTAAAAGGTATTTTATTACAGTCAACAGCCGCGCCAGCAGGTGGTGGTTGGATGCAGCAATTGCTTCTTTTTGGAGGTATCGCAGTAGTGTTTTATTTCTTTATGATCAGGCCGCAGCAAAAAAAGCAGAAAGATCAAAAGAACTTTATCAGCGATATTAAAAAAGGAGATAGAATTGTAACCATTGGAGGTGTTCACGGACGAATTGCTGAAATGGATGACGATACCATTACGCTAGATGTAGAGAAAGGTGCTAAAATCAAGTTTGAGAAAAGTGCTATTTCGTTAGAAGCTAGTAAAAAATTGGCCGGTAAAGCTTAAATGTGATTGAGAAGTGCTGAAGACATAATTGAAATTCTAAAAAGGTCTTTCAATACTCCTAGTACAAAGGATGAAAAATTGAAGGTGGTGGTATTATGTATAATAATATCTACCACCTTTTGGTTTTTTAGTGCTCTTAATAAATCCGATTACGTTACTCAAATCAACTACCCAATTGAGGTAGTATATAATGATTCCCTCTATGTGGCATTATCAGAAATTCCAGACAAGCTTCCGCTAGAAGTAACGGGTGGTGGTTGGGATTTAATGACCCGATCATTTGGGTTTAATATGGAGCCGCTGATCATTGAACTCGAAAACCCTATTAGAGATAACTATAGACTCTCTAGTAATTTAAGACAGGACATCGTTCCAAGACTTGATCCTGTCACCATCAATTACCTTCTTGAAGACTCCCTAATTTTTAATATAGATGAAAGGGTAAGTATTGATGTTGAACTGGTACTTGATAGTGCAGATATAAAGCTAAGTCCAAATCAAAGGATCACATCAGAGATTACATTGCAGCCAAATATGGTTAGAATTAGTGGGCCTAAGAGCTTATTGGATACGATTCAAAGACCAATTAGAATAAGTATTGGGGATACTGAGTTTAATAAAAGTGTAGATCAAAAATTTAGTATTAGAGACTTCGGTTCAAGTCTTATTTCAACCGATATAACGGAAGTTTCGGTAAAATTTGAAGTAACCGAGTTCATGAGAAAAGAAATAGAACTCCCTATACATCCTGTTAATTTTAAAGGTAAAACTGGCTCTATTGAGCCAAAGAGAGTGGTTGTTTCTTATGAAACCTTAGTCAGTGAAATCCGCAATGTTGATTCACTCAACTTAGTTTTGACTGCCGATTATTCCAATCTAAAGAAGGCAGATGGTACAATACCGATTGAAATTACAATGAAGCCATCGTTCATTCTTGACCCCAAGCTATCTCAAAGTAAAGTCAAATTGAAAGACAATGAGTAAGACCCTAACTGTTGGAATAACGGGCGGAATAGGTTCAGGAAAAACCACTGTTTGTAAAATATTTCACCAGCTGGGTATTCCTATCTACTATGCTGACGATCGAGGCAAGTATCTTCTCAGTAATGACCACCAGTTGAAGAGTCAAGTACAGGACTTATTCGGAGCCGAAAGCTATTTGTCTGACGGAACGCTCAATCGATCTTTTCTGGCTAATAGGGTGTTTGCAGATAAAATAGAGCTTGAAAAACTGAATCAGTTAGTTCACCCAGCCGTAGCCAAAGATTATTTGAATTGGGCCTCTGAGCAAAATAGTACGGTGCTTATAAAGGAAGCCGCACTTTTTATTGAAAATGGTTCTTATAAGTCTTTGGATAAATTAATCTGTGTTATAGCCCCTGAAAATGTTCGAGTAAATCGTGTTCTTATGCGTGATATGCAGAGGGATAGAAATCAGGTTCTCGACATTATGAAGAACCAAGTTGATGATAAAAAGAGAAAAGAAGTATCGGATTACCTAATAGATAATAGTGGTACTAAGTTATTGATTCCTCAAGTACTGACCATATACAAAGCACTACAAAAAACTAGGAGTTAATAAAAGAGGGCAGAGAGATCTGGTCAGCATAAAACTTCATACGGCTGTGCGAAAAATCAAGCAAATCGATTTTTTCAATTTTATCCAATTTGTGATTATAGAAAACTTCAAGGTAATAATCTTGCAGTAAGTAGAGGTTAACTTTGTAACCATAGTAGCGAATACCAACAATAAATTTCCCATTTTGATAGAGCTCTTTTATTTGCTCATGGGTATTTAATTGAAAGAAATCAAAAAAGGTATTTGCCATAACCCAATATAATAAATTGAGCTATATCTAACAGAACTTAGGCATGTAAAGTATGGAACAATCTGCTGTTTTGAGGAATCAACGTTTTGTAGATAAATACATATGAGCCTTTTGACGAGTAGTCATTGTGAGGCGATTTAATGACATTGGAAGATTTATTTAAGTTGCGAATGGTTTCCATCGCATCCTTAAAGCTATCGTTTCGCCAATATCTCCAGTGCTTACACGTCATATCTTGTCGAATGGTAGATTCAATGCTTAATAGATTTTCAGCATTGGTAACACCAATATTCCAAATCAGATTCTGCTTTGTAAAGAAAGTATTACCATCAATCCATTCTTCTATTTTTTGTATACAGTTGAGGTTTTGAGGCGATTGAAAAACATCTGATATAGTAAGAACTGTATTCATAGGTTGGGCCTAGTTAATTTGTATTAATAAAAATGAGTCTCTATACGTTAGTGATATGGGCAATAACGTTCAAGAAATTAACAAGTTAAAAATCTAAAAATCAACTATTTATAAGTTTAATTTATGAGTGGGTTTGGAATCTCAACAAGCTTTTTTCGATTTTAAAGGAGTTTTCAGCAAAGAATAGTTTATGAAAAGCATTTAGTTGCGGTTATAAAAAAAACGCTCAGAGCAATGATTTCTCTTCGACTTAAAGTTTAGTTGTTTTTGATTGAATCGTTTTATACCTTCATATCCGTAAACAAAGCCAATTTTTTTGTTTACGGAATAACTGAGACACATCTATATTGAACTGCCTTTTGATGAGGTTGACATTCCTTGTTTAATCATTTAATAAGGTCACAAGGGTATTTAATGTGCCTAGCTTAAACTGTCGGTCATGAGAACTCTAAGTCAATCTAATTTTTTGAAAATCATTGAAGGAAGAGATTATGAATTTCTAATCAATGGTTACCCATTTGACTTAAGAGAATCTGTTCATTTGGTAAATCGACAGCTGGATTCTCAACATCACTATCATTTTAAGAATTGTAAACTGTCTACATTTATTGTATCAGATACAGATATATCATCACACTGGAGTTTTGAAAACTGTCAATTTGATGAGTTGGTTGTAGAGTCGAGTAGAGTGGCAAACTTTGAGTTTCACAACTGTACAATGGGTGATGTTTTGTACAAATCGAATGAAGATGCTGGAGTTCTCAAAATTCATGGGTGTAAAGTCAATTACTTGGAATACCTATCTAACCCCAAGTTCCATTTGCTGCATATTGGGTGTAACAACCTATTGGATAAGGTGAATATAATTGATAATGGAGCAAAGAACACGGACGATTCTAAGTTTTACCTTTGTCCGGAAAAGTTCAATGCAATAAGAATCGAAAGGCTTGCTGCTTCAAAACTTGAAATTGGAACATTCGGAGAATACTCAAATTTGTTTCTCAGCGAAATCCAAACAGATCATTTGCTTTTGAGAAACTGTAACAATAAGAACTCTAAGGTTACCTTTAAAAGAGTTAGTCCGAAAAGCCAGAAGGGTAGTGTGCTTCAATTTTTAGATTCAACGATTGGTGCTTCAGTATTTGAGAATGATTTTTTCAACTCTTATCTCTCAGTCGAATATAAAAATAGTAGTATCACTAATTTTGCTCTTGCTAGCTCTTAGCTATATAGATAACCATTGTCTTTTCTTCTTTTTTCTGCCTTATGATTATTAAGGTAAGGTCATCTCCCTATCTTTCCTTTGGAGTTGTTTTATCGGTCATATAACTCAATGAACAGGAAGGATTTTATAATATAATTCGGGTATACTAATAGTTGATTTAAAAAGTATTATACTATTGAGTATGAGTGGAATAGAAGTCATATATTCGGGTCTAAACATTAAAAACCCTACATTATGAAAAAGTTAACCATTCTATTTGTGTTTGTATTATTTGCTATGGGCTGTACTGATAACATGGATACTGTTCCACAACCAGTAAATCCAGATGTAACCATCGATGCAAATTTAGACAACCCTAAAAACTCAACTCCAGAAGAGGAAGAAGATAAGCCAATGCCTCCAAGATGGCCTAAGGCAAAAAGCTAACTTTTAGTATTAGATATAATTAGGTTTATATCTTTTTGTTTTGTTTTGACTTGAAATAATACCGATATTGATGCGATATATTTTCTGGTCTGTTTTGTTATGCCCAAAATTCAAAGATTTATATTCTTATTTTTTTTAATTTCTCCTTTTATACTTAAGGGGCAAGTGAAGGAATATAATGGATTGATGGATGAGGTTTTTAAAGCTTTAGGCGATAATCAATCTGCGAAAGCGATTGATTATACGCAAGAAGCTTTTAAGTGGGCCTCTAAAAGAGGAGACACCTATCGAATGGTGGTTGCGAAAAGCACCATGGGTTATATAAGTATGCAGGTGAGAGATTATGAGGCTGCTTACATAAATTATTTCGATGCATTAAACTATTTACAAAAATCAGACACTGTTGACTTGTACAACAAGGTAGCTATTTTGAGAAGCCTTGCAGTGATTAAGTCAAGGTATTCGGATTATAAAATGGCAACAACTTTTTACAAAGAGGCTTATGAAGCGGCTAAAATTTACATTAGAAGATACCCTGATTTAGCAAAAGAGAATGGAGATTCAGGTTTGCTTATTGATCTCCCATATTTCATGGCAATGCAGATGAAAAATAATGGAGATTATGAAGGAGCAGGAGATGTACTTCTTGATCTGTGGGAAGAATCTGAATACAAAGGAGATACTGTGTCTTTAGCCAGAGCACTAAATCAATTGGGTATTATTAAGTTAGCCAATAAGGATTATTTAGAGGCTCAGAATTTCTTTTCCTATGTCGCTTTTAATAATGGCATTGCACCAGATACTAGAGCAATAGCGTTCCAAAATTTAGGTACAAGCTATTTGAGGTTGGGAAATTTAGAAAAGGCTGAGAAATGGTATTCCGAAGCCTTAGCATTAAAAGTAGAACACTCAAGTGCCCGTTCGCAGTTTGTAACGCTCTTAGACTATGGAGAGCTTGAATATAAGAAAGGAAATACAACTGCTGCAATTGAAAAGTGGGAAGAGGCTTTAAAAACCTTTGATAAAATTGATGCCGAGCCAGATTTGTTTATGATCTATGATTGGCTTCAAAAAGCCTATTTACATGTGGATATAGATAAGGCCGCCAGCTACGGAGATTTATATACAGCCAATATTCAGGATTGGATGAGCATTCAACGGAATCAAAAGGATAACCCAACCTTACAAGCTTTTAACACAAGAATAGATCAGGTGTTAAGTAAAAGAAGAGAAAATGCTGAGCAGTTGGCTTTGATCAAGGAATTTTGGCCATTGGGACTGGCTATCATTTTACTTTTTACATTCTTGCTTTACCACTTACAGCTATTCTTGACTAAGCAAAGGAGATTGTTAGCAGAAAAACGTGTAAAGGAATTGCGAGCTGTTAAGGCGCAAGAAATACTCGATAAAATAAGAAGAGATCTCTAATTATTTCCTTCAACATAAACCGCATAAAGGGATTTAATTCCCTCCCTTAGCCGGTGATTTTCTTCCATAATATCCAACTCTTCGTCATGTAAATCTCTTTGAATTGGCCCTTGGTTAAGAATAAACCAGTGTAGATTAATATGAGGATAAACCCTTAGTATGGATTGAATAGCATCGTATCCAGGTTTTGTCTTTTCATCAATATATGATTTCACAGTAGGTCCAGACAAAGCCACTTTTCTTGCAAATTCAGCTGAATTTCCTTTTTCGTAGTTGTCAATAATCCACTTAATCTTTTTGCCTGGGTGTTGGTCGAGGTCCATCAATACGAATATAAGTTATTTATCCTGATTGATGGATTGACTTGTACATAAAATTGTTCTGAGTGCTATTCAGGCATAAAAAAAGAGAGTCACTTGCGTAACTCTCTTAATATTAAGGGTGGAAGATGGGACTCGAACCCACGACCCTCGGTACCACAAACCGATGCTCTAACCAACTGAGCTACAACCACCATTTAATTGGGTTTGCAAATGTAAGGGTTCGGTTTGAATTTGCAAATACTCTGATCTCATTTTATCGATCAAATTCTAATCTATTTCCCGAACCAATGTTATTTATCTCACCATTCGAAAACACCCTTTTGCCCGATACTATGGTATTTGTTACTTTCGATTTAAACTGATGCCCTTCAAAAGGTGACCAACCGCATTTCGAAATCACATTATCTCTTTTTACTTGCCAAGGATCATTGAGGTTTACAATGGCAATATCTGCATAATAGCCCTCTCTCAAATAACCCCTTTTATGAATGTCGAACAAATCTGATACAGCATGCGAAGTCTTTTCAACTATCTTTTCTAAACTAATTTTACCCTGATGGTACAGGTCTAATAAGGCTACCAATGAATGCTGCACCAATGGCCCGCCAGACGGTGCATTAAAATAGCTGTTTGACTTTTCTGCCAGCGTATGTGGTGCATGATCAGTAGCGATAACATCAATTTTGTTTTCTATAACCCCCTTCAAAATGGCATCACGATCTGAGGCTGTTTTAACCGCTGGGTTCCATTTGATAAATGAGCCTTTGTCAGCATAATCTTGATCTGAAAACCAAAGATGGTGTACACAAGCCTCTGCAGTAATTTTCTTCTCTTTTAATGGAATGTTATTGCTGAAAAGCTCAAGCTCTTTTGCGGTGGAAATATGTAAGATATGGAGTCGTGCACCCTTCTTTTTAGCTAAATCAACTGCAAAAGAAGAAGAGGCATAGCAGGCTTCCGCACTTCGTATCACTGGATGCTCACTCATTGGAACATCTTCTCCGTATTGAGCTTTGGCCTTAGCAATATTGGCTTGAATAATTTCTTCAGACTCACAGTGTGTAGCAATCAGCGTAGGGGAGCTTTCAAAAATGTTTTCCAAAGTTCTCTGATTGTCCACTAGCATATTCCCTGTAGAAGAACCCATAAAAACCTTTACACCACATACTTTTCTTGGGTCAGTTTTGAGCACTTCATCCAAATTATCGTTTGAGGCTCCCATAAAGAAAGAGTAATTGGCCAAGCTATTTTTTGCTCCAATTTGATACTTATCCTCAAGTAACTTTTGAGTAAGTGTGTTAGGTACTGTGTTGGGCATTTCCATAAATGAAGTAATACCACCCGCCACAGCCGCTCTCGATTCAGTATAGATTTCGGCTTTATGGATAAGTCCTGGCTCTCTAAAGTGCACTTGGTCGTCAATAAGCCCTGGTAATACATATTGACCGCTGGCATCTATGATTTCATCAGCATTTAAATGTTGAAGGTCTTTATCTATTTTTTGAATAAAGCCGTTTTCGATATAAATGTCAGCTTCGAAAATCTTGTTTTCGTTGATCAACTTTCCGTTGAGAATCAGTATTGAAGACATACTAGTGTTTTTTATTGTGTCATGGGTTAACGTAATTGCAAGTTATTACCAAATAACTCCTCTGCAATTTATGGCCGAAGAAAACATTTCGTTCGAAGAATTAAAATTGAGCCGTCAGTTCCTCAATGCCATAGATGATCTAAGGTACACAGCACCTACTCCAATCCAAAGAAAAGCCATTCCGATAGCGTTGGCAGGGCATGATTTATTGGGAATAGCACAAACAGGTACTGGGAAAACTGCAGCTTTTGTATTGCCTATTCTAATGAAGCTCAAGTATGCCCAAGGGGATCATGCAAGGGCATTGATTTTAGCTCCAACTCGAGAGTTGGTCATGCAAATAGAAGATAATGCCCGTGAATTATCACGCTATACAGATTTAAGAATAGTAAGCTTATACGGTGGGCTAGGGCCAAAACATCAAATTGAGGCAATTGAAAAGGGGGTAGATATAATTGTAAGTACGCCCCAGCGCTTTTTGGACATTTACCTAAAAGGAACAATTCATACTAAGTTGATAAAAACTATGGTGTTGGATGAAGCCGATAAAATGATGGATATGGGGTTTATGCCTCAGATCAAGAATGTGCTCGAAGTTGTTCCTAGAAAACGCCAAAACATGCTTTTTTCAGCTACAATGCATGATAAAGTTATTCTGCTGACTGAGGATTTCTTAGAGTTTCCAGAGAAAATTGAAATAGCTCCGCAGGCTACAGTAATTGACACCATTGAGCAAAGACTTTATGAAGTACCCAACTTTAAGACAAAGATTAACTTATTAGAGTACTTCCTTAAAAGTGAAGAATTTCAGCGAGTGATTGTGTTTACTAAAACCAGAACCAATGCTGATAATGTTTCTAAGTTTATTGAGCGAAAGCAGCTTGGGCCAGTTCGAGTGATTCATGCCAATAAAGGACAGAACTCACGAATTAATGCCATGTATGAGTTCAAAGAAGGAGATATTAGGGTATTGGTTTCAACAGATGTTACTGCCCGAGGAATGGATATTAGTATGGTAAGTCATGTGATCAATTTTGATGTGCCTTTAATTGATGAAGACTACGTGCACAGAATTGGGCGAACGGGAAGAGCAAATAATACTGGAATTGCCATCACTTTTGCCAATGAATTGGAAATGTTTTCAGTAGCTAAAATTGAAGCGCTAATTCAGAATACAATTACCCGTCATAACCTTCCTTCAGAAGTGTTCGTAGAAAAAACTCCTTTTATAGAGTCGCAGGAAATTGCCCGAGCAATTGATGATCTTAAGAAGAAAGATGACCCAGACTTCAAGGGTGCATTTCATGAAAAAAAGAAGAAATTCTCAACCAAGAGCAGCAAGTCGTCTTCAAGTAGAACAAAGGGGAAAGGACAGCGTAAAGGAAGGAGAAAGTAAAATACTGGTCGGATTTTACTAAATTAACCGTTACATAAAAACTCAAACAACAATGAAAAAAATGATCACATCCGTTGGAATAGGGCTGGTTTGCCTTATTGCAGCACCAAACACCAACGCACAAAGCAATGGTGAATTCCATTTAGATAAGACTTACAGCATTGGAGCATCAGGAACGCTGTATCTAAACTCCGAAGACGCAGAAGTAAGAATTTCTGGCAGCAACAGGGCAGATGTACATGTTAAGATTGACCGTACACAGCAAATAAAAGGTTTTTCCTCAGGTAGGTCAGAGTTCAATGTTTTAGTAGAAAATCGTGGTGACGACTTACATATAATAGAGCGCGAAAGAAGCGGTGTGAGAATTCAAATGGGCTCTATTAGAACCGACTACCGTATTGATATTGAATTACCAGAATCGGCTTCGCTTAGGGTAAAAGGTGAAGACGATGATTATGTAGTTAGAAATGTAAGTGGAAAAATTTACATGGAAACCGAAGACGGAGATATAGAGATTATAGACTGTAGAAGTACCAATTTAGAGTTTAGATTAGAAGATGGTGATCTTAAAATCGATGGAGGATCTGGTGCTCTGACTGTTGAGTCTGAGGACGGAGATATTGAGGTGAGAAGAGGTAATTTTAGAGATATTGATATAGATGTTGAAGATGGCGATGTGATGCTGGAAACATCATTAGCAGATGATGGGAGATATATTTTAAGAGGAGAAGATTCTTCAATTGATTTTACAGTAACAAACGGAGGCGGAGAGTTTTCAATACTAAAAGATGATGGTAGTGTTCGTGCTTCAAGTGCTTTTGAAACAGTTAGGGAAACCGACCATAGGTCTGAGCTAAAACTTGCTGGAGGAAAAGCCAATATTGAAATTAGAACTGAAGACGGGAGGGTGAGGCTCAGCAAAAACTAATCTGCTTTTTAGAAAAATATTAAGGGGCGTAGCGAGAGTTACGCCTTTTGTTTTGCCTCTTTTGGTCCTATTTCTTGATTATTCTCATCCCAGACCCATTCGCTCACCAATGCTCCACCCAGAAAGTAGTTTCTATCTATCAGTGTAGAGTTATAGTTAGCTTTTAGCTTAAAAGGTTCTTTAGATTGGAATATGGGAGCCATTCGGTTTAAATAATTAATGTACTGAAGATCTCCAAATCCATAAAACTCTTGCCATTTAAGTAAGGCTCCAATCAGCCCTCTTTCCGTATCTTTTCCAGATTCAATAAGTCTAACAATTTCTTGTTCAATCAAATTAAGTCCAGACTTTGAAGAGGGAAATCGCTTTAAGTGGGCCTGAAAAGCTTTGGCCAAATAAGGGAATTCATTGGAAGGAAGAAGAATGAAGTTCTCTAAATCTCTAGGGTCTTTGGAGCAAAAGGCTTGGTAAGCATTAGAGGCAAAACTGAAATCGTTTTGACTTAGAACTCTTCTTTGTTCAAATAAGTCAGGGTACATTTCGGCAGGTAGTTCACCCAAACCCATTAGTTTTTCATATCCATTTACGTCACCCACGCAAATCAGAGAAACTTCTACATCAGCCCTGTCTTGTTGGTGAAACCAATGAAGTAACCCCATTAAATTTACTTGACAGAATAAATCATATTCAAACCAAAGAACTATCTCTTTGTAAGCTTTTAAGCTTTCTATTTTCTTGAATTCATCAATTACTTTTTCTTGGTAATCGCCTGGAGAGGTTGAAAAAAAGGAGCTAATGAAGCGACTGCGCATTTCCCAAAACTCAAGAGTACCAAATGCAGTGTGTACTGGCCCATCGCTTAAAACATCACGCCAAACTGCAGTATCTCCCTCAATACCTGATTGCTTAAGGGAATAAAGAGTGCTGTCACCATTAAGAATATGAAGAGTATTCTGCATAGAAAAAGAGTTACTCGAAAATAACTTTTTTCATCTTGAATGGCTCTTTTATGCACTGAAATATATTGACCTACTTCATGATAGACTGGAAGCGCATGCCATATCTTAATGAATAGAAAGCTGATTAAAACTATTTCACCCCTTCATTCTCTTCTGAGTTGCCAGTGATTTTACCTTTTACAGCCGAAAAGGAATAATTGATAATGAGGATTAACAAGGTGATGCCCACCGCGATTAAATATTTATGTAAAGCCGTAGCAACCCCTATTCCTAAACAATAGAGTAAAGTTGCGGCAGTGGTAAGGCCTTTTACTTTGTCATTGTTCTGTTTAATTATTGTTCCAGCACCAATAAAACTTATACCCACTACAAGCGCCTGCAGAATTCGAATAGGGTCGGCTTTTACTGCTTCTTGGAATTCATAATTATGAACAAAGTCAATTAGAGGCAGTGATAGTGAAACGATTAAACAGCTAAAGCCACCCACAATCATGTTCGTTCTTAAACCAGCGGGTTTGTCTTTGTTTTCACGTTCATAGCCCACTAAACCAGAGAGTATAGTGGCCACTAAAACACTGAATAAAATTTCTAATTCCTGATGATCGATCTCCATATTATTTCCATTTCAACTCTTTTGGAGTTAAGGAAACAACTATGATAGATTAGAGATTGTTATAACGCAGAATAATCTAAAACTTTAAAATTTGTCCTTCATAGGCAATTTTAAAGCCTTTATCTCGCACCAATTTAGATTCATCGCTATCGCTAAAGTTCATAGGATTGGTATGATTGAAATGTATAAAAAGAACTTTGGCTTTGTCTTCGTCAGAAAGTTTACCAAACAAGGCAATGCTTTCTTCCACAAAAGGGTGAGGTATTTCGCTCATGTCGCGTCCAGGTATTTCACCATTTTTAAAGAATGAAGCATCTAACAGTGCCATGTCACTTTTTCGAATGACTTCAATAATGTCTTGATTCCATTTACTCCACTTATCAATATCTGGAATGAAAATAACCGACTTGTCATTGATCTGAATTTTATAACCTACAGTTTCTGAAAATTCATCACGATGAGGAACTGTGAAAGGTGTAACCGAAATACTATTGTTCAGCTTAATGGTAGTGCTATCTTGCTGAGGCTTGATTTCTATATTGTTCAATTCAACCAACTGGCTCCAAGGCCCATTCCCTTCCAAGAAAGTCTTCATTTTTGGCATTGCATAAACTGGAACTCCAGAAGTTCCCATTACCTCCCTGCCTAAATGAATTAACCCAGTATAGTGCCCTATGTGCGCATGGGTTAAGAAAATGCCATCTAAAGGATAGTTATGGGTTTCTGAAACATCATCCAACATTTGTAATTGAAGCTTGAAGTCAGGGGTAGCTTCAAATAACCAACGCTGTTTTGTAGTAGGGTCAACAAGGCCAAGTGCCACAGCATTCTTTGGTCGTGCCGTTCTTTCCTTTATTAATTCCCATTCTTGCTTTTGACCTGCTTGGGGGTAGCCAGCATCTTGCGCCACACCCAAAACCACAATAAAAGGAGCTTCGGTAGGAATTTCTCTTTGATTGTTGGTTTCGCTACAAGCGGTAAAAAGAAATAAAAAAAGAGCCAAAAGAGGCTCAATTTTTAAGGTTGAATTTGGTGCTATTTTCATGGCTCAGCTTCCACAGCCTACACATTCAAAAGATGAATCCATAGGTTTTACCCCATTCAGTTTCATTGTTAAATTGTGTATTTGGTCCTTAATGTCCATGTCTTTAAACATGTCTCCAGTAAGTTGCGCGTTGAGCGCTTGAATTTCTTGTTCTAGGCTTTCTTTTGTCATTTCCATAATTCTATAGTGCTTAGGTTGTATGAATATAGAGCATATCTGAATAAAAACAAAAAAGTGTAACTTGACTGTAACCTTTCTGAAAAGCTTAGGTTTCCCCCATTGAATTCTTAAAAAAGACGATTGGATTCTCTCTCTGACAACGCGTTAATGCTACAAGTAAAAGAAGGACAGCTCGATAAACTCGGGTTGTTGTTCGAGCGATATAATAAAAGCCTTTATGGTTTTTTCTATCGCTTAACGCTTGACCGTGAGGTGAGTGAAGACTTAGTTCAGAATGTATTTCTGCGAATGATGAAATACAAACACAGCTACAAAGGAGACGGCCAGTTTAAAACCTGGATGTACCATATGGCCCGAAATCTTTTTGCCGACCACTACCGGAAAAATAAGAAGATGGGCTATAAAGAAGATGTAGAGGTGACTGATAAATATTTCAGAAACGACAGTAATGCAGAGTCGAATAGAATTCAAAGGGAAGAAATGGATTTGCTGCAGCATGCCATGAATCAACTGACTTTCGAAAAGAAGGAAGTTCTTATCCTTAGTAAGTATCAGGAAATGCGATATAAAGACATTGCCGACTTACTGGGAATTACTGAAAGTGCGGTGAAGGTGCGAATCTTCAGGGCATTGAAGGATTTAAAAATGGTCTATATGCAGTTGGAGGCAACTCCTTCTGCGCAGTGAAACAACAAAATAGCTGAATGATGAAAGTGATAAAGTGTATGGTTTTGCTTGTGGCATTTTTGCCAGCCCTTATAGTAAAGGGACAAAGCGAAACGGAGACAGTAAAGAAGAGTTTTACTGTCAAGAATGAAAAAGCAACTTGGTTTGCTGTGTGTAATATCGAGGGAAATGTTGAAGTGGAAGCCCATGATGGTAATACCATAGAAATTGAGGTTCAGAAGCGAATTTCAGGTAAGCAATCTGAGGTTAAACAAGGAATGGAGGAAGTTAAACTTGATTTTGCTCAAGGCGATGATTTTGTGCGAGCCAGATTTACTACCCCAAATAATAAAGTGAGAGAAAAAGATGATCCTTTGGCTTGTGGTTGGGACTGGAATCAAGATCGAGAACGTGTAGACTATAGAGTGAGGCTCGATTATAAAGTGAAAGTACCGAGAAACATCAGTGTTAAAATTTCCACGGTGAACAATAGCGATCTTTACATTAAAGGAGTGAAAGGAGAACTTTATGCCAACAATGTGAATGGTGATGTAACCCTGATTGATGTAGAAAGCAATACCAAAGCCAGTACTGTAAATGGTAAAATCGAGGTGAATTACTTGAAAATGCCTGTGGAGTTTGCCGAATTCCAGACAGTAAATGGAGAAATAGAAATTGTTGCTCCAGAAGGGTTGGGCGCCATATATAATTTCGAAACCCAATGGGGAGAAGTGTATAGTGATTTCGATTTTTCTCAAAAGCTATCACCAAAAATGGTAGTCAATAAAGGTGAACGTGGCGGTACAAAATATAAGGTTGATAACTCTAATAGTTACCAAGTAGGTAATGGAGGTCCAAAATTTTCATTCAAAACACTGAATGGAGATATAAGGGTAATGAAGGCTAAATAGTGGATAAGATGGAAGAGAAATATATGTCAATGATTACCGAATATATTGATGGCACACTTTCTCCTGAAAGGGAAAAGGAATTCCAACAATACGTTCAAGAAGGGTATATTGATATGGCCGAGGTAGAAGAAATGGCAAAACTTCAGGGAATAATCCTGAGTACAGCCGCACCAGAACCTTCAGCTGCTTTGAAGAAAAACTTCTATCAAATGCTGAATGAAGCTCAATCAAATGAACCTCAAGCTAAAGAATCGTTTCCCTTCTTAGAAAGAATAAGCACATCGATTTTTGGTAGCTTCTTAGGTAGAATGGCTTTTGGAATTGCAGTGTTAGCCATTGGTCTTTACTTCGGTACAAGTCTGGGAAATAGCTCGTACAAGGAAGAGTTATCTGATTTGAATGGGCAGATGGTAGAAATGCGCGAAATGATGATGATGGCCATGCTAGAAAAAGAATCTGTGTCAGACCGATTAAAAGGAATTCAAATATCATCAGAGCTATCATCTTCTAACGAAAAAGTAATCAATGCTCTTTTTCTTACCCTCAATAGCGACCCAAGTACAAACGTGCGGATTGCTGCGCTGAATACGTTGGCAGGGTTTGCATATGATCCTAAAGTAAGAGAAGGCCTTGTAAACAGTATTTCAAAACAAAAATCGCCCTTAATGCAAGTCAACTTGGCCGAACTGATGGTGACGCTTCAAGAGACGAAAGCAAAGGATGAGTTGAAAACTATTTTAGAAAACGATCAAACACCAGAAGAAATAAAAGTTACGCTCAGAGCGAGCATGGAAAAAATTATTTAATCAAAGACTCAAAAAACAAACAATATGAAAAAGGTAATTATAACACTATTAATGATTTGCGCTGCAATTGGCGTGAAATCTCAAAACATGAAACTAGACCCAAATATAAAGGTGGAAGTGACTCCAGACCTTAAAATGACAATGGGACCAGACTTTGAAATAGACCTAGGGGCACATATAGAACAAGCCATGAGTAGTATAGAAGGCATGTTCGGAATGGACTTTAAAGATAAAGACGGTAAGTGGAAAGATAAGTACCAACAAGATACCGAAGAGCTTGAAATTCCGCTGAGCAAACCAGGTGAAAAAGGAAAACTACAAGTAGAATCGCATAATGGAACAGTTAAGGTTTCGGCTTATTCAGGACCTACCGTTAAGGTTAAAATGATTAAGTACAGTAAGAAAGTAGAACGTGAATCAGGTAAAGATGGAATGCGCTTGTTGAGTAGTGGAGGTTTTAATGTACAAGCCGAAGAGCGTAATAATACCGTGAAAGTAGAAACAGAAGGTTGGAATAACCGAATTGACTTTGAGATTCAAGTGCCTGCCAATTTTAGTCTTGACGTTCAAACTTATAATAATGGAGCCATTGAAATTGAAGGAGTAAATGGAGAGCATAGCATAGAAAGTTATAATGGTCCAATTACGCTAAACAATGTTGGAGGGTCTGCCAGCGCTAGTACTTACAACGGTGCGATTAAAGCTACTTTTAATACCATAACAGCCAATACGCCAATGATTTTTACTACCTATAATGGTGATGTGGATTTGACGGTTCCTTCAGGCACAAAGCTCTCCACTAAAATGAAAACGTTTAGAGACATTTTTACAGACTTTGAAAACTTTGCACTTCAAAAAACAACTCCGCAAAAGAGCAAGGAAGGCAATGGTTATAAAGTGAAATATGAAGACTGGGTGGAAGGAAAACTCAATGGCGGTGGAGCCGAAGTAACAATGGAAACCAGAAACGGAAACATATATATCCGAAAAGGATAGCCAAAAGAATAGTAATTTCGATCCTGTGAATGTAAATTCACAGGATTTTTTTATTTTTACCTACCTCAATTAGTCTAAATACCGTCACGTTCCTTTTTTCCATCGAGGAAGAATTGATTTTCCAAAACTAAAGTATGTACCGATGAAACGCTCTGTAAAGATTTTTTTAATGTCACTTTTGTGTATAACGACTTTGAACCATTGTTTATCTGCTCAGGATGCAGATGCTTTGATTTCAAAATTGGCCAATAAATATGGTAGTGTACCAAACTATAAACTCAATATTGTTTATGAAGCCAATAATGAAGATATGGGTTTTAAGAATGTTCAAGAAGGAAACCTAGTGGTAAAAGGAGACCAATACATTTTGAAGTATGGGCCAAATGAAACTTGGCTTAACGATGGTAAAGTGGAATATGTAGGCACTAAAGAAGAAGACCATTCTCAAATTCTTTATTTCTGCCCAGGCCAGAACGCTGAGGCAATTGTAGATTATGGCAGTATTTTAACCTTTTACACCTCTGGTCATACTGCTTCAATGGATGGTGGTATAGTCAAATTGGTGCCAAATTCTGAAAAACCATATGCGGAGTTACACTTAACCGTTGATGGAGATAATTTGACTAAAATTTCGGCAGTAGATCAGATGGGAACTGTTTACACCTATACGCTTTCAGGTTTCAGTACTAGCGTTGGTGATCCTCAATTTGTGATTAACAAAAGAGAATATGCCGAAACGATTGATGAGCGAAAAGGCTGTAAATAATCAATACCAAAAGAGATTTAAAAGACCGACTTACTTCGGTCTTTTTTTGTTTACGGTCAGCTCAAAAACATCGTGACGCTGATAATGTCCTGTTACGTCCAAAGCCAGCCTTTCTTCGGTGCACTTTTGAAGGTCTACTTCAGTAGTGAATACACCTTCAACATCCCATTGAGGAGCTAAAATAGTTTCGCCACTTGGTCCAAAAATACAGCTGCCACCATTCAGAATCATATGCTCGGGCTTGCCTTCAAACTCTGGGGGAAGTTTAAGCTCGGAAGGAATATCTTTCACCCTCATAATTTGACCAACACCAACTGCAAAGCAGCGCCCCTCAAAGGCATAAGAACGTGTAGCTACTTGTAGCATTTCGTGCACTTTTGGCCAAACGGCCACATGAATATGTTCACCAGAATTATGCATGGTTTGGCGCGTTAGTGGCATCCAATGTTCCCAACAAATCAATCCACCAATACGACCAAAGGAGGTGTCCACCGCTTGTAATCCTGCACCATCACCCTGGCCATAAAGTAATCTTTCCGTATGCGTTGGCATAAGTTTTCGGTGATGGTTGGTCAGTTCTCCTTTTTCATTCCATGTCAGAAGGCTGTTGTAAATTGTGCCATTTCCAACACCAGAGCCAACTTTCTCGTTGATGCCCATCACTACAACTACGCCCAACTCTTTGGCCCATTTTCCAATTTGTTTTACCTCAGGTCCATTCACATCTAAGCTGTGTTCATGGGTTCTGGCAAAAACGGTTTTGGTGGCAGGAAAATCCCAGCGGGCGTACTCATCGCAGTAGTCAATCCAAGCGGGATAGCCAGTGAACCAAGTTTCTCCAAAAGTGACAAGTTGAGCCCCTTTGGCAGCAGCTTCTCTTAAAAGTGCTTCCACTTTTTGCATTGACTTCTCAACGTTCAGGTATTCTGGTGCAGCTTGTACAACTCCGATGGTTACTTTCTTATTCATAAAGCGATATTACACAATCGCTGAATAAAATGTAAGAGCGGATTATTAGAAAGGAAATGGTTACTATTAATTTTTATCATCACGTCATTCAATTGACTAAGAATGAGGTTAACAAGATGCTAATAAACTATCTATCACTCGGCATAGCCGAGCGATTGTGGCGGTGATAATGCTCAGAACTCAGTCGCTCGCTTGTAGCGAGTGACGAGTAGTTTTTAAAACTACGGTTTATTATATTCAAAGAATAGTTTGGTTAAATCTATGTCAGAATTAAGAAAAGCCAATACCGACCTGCCCTACTTTATTACACTGACCGTTGTAGATTGGGTTGATATATTTACCAGGCAGGTTTATTGTGATAAAATTATTGAGAGCCTTAATTTTTGTATTAAGAACAAAGGTTTGATAGTTTTTGAATATGTAATTATGCCCAGCCATATTCATATGATTGTTCAATCTTTAGATGGAAATTTGAATTTCATATTACGTGATTTTAAGAGCTTTACTGCAAAACAAATCATAAAGGAAATAGAAGAAAACCACGAATATGAGAGTCGTTCGAAATGGCTTTTGCATATGTTTGAGTTCAATGCAAAATACTACCGCCAGAATTCAAAATATATGTTCTGGCAAAAAACTAACTACCCAATTGAGCTCAATTCTGCTCATATTCAATACCAGAAAACTGAATATATTCGAAATAATCCTGTTGAAGCAGGGTTGGTGACTGATGGAGAGTTTTGGCAGTATTCAAGTGCAAATCCCAATTCACCACTGAGAACTAGCGGAATGTAAAGTTGGCAAGATGCCAAAACGCTAATTGTCACTCGGCACAGCCGAGCGACTGCTTATGGATGCTCACGCTCAGAACATTAGTCGCTCGCTTTTGGCGAGTGACGGATATCTTTTAATGCCTTAGCTCGAGGGATTGACTACATAGTTGGCAAGATGCCAATAAACTATCTATCACTCGGCACAATCGAGCGATTGTTCAGCAATAAAAAAGTCAAGCCTTTCGACTTGACTTTTGATCTTATTGTTAACCGATGTGACTAGTTAGACTCTTCTTCAGTTTTTCCTTTTGACTTAATTTCTTCAGCCATTTCCTGAATTTCATCTACACTTTTCCCTTTCAAGTATTCTGGTAGTTGCATACCAGCCATATTGAACATCTCTTGCAAAGGAGGTACTGATTTATAGAGACCAGAAATAAAATTAGCTGTAGAGCCTTTTGCTTCTGGGCCATTACCACCACCGTTGTCCCATACTGTAACCTTATCAATTTTAATGTTTTTGATGGCCTCAGTTTGAAGTCTTACCAATTCAGGTAGCTTATCTGCAATCATAATCATAACAGCGTCTTTACTGTCATCACCTGCTGCTTGAACAAGCTGCTTAAAGCCTTCTGCTTGTTTACTTAATATTTCATAGATACCACGAGCTTCAGCATCCATCTTTAAGAATATTGCATCCGCCTCACCTTTTGCTCTTCTTCTTACATTCTCAGCTTCAGCCTCGGCATCAATCTCAATCTTCATTTTACCTATTTCGGCAGGTATAACAATGTTAGCGTTTTGCGTAGATCGGTCTCTTTCCGCTCTGGCATTTTCCGCTTCTTTTTGAGCTTTATAGGCCTCTTCTAATGCTTTGGCCTCTTTTACTTTTTCTGCGGCTATGGCCAATCTCTCAGCTTCTGCCTGTTCTGATCTTCTTTCTGCATCAGATTTAGCAATAATAATTCTAGAGGTGTTTTCGCCTTCAACCGCTCTAGCATTTGCATCGGCAATTTTTATTCTCTCGTCTTTTTGAGCATCAGCTTCTCCCATTTTGGCCAGAGCTTCGGCATTCGCGACCTCAATTCTTTCATTTTTCTGGGCGTTGGCCTCACCAATTTTTGCCTGTGCTACCGCTGCTGCTACTTGCGTACGCTGATCTTGATGAGCGTTAGCTTCACCAATAAGTCCGTCTCTATTTTTTTCAGCCACACTCTGTCGAGCATCATTAATGGCTTTGGCAGCAGCTTCTTTACCCAAAGCCTCAATATAACCCGACTCATCTTTGATATCGGTTACGTTTACGTTGATCAGCTTCAAACCAATTTTTTTCAATTCCGCTTCAACATTAGAAGCTACATTGGCCAAGAATTTATCTCTGTTAGAGTTAATTTCTTCAATGTCCATTGTGGCAACCACCAAACGCAACTGACCAAAAATGATGTCTTTCGCTAGGTCGTGAATATTTTGTTGAGAAAGGCCTAAAAGTCTTTCAGCAGCATTGGTCATAACGCCTTCTTCAGTAGAAATACCTACAGTAAACCTTGAAGGCACATCCACACGAATGTTTTGTCTACTCAGTGCATTGGTAAGGTTTACTTCAATTGAAATTGGCGTTAGATCTAAAAAAGAATAGTCTTGAATTACTGGCCAGACAAATGCTGCACCTCCATGGATACACTTTGCTGAACGACCAGTGTCGGTACCCGCATTGTTTCCTACTCTTCCGTATACAACTAGAATTCTATCTGAAGGACAGCGTTTGTACCTCTTAAAGAGGCCAATAAGCATTACAAAGATAAAGACCGCTACAACGGCAATTAAAATGATAAAAGTTTCGCTCATATTGATTAGGTTAGTTTTTAGACACTAAAAGTATATTGTTGTTGATGACGTCTTTTACGTTGACAACCGAGCCCATTGGGATGTCTATTTCGTCATCGGTTATGGCTTCTAACTCTCTTAAGGAGCCCTGTACCTTAATCAACACCCTACCTACATTGCCTCTTTCGGCAGAAATTCGCATATACACTTCACCAATTCCGCCTTTTGCGTTGTTGATGTTCATTGTACCACTGTCGGTAAGCTTACTGAAAAAGTAGAAAAGTGAGGCCATTATGGTCATCATAATTAGGCCTGATACTGTAGCGATGATTAGCGTTGTAAGGCCGCTATAGCCAGAGTCTATTGATGCAATTCCTGCCCAAGAAAAAATCGTAAAAAAGCCGATGAAATTTTTAAGCGTGAAAAACTGGAAACCCGCACCGCCATCATTGTCTACATCAAAATCTGCGTCTCCATCAACATCTACTTCACCACCAACGAAAGTCAAGATCATTTGGATAATGAAAATGATGGAAAATGGAATGGCCAACCCCCAATAAATTTTATGGGTAGTTTCTAGTGCATCCCACCATTCTGAAAAATTAAAAGACATAGCAATAGAATTATATGTCTTAAAGTATTGATTTATTTCCTTAGCATATTCACCTTTTTGTCGAGGTGGTTTAAAACTTATGGTGAAAGGTTGGTTGGGCGGTTAACCACTTTCAAGTTTACTTACTTAACGTAAATTTTACATCTTCATTTATAATCTCAGAAAGCACCTGCAGTTCGCCAGCATTATAGAGTTTTGCTATGTTCATAATGTCCATGCGCTCATCTTCTGGCTTTAGGTTTATGTAATCCTGAATCATTACTCCATTTACTCTTCTCGAATTAATTGCTTCGCGAAAACGCATTCCACCCTCATCGGTATGGTACAAATAGGCCAAGTAGTCCATGCTGTAATCTTCTTTATCGAACCAATAAAGAAATACATCATCAAAATCTTCACCGCCACCTTCTTGGGCAAAAGTAACTTTTACTTCATAATAGGTTTTTCCTTTCATTTCCCTTTCGCCCACATAAGTTTTATTCACCGCATCATCATTCAGGCCAAATGGTAATCGGAAAAAGTAAATCACGGAGTTAACCGAACGGGTATAGGCGGCTCTTTTCTCTTCCGTAATCTCTGTGGTGTCGCCATTAGTTAGCCTTACCAAACCATCATTATTCATCATATCGAAAACAGTTTGGCCAATGCTGTCGGTTTGGGTACGGGTGTATTCAAACATTCCGTTGTTGTTTTTGTAGGTGTAATCAATATTTCTGAAAGTGAGGGAAAACTCAGCATTGTTTAGGCCTTCCATGCCATGAAACGCAATGGCTTCATCTACAATTTCTTGAACTTTAGATTTGGGTTCAGCTTTCTCCGTTTTTTGTGGTGAAGAACAAGCCATGACAAAGGCAGATAGAAGTAGGGCAGATGTTTTAAGGTTCATTTATTTAATATTATGAATGGACTTACGGCTAAGATATAACAAAGTTAGTGATCTCAGCCTGAATCCATACATCTGGTAATTTACCTGACCTTTGCAATCCAGTTGCACATGCTTTTGCCTTACATTTGCATTTAATGAAACTTATAACGCTCTTTTTGGCGCTTACCATTTTCGGGCTGTCTACTTTCCCTTGTGGAGATGGAGCGCCCGTAAGCGGAGAAGTACAAATAGAAGCTTCCGTTTCAAACTTCGAGCTAACAGCTGACCCTTTGCCTCACTTAGATTTATGTTCTCCGTTTTGCAGTTGTCATTGCTGTCATACCCATATGGCTACTTCAATTGTAGCTGGTTTTGTATTTGAAAAGCCTTCTTCTTTTTATCAAGAAGGTGTTAGCAAAGGTGTAATAGCGCCTGATTTTGGTTTTTTTCAGCCACCCAAGCTTTAGCATTTCATATCGATTTTATGCTTCTACAAACAGCTGTGCAGTAGAAGCATACTTCAAATTTCATTAAGAATTTTTCAAATTTTTGAGCAACAATCTATTGCCTTGATTAAAGCAAGGCTGACTATCGGCATGCCCGATTTTCATTAGATCCATTCGCTCAAAGCAAATCATCAATGTAAAAGCATGGATAAACTTATTTCATTTTCCATAAAGAATAAGCTGATCATCGGGTTGTTTACCCTAGGTCTGATTATTTGGGGTGGTTATTCATTAACCCAACTCCCCATAGATGCAGTGCCCGACATCACAAACAATCAGGTACAAGTCATTACTACTTCTCCAGCTTTAGCAGCCGAAGAAGTAGAGCGGCTCATTACTTTTCCTATAGAAATTACAATGGCCACCATACCTCAAATTGAAGAAATAAGATCTTTTTCAAGGTTTGGTCTTTCGGTAGTTACTATTGTTTTTGAAGAGAAAGTAGATGTGTATTGGGCACGTCAACAAGTAAACGAACGATTGGTTGAAGCCCAAGAGCAAATTCCTGCTGGGGCTGGAATGCCAAGCATGGCACCAGTAACCACAGGTTTGGGCGAAATTTATCAGTATGTGGTAGAGCCTAAGCCCGGTTATGAAGATAAATATGACGCCAGAGAATTACGCAGTATTCAAGACTGGATAGTGCGAAGACAACTGTTGGGTACACCCGGAGTTGCTGATGTAAGCAGTTTTGGTGGCTACTTAAAGCAGTTTGAAATCGCAGTTGATCCAGACCGCTTGAAAAGCATGAATGTTTCCATTGCCGAAATTTTTAAGGCACTGGAAGATAACAACCAAAATACGGGTGGTGCTTATATAGAAAAGAACGAAACAGCACTTTTTATTCGAAGCGAGGGCTTGGTAAATGATTTGGATGACATTCGGAGCATCCTCATCAAGAACAACAATGAAGGAATTCCAATCCTTATTAAGGATGCAGCAAAGGTACAGTTAGGAAGTGCGGTGCGCTACGGAGCAACCACCCGTAATGGAGAGGGCGAGGTGGTCAGTGCCATTGTAATGATGCTGAAAGGTGAAAATTCGGCAGAAGTAATCAAGAATGTTAAAAATAGGATTACCGAAATTGAAAAAACACTTCCAGAAGGTGTAGAGATTAGACCTTTTTTGGATCGAAGTAAATTAGTAGATCATGCCATTGGCACTGTGACCAAGAACCTTATTGAAGGGGCCTTAATTGTGATTTTCATTCTCCTTTTGCTGCTCGGAAATTTTAGGGCAGGAATAATTGTGGCTTCTGTAATTCCACTGGCTTTGCTCTTTGCTTTTTCCATGATGAACCTCTTTGGGGTATCGGGTAACCTGATGAGTTTAGGAGCTATTGATTTTGGTTTGATTGTAGACGGAGCGGTGATTATTGTAGAAGCCACAATGCACCATTTAACCAAGCTTAAGGTTAATCGAAAACTCACTCAGTTTGAAATGGATGATGAAGTCTACAAGGCCGCTAGTAAAATTAGAACCTCAGCTGCCTTTGGTGAAATCATAATCCTGATTGTATACTTACCAATTTTAGCATTGGTGGGAACAGAAGGTAAAATGTTTGGCCCAATGGCCCAAACCGTAGCCTTTGCTATTCTTGGAGCATTCATTCTATCCCTTACCTATGTGCCTATGATGTCGGCTTTGGTGATGAGTAAAAAGCCGAGCCAAAAGAAGAATGTTTCTGACCATATCATGGCTTTTCTACACAGACTTTACGATCCAGTGATTCGGTGGGTAATGTACAAGCGCCCATTGATTATCGGATTTTCTCTACTGTTGTTTTCAGCCGCACTGTGGGTGTTTTCTAATATGGGAGGTGAATTTATTCCTACGTTGGAAGAAGGTGATTTTGCCGTTGAAACCAGAGTGTTAACGGGTAGTTCGCTTCAAACTACAATTGAGGCAACTACTCAAGCAGAGAAGATTCTTCTCGATCAATTTCCAGAAGTAGAACAAGTAGTGTCAAAAATTGGAGCAGGGGAAATTCCAACAGACCCAATGCCACCCGAAGCTGCCGACATGATGATCATTTTGAAAAACAAAGATGAATGGACATCAGCCACCAACAGGGAGGAGCTGGCCAATAAAATGGGGGAGGCCTTGGAGGTAATTCCCGGAGTAACTTTTGGTTTTCTTCAGCCCATTCAAATGCGCTTTAACGAATTAATGACTGGCGTTCGGCAAGATGTGGCCATTAAAATTTATGGTGAAGACTTAGACCAACTTTCAGCATATGCCAATCAAATTGGCGAGATCGCCAATACCGTTGAAGGTGCTGTAGATCTGTATATTGAAGAGGTTACTGGGGTTCCTCAAATAATAATTGACTATAAAAGAGATCAGTTAGCAAAATATGGTTTGAGCGTAAAAGAGGTTAATCAAACCGTACAGACAGCATTTGCTGGAGCCTCTGCAGGCGTAGTTTATGAAGGCGAACAGCGTTATGATTTGGTGATTCGGCTAGAAGAAAACAGACGTGAAAGGCTGTCGGATGTGAGCAATCTTTATATAAGCCGGGCAGATGGACATCAAATTCCACTTTATCAAGTGGCAGATGTGCAAGTAAAAGAAGGACCCTATCAAATTCAACGAGACGATACACGCAGAAGAATCATTGTCGGTTTTAATGTAAGAAACCGTGATGTACAGAGCATAGTCACCGAAATTCAGGAAAAAGTAGATACCTCTGTTGAACTAGCAACGGGTTATACAATCACCTACGGAGGCCAGTTTGAGAATTTGGTTGAAGCCAAGAAGCGTCTAAGCGTGGCGGTTCCATTGGCTCTACTCTTAATTTTTGTACTGCTATACTTTACGTTCCGTTCGGTAAAGCAAAGCCTTCTGATTTTTACCGCTATACCACTTTCAGCCATAGGCGGAATTTTCGCTTTATCCCTTAGGGGTATGCCTTTTAGTATTTCGGCTGGGGTTGGTTTCATTGCTCTTTTTGGGGTAGCGGTGCTCAACGGAATTGTATTGATTGCTGAGTTCAACAGCCTTAAAAAAGAAGGAGTTACTGATGTTTTTGAGCGAATTTATAAGGGCACATTCGTAAGGCTTCGCCCGGTAATTATGACGGCCTCTGTGGCTTCTTTGGGCTTTCTTCCAATGGCGCTTTCCAATACCTCGGGAGCCGAAGTACAAAAGCCACTCGCCACCGTAGTGATTGGTGGTTTGGTTACGGCCACCTTCCTTACTTTGGTAGTGCTGCCTATTTTGTATTACTATTTTGAACGAACGGTAAAAGTAAGAAGGAGTACCGTGGCTTTGTTCTTTATTCTGGGGCTTGGCATGTTATCACCTGTCAATATTCAGGCGCAAGAAAGACCATTGGTTTTTCCATCCGTTGACTCAGCCATAGCCACAGCCATTAAAAACAACCCAACTTTAAGAGCTGCCCAAATAGAAACGCAAGAACAACAAGCCTTGCGCAAAGGCAGTTGGAATTTGTCGAAGACCAATTTTGGCTTAGAGTATGGCCAAACCAACAGTGATTTTAACAATGACAGCCGCATATCCGTAAGTCAGAGCTTTGCTTTTCCAACCCTATATACCAACCAAGGCAAATTGGCTGAGGCAAGAATAAAAGGTAGTGAATGGATGGAAACGGCTACCCAAAACGAACTGGTACAACGTGTTAAATCTACTTGGTTTGAATTGTGGAAGGAGAAAAACAAACGAGATTTACTGCTTGAGCAAGACCAAATTTATGAGCGTTTTGTGCGCGCAGCAGAACTACGTTTTAAAACAGGCGAAAGTAATTTGTTAGAGAAAGCTACGGCAGAAGCGCAAGTGGCAGAAATCAAAGTGCTGATTGCCCAAAATGAGGCCGATATTCAGATTTTAAAGCATCAGCTAAAAGCTTTACTCAATGTGTCGGAAGAAATTGAGATTGCTGAGGGTGATCTTGATCAGCGAAACATTGAAGCAGTACTAGCATCATCCCAAATTTCAAATAACCCCACCTTGGCTTGGTTTAAACAGCAAATAGAAATAGCTGAAAATGAAAAGCAGGTGGAGCGTTCAAGGATGTTGCCCGAAATCAACCTCGGCTATTTCAACCAATCGTTTAATGGGCCTGGCGAAACGCGTGCTGGTGTGCCTACCAACTTCAGTTCGAGCGATCGTTTTTCAGGGGTTCAAATTGGTCTTGGCATTTCACTTTTTGGAATGAAAGCGCAGCGTGCCAATGTAAAAGCTGCAGAGTTGAGAAAGGAACAATCTAGTGCTTTACTCACTGCCAAAAGCAATGAACTACAGAGTCAGCTCAGCTCTCTTTTTCAACAATACCAAAAGGCATTAACAAGCCTTGAATATTACGAAAAGGAAGCTTTACCACAGTCGGAGCTTATTTTGAAGCAGGCACAAAGGGGATTTGAAAGCGGTGAAATTGGTTACGTAGAATACATTGACGGACTCAACAGAGCGCTTTCCATTGGTTTCAATCACTTAGAAATCCTTAATCAGTACAATCAAATTACTATTCAAATTGAATTCATTTCTGGGGTTCAATAATCAAAATATATACAGATGAAAAAGACGACAAATAAATATATCAGAAATGCATTCCTCTTAGCACTTGTTGCGCTGACCATGGCATGCGGTAACAATTCAGTTGAGTCTATAGAAATTGGAGGAGAAGAAGGCGAAGAGCACCTTGAACTTACACAGGCCCAATACGATCAGGCCGATATTCAAATAGGGAGTATCAAGAAACAAATTATTGGTTCGGAATTAAGCGTAAATGGAGTGATTGATGTGCCACCACAAAGTAATGTTTCGATTAATATGCCCTATGGTGGTTTTGTGAAATACACAGAAATGTTGCCTGGCACACAAGTGAAAAAAGGTCAGTTATTGGTGGAAATCGAAAACCCAGAGTTTATCCAATTTCAGCAAGAGTACTTGGAGAGCATGGCCAACCGCGAATTTCTAAAAACTGAATTCGATAGACAGGAAGCCCTTTATGGGGAAAATGTAGCATCGGGTAAATCTTTTCAGCAAGCTAAAAGCACGTACCTAATGAATGAGGCCAAACTTAAAACCATGGAGCAGCGACTAAAACTCATAGGCTTTTCACCAGAGAAAATTGCTGGGGGCGAAGTAGCTTCTTCTGTTAAAATATATTCACCAGTGTCAGGCTCCGTGCGCGATGTGTACACCAACATTGGTAAATATGTGTCGCCTCAAGATGCCATCATGGACATTACAAATGCTGAAGATTTACACGTTGAACTCACGGTGTATGAAAGTGATATTCCTAAAGTGAAAAAAGGTCAACGCATTCGTTTTAACCTTACCAACTCAAGCGGGCCAACCCTCGATGCTGAAGTGTTTTTGGTAGGCAGCGGTGTGCGAGAAGATCGCTCTATGACCGTGCACGGTCATATGGAAGAGAAATATGAAGGATTGTTGCCCGGTATGTATGTTTCCGCCAATATTGAATTAGGTAGTCATGAGGCATGGGTAGTGCCAGACAACACCATAGTGCGTTTTGATGGCAAACATTATGTATTTGCTTATGGTGAAGAAAAGGAAGAGGCTGGTACCACTATGCACGAATTTGAAATGCTAGAAGTGGTAAAAGGCAATACTGAGGAGGGCTATACAGAAGTTACTTTTACTGACCCTTCTATCGAAATGTCGAAAGTGCAGTTAATTATTAAAGGCGCTTATGCCTTATTGGGAAAGGTAAAGAACAGTGAGGGCGGAGGTCATGGTCATTAAGAACTGATTTGGCCTTTGCTCCATTTTGACGAAAATTGATAAGCCACGCTCCAAAATTAATGGAGCGTGGCTTTGTTTTTTAATGATGTTCAGAATGCCCAAAATCAATGATCACCCCAAAGTTCACCACAAAACCTTCTAGTGGTGCCCAGATGTCTAAATCAGATGGACTCATGTTTGAACCTAAATCGATGTTTTCGAACTTGGATTGTCGAGTATCAGAGAAGTTCTCGAAATTACTGTAAACGCTAATATGCTTGAATTTACGAAGCACCATAAGGCCAGTAATCCAATAACTATCAGTTCTGGTCAAGTCTCTACGATATTGCTCGCCAGTATAGTAAGCTTCAAGCCCAACTCTCCATTTACCTTCTTCTTCATACACCAAAACGGCCCCAATGTTATGCTTGGCCGTTAATGGCTTTTGGTCGTTTCGGTTGTCAAACTTTTCTTGCGTATCTATCAGGGCATAATTGAAAAACAATTTGAAATCATTGTATGTCAGTTTCAAGTTGGTTTCTAAGCCTTGAGAACGCATATGATCACCTGCATTTTCAAAACGGAATGAAGTTGAAAGCGGAACTTGACGAAGCGCCAGTGGATCGTTCAATTGGGTATAGAAAAACAGCTGATTTACGCTGAAAGTCCAACGCTCACCAATGGCAGTTTTGTAATTTATATCGAAGTTTCCTCCAAAGGATTTTTCGGCATCAAGACTGGTTAAGTTCGAAGCATCTAAACCTCTGAATGATAATCTCTCCGTATCTTCAGTAAATATGGTTGGTGTTTTGTATCCAAGTCCACCACCCAGTCGGTAAGAAAATTTAGAAGCAGGGTTGTAGAAAAGCGCTACTCTCGGAAGTGCAAACCAGCCGTAATCGTTGTTGTAGTCAAGTCTAACGCCAGATTCGATTGAGAATGTTTCTGAAACTTGTTCTACTTGTTGAATAAAAGCACCAGTAGTGATTTGTTCATAATTACGATTATTGTTTGTGCCACTGTCTTCCGTAAAGTTGTCAGAATAAAGGTTAGCACCTACAATCCATCTGCTTTTGTCTCTTCCGAAAGAATAGGCCGCCTCGCTGAAAGTGGCGTATTGCTGACCATTAAATACCAAGTTTGGCTCCTGAATAGTTCGCTCAAAACTCAACAAACTGTTTTTGATTGTGAACGATCTGTTTGCGTCCCAATTCTTCTCATAGCTCAACTGGTAAGAAAGCCTATTGGTGTTATTCTCTTGTAAATAAGCGTTTGCGTTACTTTGTTCCGCATCAATAGCGTCTAAATTTCCACCCAGTCGATCTTCAAAAGTACCACTTAGGGCCAGTCTGATTTTACTGTCTGCACTTGGGTAATAAAAGAAAGTAGGGTTGAAGGTTAAGGCTTTCGATTCTGGGATGTCAGAGAAATTGTCATCGTTTACATCGTAAGCATTTTGCAAACCTCCAGAAGCAAATAAGCTCATTCCAAATTTGTCATTTCGTTTGGCGTAAAAGGTGTTCACGGTTGTACCTCCGGCCGAAGTTTGATCTAGCATTAACCTAAATCTTGCTTCGTCTTCAGGCTGAATACTTACCAAGTTTACCAAACCCGCAATGGCACCACCACCATACAAAGTTGCATTACTGCCTTTGATAACTTCAACTTGTTTTAGGTCTAAAGGTGGAATTTGCATAATGCTCAAGCCACCAGAAAAACCACCATAAAGTGGAAACCCATCCTTTAAAAGCTGAGTATAACGTCCATCTAAACCTTGAATTCTGATGCTCTGATTAGCCGAACTGGGTGAAGTAATCTGCATTTGAATACCCGTGCTCTCGCGAAGCAACATGGCAATATTGGCAGATTTCATCACTGCTTTTTCCTCCAACTCTTCGGTTCCTAAAAACTCGATTCGGGTTGGTATTTCTTCAATACTTCTACTAGAACGGGTGGCCGTTACAATAGCTACCTCTTCGTGCTCTTCCGTAGCCGATTCCATCATAATTTTGATGGTTTCGTTACCTGCTTCGCTAAAAATATAAGTGTTGGTTTGTGTTTCATAACCTACAAAAGAGAAACGAACTTCTACTTCTGTTCCACTTAAATTGGTGAGTGTAACAAATCCTTGGCTATCCGATATTCCACCTTTGGTAGTGCTTACAAAAGCTGTGGCTCCGACTAGTGGCTCGTTGGTTTCTTCATCAAAAACCTGAAACCTAATGCTGTTTTGGCCAATGGCCATATGGGTAAAAAGCACCATTAATACAGATGCTAAAAAGAATCTTTTGATCATTTTTTAATTGAATTTGAATTGAAAATCTAACTGTATTCTGAACGAACACTAGATTTTAGGGGGTTGCCAAATTTCAAAGAGTGGTGGAGTAATACTGCCTGATACTTCAATCAAGAAATCAACTGGTGGGTCGTTTTCTGGCATTTCTAGAAAGACATAGGTTGAAGTGAGTGGGATATGGCAGCAAGCACAGGCGCAAAACGGAGTACAAGTATCAGATTCTTCATGCGAATCAATAGGCTCAGATTCTGCATGAATTCCGTTCTCGTTTGCACAGTTGTCTTCTTCCCAACCTTCGGCACAAGGCGTAAGGCTAAAAAAGAGAATTAAAAAAGCCATGAAGGTCTTTGACCACTGCATGCCGCAAAATTAATCGATGTATTGGTGTAACAAGGCATGAAGTGAAAGAAAGTTTAGCGAATCGAGACTTACGCATCTCATATTCTAATTTTATGTAGGGATGAGTGGGCTAAAATCCAGATTATTGCTCTTTTAGATATCGCGTTGGATTCTTGTTGGCCTGACTTAGTAGAAGTCCGCTCATGACGCTCAGAAATAATACAAGCACAGCCAATAGTGGAATTACAATTACGGAAAGCCCTAAACTTGGGCGGTAGGCAAAACTTTGTAACCATGAATTGATTCCAGCATAACCTATTAAGGCAGTAATTCCAGCGCCAATCAAAAAGAGTGGGATTATTCTTTTTACCGATCCAGTTAATATAGCCCAAGAGGAAGCGCCTAATATTTTTCGAATACTATATTCCCGCGCTTTATTTCTTCTCAGTAGGGTCGCGTGACCAACAAGGCCAATGCTCGCAATGAAAATGGCAATAGTCACTAAAATATAAATGGAATTGAGTACTCCTTGTTCGTAACTGTAAAGCTTTAAGTTATCGTCTTCCAAGAAGCTGTACTCCATTGGGTATTTCTCATATTTTCCATCCCATACCTTTGCCAGCGAGGCAATGGTGGCCTGGTCGAAACCGTTGGAGGTCTTAACCGATACAAAACGGAGTGTTGGTAAGTAGTTGAACATAATGATGGGCTCAACTTTACTGTGGAGGGAGTTGACTTGGAAATCTTCTACAACACCCACGATAGTACCTTTGATTTTACCCGAAACGGTTTTACCTATTGGTTCTTTCAGATCTAAAAAATCAACTGCAGCTTGACTCAAAACAATTTGGGCTTCATTTCCCGGAGCAAAGATTTCAGGTAAACGTCCTGCTTTCAGTCGGATGTTATAAAGTTCGTAAAAGAACTCATCGGCTATTACGGTGGTGAGAGCAATGTCATTGCGGTCTGTTCCTGAAATACTGTAAGTATAAGTTAGCGCATTGTTGGTGCCTGGAGTAGTCGATGAGAAAGAAGCGCTTTCAATCCCCGAAATAGACTTAATTTCGTTTACTGTGGCCTGATAACCAGCATTGAGAGAGCGGTCTTTGATGGGGATAACTAGAGTTCTGGCTCCATTAAACCCCAATGAGGTATTTTGTAAATAGTTGAATTGGCTAGTAACTGCAAACATGGCCATGATGAGCAAAGAAGAAACACTGAGCTGGATTAAAATCATGATATGGCCCATGGTGCTTTTGGGCTTTGACTTAAGCTTAGCCATGTGATTTTGAATCTTTATTAAACCTAGTGCTGGAGGAATTCCCGAAATAAGGCCAGTGATAAGACCAATTGAAAGTGTCAAAAATATAAACGAGGGTGTATGAAACTGCCCAAAATCCTTGCCTGTAATTTGACCAATTTCGGCAATTGTGAGATTTACGATAAACAAAGCCAGTAGCATTGCTGAAAGGCTAATTAGGGCAGACTCGATTATTAGACCTTTCAATAAGCCACTTTTTGTAGCTCCTAAAATCTTTTTCATTGCCATTTCCTTGCTTCGCGATAGGTATGTGGCATAGGAAAGGTTAACATAGTTGATTGAGGCAACCAACAAAATAAGGACGGCTGCCGACATGAAGACCAAATAGTAGGCTTTATTGCTGTTTGGACTTAATTCACTTTGGCGGGTCGATTCCAAATGAATTGATTTGATGGGCTGTAGCTTCAATGTGATTTTCTCAGAGACCCAGTCTGGAGCTTGGCTGGAAAGATAATTTGCCATTTTTGATTCAACCAAATCAACATTGGCATTTTCGGCCAAACGAACATAAGTATAATGATCAAACTGTCCCCAGTGATCGAGTCTGGATTTAGGGAAAATTTCATCAAGTAATTCGAACGAAAGCAGGCAATCAAACTGAATGTGTGATTGTGTAGGAGGGTTTCTGGCAATGCCTGTTACCTTCAAGTCAAACTGCCCATCGTAGCGAATGATTTGGCCGATAGGGTTTTGATTTCCAAAATACTTTTTAGCTGTTTCCTGGGTCAGAACAATGCTGTATTTGTCCGAAAGTACCTTTTCCTTGTCGCCAGTTTCTAATGTAAAACCAAACAGGTTGAAAAAAGCAGGCTCAACCATTAACAGTTTTGGCTCATAGAAAGACTGGTCGTTGATAGTGATGAGGTCTGTGCCCGGGTTTTTACGAATCCTTACCCTTTGTGTGATTTCAGGAATAAAACCATCCCCAACCTGACCAACAGGAACACTGGAACTGGCCCAATTTCGTTGTATGCCATCTCCGTCCCAATCCACTACCAATCGGTAAACCTGATCGGCATTGGGATGAAAATCATCAAAAGAAAGTTCGTCTGCACTATAAAGTATGGCCACCAGGAAACTGGCAAAACCAATCGCCAAGCCAACGATATTAATAAGCGTATAGACGAGATTCTTTCTGAAGAGATACCTTATAGAAAGTCGCAAGAAATAAAGCGGTTTAGCAAGCATTTTTCATTAATCAAGGGCGGAATCTATTAATCCTCTTGAGAGTCCTTGTCCAGTACTTTCATGAGGTCACAATTTATGAAAATTAAAATCAGCTAAACAATTCAAGGAAGGGGGGAGTTTTCCTTTTTTAGAGAAAGTAGTGGCGTGCCCACTTCCAACCATAAGAAACAATTTTGACTTAAGTACAATATGGTTTTGAAAACAGGATATAAAGGCTCTTTGTAGTAAAAAAAAATACAAACCTAAACTTTGCAATACCATTGCATTGCTTAGCCGCGTATATTTACGTGAAATGAAAATAGCGTGCTACATATTGAGTTTTTACTTTATGGCCCTGGCAGGGCTAGCATGCGCGGACGCTCAACCCTTAGACACTACAGGATACTCTATTTCAGTTTTTGAGAGCAATAATGGAGACCATAATAACCAAAAGAGTAGTTGGGATGGTTGTTCTCCAATATGTGTATGCCATTGCTGCCACGCGCATTTTCTATCAATATCAGCAGTCAACTTCACGCACCCTGTGAAATTACCTGTGATTATCTCATCTTATTTTCAAGATTTCAGAAGTATTGAAATCTCTGGATTCCTCAAGCCTCCAAGGTCATAATTTTCAGTGTTTAGGAGGATAAGTATGTCTCATCGAAAAAGTCTTTAAACAAGATTTCAAGTCAGCAGTCATTCTGATAGCCTGTTAGCACTCCTTCAGATGTCTTTTCTCAAAGGCATCCTTTCATTCAATGTTCAATACTATTTGTACAGCTTGAAAAAACTGAATAGGAAAAAAAGAAAAAAGAGAAGGAATAAAATCACTGCCAAATGGGCAATCAAATGGTTTTTCATTGTGCTGTTCTGCCTCATCCTGCTCGCAGCGATGGTGGCTCGTGTCCATCACTTCTTTTCTGTCCATGTCAAATAATTAATAACTCGTATGATCAATAAAATCATTTCTTTTTCAATAAAGAATAAATTCATCGTGGGCCTGCTTACGATGGCACTCATTGGTGTTGGGATATACTCCATGTCCACAATCAACTTAGGTTCTGTTCCTGATATTACCAACAACCAAGTGCAAGTAATTACGGTATCCCAGAACTTGGCTACCGAAGATATTGAACAGTTCGTCACTTACCCTGTCGAGCTGGCAATGGGAAATCTACCGGGGGTAGAGGAAATACGCTCTGTCTCTAGGTTTGGTCTTTCGGTAGTCACAATTGTGTTTGAAGATAAAATAGGGACTTATTTACCCAGACAGCTCGTCCAAGAAAAGCTGAATGAGTTAAAAGAAACTATTCCAAAAGAGTTTGGAAGTCCCTCGATGGGGCCAATCTCTACTGGCCTTGGACAAATTTATGAATATACCATTCGGCCAAAGGATGGATATGATACCGCATATTCAGCAATGGAATTACGTACCATCCAGGAATGGATTGTGAAACGACAACTCACTTTGCTTGAAGGGGTAGTCGAAGTCAATTCTTTTGGAGGTTTCATCAAGCAATACGAAGTAGCAATAAACCCAGATAAACTTAACGCCATGAACGTGAGTATCTCTGAGGTATATGAAGCCCTGCAACGTAACAATGTTAATACGGGTGGAGCATATATCGAGAAGAACAAAATGGCCAACTTTATTCGTGGTGAAGGGCTAGTGCGCACCTTGGATGATATTGAAAACATCTCCATAAAGAATGTAAATGGCCTTCCAATATTAATCAGGGATGTTGCTGAAAAAGTCCATTTTGGATATCAGGTAAGGTACGGAGCATTCACCCAAGATGGTCATGAAGCAGTCGGTGGAATCATCATGATGCTGAAGGGATCCAACCCCAATGCAGTCATACAAAATGTAATTGAGCGAATGGCAGAAATTGAAAAATCGCTTCCTGAAGGGCTTGAATTTAACGCATACCTTGATCGAAGTTCTCTAATTGAACGAACTACAAGCACTGTTAGTAAAAACCTCATCGAGGGAGCACTCATCGTTATTTTTGTCCTTGTTGTACTTTTAGGGAGTCTAAGAGGTGGTATTGTAACGGCATCGCTAATTCCTCTCTCGTTGCTCTTTGCCTTCATTCTTATGAAAGCCACGGGTGTATGGGCCAACTTGATGAGTCTTGGGGCCATTGATTTTGGAATCATCGTGGATGGTGCTGTGATTATTGTAGAAGGTACAGTGCATGAAATTGAAAAGCGAATAAGGGCTGGTAAGAATAAGTTCGATCAGGCTCAAATGGATGAAATAGCCTATGAATCTGGAAGCACCATGATGAATGCCGCATTTTTCGGACAGCTCATCATTCTTATCGTATTTACTCCTATTCTTTTTCTGACGGGTGTAGAAGGCAAGATGTTCACTCCTATGGCCTACACATTTGGGTATGCTGTTATCGGTGCAATTATTCTATGCCTGACATACGTACCAATGATGACAGCATTATTAATGCGCCCAATAAGTAACCCAAAAAATTGGTTCGCTAGGTTAGAAAACGGAATTCATAAGTTTAGTGAAAGAATTATAAGCGTTTTAAACAAGGTGTATCACCCATTGATTGTTGGCGCACTAAAATTACGATTATTGGTTATAGGCATTGCTCTGGCCCTACTACTTGGGGCAGGGTTTGTTTTCTCTAAAATGGGAGGTGAATTTATCCCTCAATTGGATGAGGGTGATTTGGCCATGCAAGCGCTCATTCGTCCGGGCAGTGGGCTCAATGAAGCTATTGATGTATCTATTAAAATAGAGAATATTTTAAAGGACAATTTTCCAGAAATAACAACAGTTGTTGCCCGAATTGGAGTGGCTGACATACCCACAGACCCTATGCCTTTAGACATAGCCGATATGTATATAATTCTGGAGAAGGATAGAGAAAAATGGGTGTCGGCAGGCTCGAAAGAAGAGCTTATTGAGAAGATCAAAGAGAAGTTGGACATACTTCCAGGTGTTAATCTTGTATTTACCCAGCCTGTTGAGCTTCGCTTTAATGAGTTGCTGGAAGGAGTAAGAGAAGACGTAGCCGTAAAACTCTATGGCGAGGACTTGGAAGTGCTTTCTGAAAAAGTGCAGGAAATGGCCGATATCATTCAAACTGTACCTGGGGCTGGTGATGTGAATCCAGAGCGTACAGCTGGATTGCCCCAAATGACGGTAAAGTATAACCGCAAGAAACTTGCTCAGTATGGGCTTGATGTACAAAAATTGAATGAATATGTGAGTGCAGCTTTCGCAGGAGGGGTTGCTGGAATAGTTTTCGAAGGTGAAAAACGGTTTGAGTTGGTTATTCGATTTGATGAGTCACATCGGCAAAGTATAGAAGACTTAAGAACCCTATACATAGACCTACCTGACGGTACGCAAGTGCCGATAAAGGAGGTTGCTGATATTGATTATGTTCCTGGCCCGATGCAAATTTCCAGAGACAATACATTTCGAAGAACTTATGTGGGTGTAAATATTCGAGGCAGAGATGTAGAATCAGTAGTAACAGATATACAGCAAAAACTCGATACAGAGTTGGACTTACCACCTGGCTACTACATCACCTATGGGGGAGAGTTTGAAAATCTTCAACGCGCCAAAGCAAGGTTATCAGTGGTGGTGCCGATTGCGCTCTTCCTTATTTTCATACTGCTTTATTTCGCCTTAAAATCATTTTCACAATCAGTAATGATCTACATGGCGATTCCACTTGCAGCTATTGGTGGTGTGTTTTTTATGAGTATGAGAGGTATGCCTTTTAGTATATCTGCAGGAGTTGGCTTCATTGTTCTCTTTGGGGTGGCTGTTCTAAACGGACTGGTGCTTATCAGCCGATTCAATTCACTAAAAATAGAAGGAATCATGGACTTAAAAGAGCGAATACTCACTGGTACTCAAGAACGACTCAGACCAATTTTACTTACGGCTACAGCGGCAATTATGGGCTTCACTCCTATGGCCTTCTCTGCTTCAGCTGGGGCAGAAGTTCAGAGACCGCTGGCAACGGTTGTTATCGGAGGTTTAATTAGTGCCACCTTATTAACGCTCATTGTTTTGCCTGTACTGTACTCGTTTATTGAGGGTCGTAAAAAACCAAGAGTAAATACAATAATTTCATCGAAAATTATAATATCTCTAGTCTTGATGGGAGGTCTTTTGGGGAGTTCATCAAAAGCCAATGCGCAAGAGATATCGGGTAAAAGGGTTGAAACGATTGATGAGGCAATTGCCATAGGCTTGGCCAATAATGGTAATGTAAAAGTGGCCAAAACCAACATTGACGTTCAAATGCAGGGAAAGAAAGCAGCATTCAATCCAGGAAAAACAGCCGTTGGAATGCAGTATGGGCAATACAACAGCTTTGAGAATGACTTTTCTTTCAGCATTGGTCAGTCGTTTGAATTTCCAACAGTTTACAGAAAACAAAAGCAGTTGGCTGAGGAGCAAGTTGCAGGTGGTCAAAAGCAACTGATGGTAACGGAAAACGATCTTAAATGGAACATTCGAAAAGCTTGGCATGAATTATCGTACCTAAAAGAAAGGCGCCAACTGCTCCAGTATCAGGACACAATTTATGCTCGATTCCTCAACGCAGCAACTATTCGCTATGAAACCGAGGCCACTAGCTATTTGGAAAAGGCCGCTGCTGAAACCAGTGTCATGGAAATTCAGAACCAACTCAAGTTGCTAGAAGCCGATATAGTGATTCAGGAAAAACAACTTCAGATTCTATTGAATGACACTACTGATTTGGCCTTTAGACCGTCCCCTTTAAATGAGTTGAACGTCTCAAGTATTCGTGATTTTGCGCTGTTGGAGAATAACCCAGCTCTGGGATATACAAAACAGCAAGTGGCAATAGCCAATGCCGAAAAATCCGTACAGTCCGCTAAACTTATGCCTGACCTATTCATAGGTTACTTTAACCAATCGCTTATTGGAGGGGAAACATCAAATGGTGGTACCGCTACAGCATCAGATCGGTTTGGAGGTATACAAGCGGGTGTCGGCATTCCATTGTTCAATGGATCCTACAAGGCCGGCATTAAAGCTTCCCAGTTACGTGAACAAATGGCCAAAACGCGCTCAGAATACTACTATACAACCCTTCAAGGGCAGTATGAACAGCAAATGTCAGAACTTTTAAAGTTTAGAGGTAGTCTGGATTATTACAAAGACAAGGCAATTCCTCAGGCCAATTTAATTCTGACCAATGCACAAAAAAGTTTTGAAAGTGGAGCCATAGATTATGTGGAATATTTTCAAAACCTCAATACGGCACTTGAATTGAAATTCGGTTATCTCAATACAGTAAATGGATATAACCAAGCCGTTATCAATCTAGAGTATCTCCTTGGTCAATAAATTCAACTTTTGAAAAAATAAATAAATGAAAAAGCAAATCACATATATAGCGGCCATCCTATTCATGGCAACATTCTTTACAGGATGTGGAAGTAAGTCTTCAACGGAAGTAGAGACAACTGAGAAAGGACAAGTACAAGTAGAAGAAGAACTCAGTGTTGAAGGAGAAGTACATCTATCCGAATTGAAGAAAAATAGCATTGGCATCAAAGTGGATGTGATACCCACAAGACCACTTTCAGGAGTAGTAGAAGCCAATGGGCAATTAGAAGTTCCCCCTCAGCATGAAGCAACAGTCACCGCTATTTTAGGTGCAAATGTGACAGCTATTAAAGTAATTGAAGGAGACAAAGTGAAAAAAGGCCAAACCCTAGCCACTTTGGCGCATCCCAATCTCTCAAGGTTGCAGTCAGATTATGTTCGAGCATATCACCAATTGCAGTTTCTTCAAAAGGAATACGAACGTCAGAAAAAGCTTTATGACGAAAACGTTGGCTCAGGAAAAATCTTTCAACAAACTCAGGCCGATTATCTATCCATGAAAGGAGAGGTGAAAGGCTTTGAAGCTCAGTTGGGTCAGTTAAGTCTAAATATCGCGAAAGTACAAAACGGTGACGTTTACCAAAATGTGCCAGTAGTTAGTCCTATTGACGGTTACATAGAAAAAGTGGAAGTCCAGATTGGTCAATATGTGGATCCACAGAAAGATATGTTCATGATCGTCAATAATGAGCACATTCATGCTGACCTGATGGTGTTTGAAAAGGATGTTCATAAAGTGAAAAAAGGTCAGGACATTTCTTTTACGGTAGAGTCCGTGCCGGGCGTAACTCTTAAAGCCAAGATTTACTCCGTTGGCAAGCAGTTTGAACAAAATCCAAAGGCCGTACATGTGCATGCAGAGATTGAGAAGAAGAACGATTTTCTAATTCCAGGGATGTACATCAATGGCAGAATTCATACAGGCGAAAAGGCCGTATTAGCCTTGCCTGAATCCGCTGTGATCGAAGAGGAAGGAAAATCGTACATTTTTACTGTCACACCACCAAATGAGGATAATAACGAAATGGAATGGGGATTTAAAGCCGTGGAAATTCGAACAGGACTGGTTGATGATGGTTGGGTTGAGATTAAACTACTCGAACCACTTCCAGAAAAGACAAAAGTAGCCTGGGACAATGCCTATTATCTAATAGCTGAAATGAAAAAAGGATCAACGGAACACGGGCACTAGAAACTAATAGTTTAACTCATCCGGCAGGTGATACGCCTGTCGGACTTAAAAAGAAATAATGAAAGAAATAAAAGCATTTATAAAACCACAAAGGGTTCAAATTGTTGTTGAGGCCTTGCATGATGCAGGCTTTGACAGCATAACCTTATCCAAGGGGGAAGGAACCGGGAAGTACCGACAGTCTGATGCTTCTCCTTCCTTAGATTTTCGCTTTACTGACAGCCCAATTGTGAAATTGGAACTTGTCTGTCAGAATGAAGAAATGGACAAAGCAGTCCAGTTAATATGTGGCAAAGCCAAAACAACTGAACCTGGCGATGGTATAATATATATCTCCCAAGTAGACGAGGCTTATCGAATCAAGACTGGAAAGTCCATTAAAAGATTTGATATAAAATAAGCATAGACTTTGGGCGTCCTGAAATACGCCTATCATGGATACCTAAAGTTTGTAACGAACCCGTATGATACAAACAGGTTTCTCGGGGCTATTAAAAATCAAGACTATTCATATAAAATAGCATAATTATGATTAAAGAATTGGAGCAAATTTTAAAATCCCATAAAATCAAGCCTACGGCCATGCGCTTACTGGTATTGGAATATTTGTTGGACAGAGAGACCGCTGTGAGCCTCAGTGATTTGTACGAAGCGTTTGAGAAATCTGATCGCACTACTCTATACCGAACACTTAAAGTTTTTGAAGAAAACGGCATGGTGCATAGCATTGATGATGGTACCGGTGTGCCCAAGTATGCTTTATGTGAAGATGGTTGTAAATGTGAAATAGAAAGAGACCTGCATCTGCATTTTCATTGCAGAATTTGTGAGAAAACTAAATGCCTTACCAGTTACAAAATTCCTGAAATTGTCCTTCCGCCTAATCATGAGGCCGAAGAAGCCAATTTGGTTGTAAAGGGCATTTGCCCCCAATGTAAAATTGAAAGCTAATATTATGAGCCAGCAAATTCATTATCAATCTCTATTGGTTTGCCCACACTGTCATCACCAACGTCAGGTAGAAATGCCCCAAGATAGTTGCTTGATTTCGTTTGATTGTGAGCGATGTGATAACATTTTACAGCCAAATTCAGGTGATTGCTGTGTTTTCTGTTCTCATGGTTCAGTGCCTTGTCCATCCGTTCAACGGACATTAGAAGGGCATATTAATCTTCAAAAAGGACTTAGAACTGCTTTCATCCTCAGCCTGATAACCATTGGATACAATACTATTGAAGGCCTTGTCTCTACCTTCTTTGGCGCAACAGATGAAACACTGGCCTTATTTGGGTTTGGAGTAGATAGTTTTGCAGAAGTACTCTCTGGAGTAGGAGTTGCCCACATGGTTTGGAGAATGCAGCATCATGAAATAAAGCAACGTGATGATTTTGAGATAACAGCATTGAAAATAACTGGTACAGCTCTGTATCTATTGGTGGCAGGGCTTATTACAGGTGCTATACTTTCAATTGTTAGCCAGTCCGAGCCACAGACTACCACAGCCGGTGTTATCATTTCAATGCTTTCTATTGCTACCATGTATTTTCTTTTTAGAGCAAAAATAAAAGTGGGTAAGGAGTTGGAGAGCGAGCCAATCATTTCTGATGCGCAATGCACCAAGACCTGTTTTTACCTGTCTTTTATTCTTCTGGCTTCTAGTCTAATTTATGCTATTTGGCAGATCCCTTATGTGGATGCTGTTGGTAGTCTAGGTATAGCCTGGTATGCATGGAAGGAAGGTAAAGAAGCCTTTGAAAAGGCTAAAACAAAGCGCCTATTATGTGAGAATAATTGTTGTTAATGAACAAATGAGAAGAATGAAAAAACTACAAATAAAAATACCACTCATCCTGCTAGAAGTCCCTGACGAAAAGGATCAATGTGTAAATAAGCTGATCCAAAAGCTTCAGGACAAGGACGGTCTTGAAAAAGTACATGTGGCAGATGAAACCGACAATGGTGTGCCACAACTCTGCTTCCATTATGATCCTGAGGTAATATCAATTGACCGAATCCAAAAACTGGCGGAGCAAACCGGGGCTGAGATCACCGAAAAGTTTGGCCATAAACTCATAGAAGTAGAGGGAATACGGCATACACGCCATGCCCGGAACATAGAGCGAAACCTTAGAAACAAAGCGGGCATTCTGGAAGCGGCTGTCTCAGGTTCCGGCATGGTGCGTTTGGAATTTGATACCACCAAAATAGATGAAGCGGAGATACTGAAATCGTTAAGGAAAGAAGGTCTTGACATACCCGATACGCAGGTAAGTGCTGAGCGATTTCTTCAGCAAGCCAAGAAACCTGAACAAAAGGAAACCCAAGAAAAAGAGGATGCACATTCACATGAGGAAGGTGAAGATCACGACCACTCACACGGTGGTATTTTTGGCAAAAATACCGAGCTGATCTTTTCCATCATCTGCGGGGCATTGCTCGGCATTGGTTTTGGGCTTTCATATGTAGAAGCTATTCCTTCATGGGTAAGCTTGACGCTCTACATCGCAGCGTATTTCTTTGGAGGCTTTTTTACCGCTAAAGAAGCTATTCAAACAGTTGCCAAAGGCGGCTTTGAGATAGATTTCCTAATGCTGGTTGCTGCTATTGGAGCAGCTATTCTGGGTGAATGGGCAGAAGGTGCCTTGTTGCTGTTTCTCTTTAGCATGGGCCATGCCCTGGAGCATTATGCCATGAACAAGGCCCGTAAATCCATTGCAGCTTTGGCAGAACTGGCCCCTAAAACCGCCTTGCTCAAGAGAAATGGAAAAACAGAAGAAGTAGGTATAGAAGAACTGAGCATTGGAGACATCATCGTAGTTAAGCCCAATAGCAAAATTTCAGCCGATGGGGTGGTTGTCAGCGGTACAAGCAGCGTTAACCAGGCACCCATAACCGGAGAAAGCGTACCGGTAGATAAGGCACCGGTGAATGATCCCGATAAAGACTGGTCACAGGAAAAAGACATCAAAGACGAACACCGTGCTTTTTCCGGTACGATCAATGGAAACAATACGCTGGAAATCAAAGTGATCAGGCTAGCACAGGATTCTACACTCTCCCGCCTGGTGAAACTGGTCAATGAAGCCCAGACCCAGAAATCACCCACCCAACGGCTCACCGACAAGTTTGAAAAATACTTTGTGCCTGCTGTATTGGTACTGGTGGTCTTGCTCAATTTCGCTTTTCTGGTCATAGACGAACCCTTCAGCGAAAGCTTCTACCGCGCCATGGCCGTGCTGGTAGCCGCCAGCCCTTGCGCATTGGCCATAGCCACCCCGAGTGCCGTGCTAAGCGGAGTAGCCCGGGCCGCCAAAAGTGGGGTGCTTATCAAAGGTGGCCGCCCATTGGAAGACTTAGGCGTACTTACCGCCCTGGCTTTTGATAAGACCGGCACACTAACAGAAGGTAAGCCTAAGTTAACGGAGGTGGTAGCCCTGGGGGATGTGAAAGAAGAGGAACTATTGAAAATAGCAGTTGCGGTAGAGGGTCTTAGTGATCACCCACTGGCAAAGGCCGTAGTGCGTGACGGGAAAGAGCGACTGAAGGGTGTTGACATACCTGAGGCGAAAGACCTGGAGGCAGTGCTTGGGAAAGGGATCAAAGCTTCACTGGGAAGTAACAAAGTTTTCATTGGCAATCTGGACCTGTTTGAGTCGCTGGATGACAAGAAGCCATCAAAGGAAACAGAAGAAAAAGTAAAATCCTTGGAGTCTGATGGCAATACCACCATGCTCATTCGCCAGAACGACAGTTACATAGGCATAATAGCCCTGATGGATACACCAAGGAAAGAAGCGAAAAGTACCCTGGAACAATTGAAAAAGCTCGGTATCAAACGCATGATTATGTTAACAGGTGATAACCAGAAAGTGGCTGATGCGGTAGCCAAAGAAATAGGACTTACGGATGCCTGGGGCAGCCTGCTGCCGGAAGAAAAAGTAGAAGCCATTAAGAAACTCAAAGAACAAGAATCTAAAGTGGCAATGATAGGCGATGGTGTAAATGATGCCCCGGCCATGGCCAACAGCACAGTGGGCATTGCCATGGGAGCTGCGGGTAGTGATGTAGCCTTGGAAACGGCTGATATTGCCCTGATGGCTGACAAGCTCGAAACATTGCCTTTTGCGATTGGCTTAAGTAGAAAGGCCAAAAGTATCATTAAACAAAACCTTTGGGTGAGCTTAGGAATAGTCGCCATCCTCATTCCATCTACAATTTTAGGACTGGCCAATATCGGCATTGCGGTATTAATCCATGAAGGGTCTACCTTGGTTGTTGTTTTTAATGCGTTGAGATTATTGGCTTATAAAGAATAAAAAATTTGAAAAAAAGCACATTCATAATCAGCAGGATGGACTGCCCTTCAGAGGAGCAGATGATCCGCATGAAGCTGGAAGGCTTTAGTCAAGTAAAGCAGTTAGGTTTTGATATCCCAAATCGAAAACTGGAAGTATATCATACAGAAGAAATCTTGCCTGTGCATCAGGCTATTTCCGAATTGGGGTTAAGCGATAAGTTGAGAAAAACAGAAGAAACCGAGCTACCATTGGCCTCAGATGAATCACAGCAACGAAAAATACTCTGGTGGGTGCTGGGGATTAACTTCGGCTTTTTTATAGTGGAGATGACTACTGGATGGATTTCTCGATCTATGGGACTGGTGGCAGACTCACTGGATATGCTGGCAGACTCCATTGTCTATGGGCTCAGCTTATTTGCAGTTGGTGCAGCTATTTCACGAAAGAAAAAGGTAGCTAAAATGAGTGGCTATTTCCAAATGGGGCTTGCGTTACTGGGCTTTACTGAAGTGCTTCGTAGGTTTTTCTCTGAAGGTGAAACACCACTGTTTCAATGGATGGTCATAATCTCAATACTGGCCCTCATTGGAAACTTGGTCTCCCTCTGGCTGATTAACAAAGCCAAGAGTGAGGAAGCCCACATGCAGGCCAGTGCCATCTTTACCTCCAATGACATCATCGTTAATGGAGGAGTGATTCTGGCTGGGGTATTGGTTTATTTTCTGGATAGCAAATGGCCGGATCTGGCGATTGGAGGCATTGTTTTCGCCTTTGTGATGCGAGGGGCAATTAGGATATTGAAATTGGCGAGGTAAAAAAGTAGGTGTATCGGAAGAAAAAGTCAAAATCCCCCTTGAGTCCCCATTTTAATTTTTATCCTTATTAAGGCCGAATCGTTTAACATTTTTTAAAATCACCTTTGCTCCGTATATTTGATACAATGATCAATACCCTGCATAGAAAAAAGTTTGGCCTGAGCTACTCCCTGATGTTTACCATCTTGGGGGTTTTCCTGTTGAACCTATTCTGTGAAATTGGAATCGAACCAACATCTCTTAAAGCAAGTGCTTCTACTCATCATTCTGATGAGCATAGCCATGATGACGGTGGGCATTCTGGAGATCATAGCCATGGAACACATGGGGATGATAACTGTTGTGGTGATGTAACGTCTCAATTTTTTTCGCAACTAATAAAAGAGAAAGTACCTAGTTATACTTTCCAATCGGCAACGAAGGTGTTGTTATTTCATGCAGCTATTTTTTACACAGAAAGGCAACTGGAAAGGAGTTCTAACCAGTTAAGATATTATCATAATTTACCCCCTCCATTTCAGGATCATAATAAACAGATCTTGTTTCAAACTTTTCTTATTTAGAATACCCTAGCGGCATTGTCATGTAGGGGTCAATATTGGCCTATACCGTTATGCCCATGTCTTATTATGCTCTTTGGTCTAATTTCAGGCCTTCTGATCACTCAGTTCTATGATGGATTTCAGAAAATAGAGCCACAATACATTACATGTAAAATGTAGAAACGCAGCACTCAGAAAACGGGTGGTATGCGAAATTAATTTGATTCGAGACGCTGCTTTTTCGAAAAGAAAAGGAGCGCGATAAAATCATTAGATATCAAACATTAGTAACCACTAAAAACAAAACCATGAGAACGAAATTATTCATATTCATCGCTCTATTATTAATAGGAGCAGTATCTGTTAACGCGCAAAGTAATAACGATACAAAAGCTGTAGAAAAAGTAATGAAAGCCTATAAAGATGGTGTGGAAAGCTTGAGCACTAAAGGCTTGACAAACCTTTTTACCAAGGATTCAGAGGTGTTCGAATCAGGGGGAGTAGAAGGCACATTTGACCATTACCTAGAACATCATTTAGGGCCAGAGCTCGGCAATTTTAAGTCTTTCAAATTCTCAGATTATAAAATTGAGACCAAGTTGGATTTGCCTTATGCCTTTACCACTGAAACTTACATCTATACCATAGTATTACCAGAAGGTGACAGAACGATCAAAAAATCGGGTATAGCCACATCTGTGCTTAAGAAGGTGAATGGTGAGTGGAAGATCATGAAAACTCATACTTCATCAAGAAATGCCAAGTAACCCAAAATTGTAGGCTATGGATATTTTACCAGATTGGGCACCCAACATACACCCCATGATCATTCACTTTCCAATTGTACTTTGGTTGGTGGCTGTTTTCTTCGACTTGTTTTTTCTTATTAAACCGAATGAGTGGTTAAGAAAAACAACAATGATCATGTATGTATTGGGGGCGTTGGCAGCTTTTGCCGCATACCTCAGTGGAGACCAAGCCATCGATATGGTTTCGGTACCTATGCAAGGAGAGGTTAGTGCAGGCAAGCATTCCGACTGGGGGCATTACACCCTCTACTATTTCGCGACTTACGCAGCTATTCGCATACTGTTATTCTGGAAGAACTGGGATAAGAAAAAGTGGGTGGTTATCCTCATGTTTCTGCTTGGGGCAACTGGCGTGGGCTTAGTTGCGAAGACTGCCGATATGGGCGGTAAGTTAGTCTACAAGTACGGAGTAGGCACAAAAAAGTAAATTTTCACAACGAGATTTTAAGAAAAACACAATGAAAAAATTATCAATATTATTATATGTCATGCTTTTTATGGTAGGCTCAATTGCTCTTACTTCCTGTTCGGGAGAAAAGAAAACTGAGAAATCGGAATCGGCAGAGCATGAAGGTGCTGAAGAACACGAGCATGCAGAAGCTGCCGAAGAGCATGAGCACGAAGAAGGTGGTGAAGAGCACAATATGGCAGATATGGGAGAAGAATCAGCAAGCCATGAACATAACGAAGCGGCAGGTACTGAAGGTGGGTCTACCATGTGGATACCCAAGGGAGATGCTGCAAAGCTTATGTCATCCGACTTTCATTACATAACTGGGGCAACCTCAAATATTGCTCCTAAACTCACTAAAAACGGAAGTGACAATGTGCTTGAACTTACTGCCGATGGTACAACAACAGCCTTTGTTTTTCATAAATCCTATGGAAATATAGGCATGATTGCCTCCTTAGACGCGAGTGCGTTTAAGGGCACTGTAAGATTGATTCACCATGCGCAAAATACTGACAACTATGAGTTTGTGGCCATTAACGGCAACCATATGAAGCTTGGTAGAATTGTAAATGGCAAAGAAACGATTTTCAACGAAAGCGATTTCGATGGTGCTTCAGGCTGGCTCAACCTTAGAGTCTCTGCAGCTGGAACTCATTTCAAAGGTTATATCAACGATAAGACCATAACTCATGGTCATGGTGATAAAATGAAAAATGGCTTTGTAGGGATAATGCTTGAAGGTGCTGGTACACTGTTGCTTAAATCGATAGAGCTTGCAGAGCTCGAAGACGAGTAATTTACTAGGCGGAAAGGTGAGGTTATGAAAGTAACCTTGCCTTTTTCTATTGACCTCTTTACCAACAATTATTCTATCACTACTGTTGCTATTAACAGTAATAAGTGAAAAAAATGAATCAGTATACTTTTATCATATATCATATGAAACGTCATATATATCTCTACATCATCGCATTTATGTTCTCGGGCTTTACTTCTGCCCATGCTCAAACGGATACCGCTACCTATCACCTAACCATTCAAAAAGAGATGGTAAATAAGGCAGGAAAGGAGGTAATGGGAATGACACTCAACGGTGGTATTCCGGGGCCAACCCTTACGTTTACCGAGGGGGGCTACGCGGTTATTTATGTAAAAAATGAAATGGATGTTGAAACTTCCATCCATTGGCATGGTTTACTATTGCCCAACTTTTATGACGGAGTCCCTTATTTAACTACTCCGCCTATTGAACCAGGTCATACTCAGAAATACGAATTCCCACTTCGTCAATCAGGTACATACTGGTACCATTCGCATACCATGTTGCAAGAGCAGGCGGGTGTATATGGGTCTATCGTGATTCAGCCAAAGGAGAAAACACTCGAATACGATAAAGAACTGGTGGTTGTATTGTCAGACTGGACCAATGAAAAGCCGAATAATGTTCTGCGCTTTTTAAGAGGTGGAACAGAATGGTACAACATTAAGAAGGGAACAGCCACACCGCTCAATCAGGTGATTGCCCGTGGTGGTTTGGGAGCACAAATGAATTTCTGGAGACAGCGCATGGAAGGTGCTGATATTGCGGATATTTATTACCCTGCGTTCCTTACCAATGGTGGCGAAGTGCAGGAATACCCCGATTTTAATCCTGGTGAAAAAGTAAGACTAAGAGTAATTAATGGGGCCGCCTCTACTTCTTTTTGGATGACATTTGGTGGTGAAGACCCTATTTTGGTTTCAGCGGATGGCTTGGATGTAGTGCCTGTTGTACACAATAAGACTTTTATTGGTGTAGCCGAAACCTATGATTTTATAGTGACCATCCCTCAAAGTGGTAAAATGGAATTTAGGTCTACTGCGCAAGATGGCTCTGGCCAAACTTCAGCGTTTTTAGGAAAAGGTAGTGTAGTTTCAGCACCTGATGTTCCAAAGCCTGATAAAATTGGGATGATGATGCAAATGGCTAAAATGGACATGAAAATGGGTGCGCCTGCGCTTAAGTTCAACCCTAAAAAAGATGAGCCCTATAAAATGATGGAGAAGTGGGGAATGAAAATGAAAGGCGATATGGAAGGTATGGCCGATATGAGTAAAATGGATGACATGAAGGAAATGCAGCATGGTGAACATAGCACTCCTCCAAAAAAAGAAATGGGGGCTATGGACATGGGCAAAGATACAGCTATGGCAAATCACAACATGGCCGACATGAACATGTCGGGAGCAGAAGATATGAAAATGGAAGGTATGCAAGGCATGTCCATGTTTTCGGAATACAATTATGATTACCTGAGATCTCCAGAAAAAACGAATTACTCAAAGGATCTTCCAGTAAAGGAAGTACTCCTCAATCTTACAGGGAATATGCAAAGGTACATCTGGAGCATGAATGGTATTCCATTATCAGAAACAGACAAGATCAAGATCAATAGTGGGGAGGTGACTAGAATGACATTTAATAACCTCACCATGATGCATCACCCGATGCATTTGCATGGTCATTTCTTTAGGGTAATTAATGAAAATGGTGAATATTCTCCATTAAAGCACACTGTAAACGTGCCGCCAATGCAAAAAATCACCATTGAATTTTATGGTAGTGAAGAGACAGGGGATTGGTTTTTCCATTGTCATATTTTATATCATATGATGTCCGGAATGGCACGTATTGTAAGTTACGATACACCACGCGACCCAAGATTGGATGAATACCCTGTGTCAAAGATAATCGAAGAGACTAATCATTATTACTCCTTCAATATGTTGGATGTGGCCTCTCACATGTCAACATTGAACTTAATGACGGCCAATATTCGAAATCAATTTAACCTAACAGCTGAGTTTGGTTGGAACAGTAATTTGGAAGCTGAATTTACCTATGAGCGATACCTTTATGATTACCTCACCGTATTTGCTGGGGTGAATATAGAAAACTCTGTACCTGAAAGTTTGGATGAAATGAGTACAACAGCGGTGGCTGGTATTCGGTTTTTAACACCCTATTTGTTTAGTTTAGATGCGCGGATAGATAATGAACTGAGACCAAGAATAAGCTTAGGCAGGTCGATCATGGTCTTTCCAAAAGTTTCCGTATTTGGTTACTATGAATACCAAGCCGACTTAGGTTTTGTGAACGATTTCCAAGGGAGCACAAATTATTCAGACGAAGTAGTTTGGAGCGCGGGGGCAGAGTATATCCTCTCTAGAAATTTCTCTATTATGGGTAGTTATGATAATCGTTTTGGAGCTGGGGGAGGCTTGTCAGTAAGATTTTAGAGCAAATAGGAATGGATCAATACAAAAAAAATAGCTTATCCTTGACTGGAGCGGTCGCATTAGGCACGGGCGTGATGATTGGGGCTGGTATATTTGCTTTGTTAGGCCAAGTAGCAGAGCTATCGGGAGCCTTATTTCCGATAGCCTTTATTGTAGGCGCAATAATTTCTGGTTTCAGTGCTTACTCTTATATAAAAGTATCGAATAAATATCCTTCAGCTGGTGGAATTGCAATGATTTTGAAAAAGGCCTACGGAAAAACAACAGTAACAGCTGCCGCTTCTTTACTTATGGCATTTTCAATGATCATTAATGAAAGTCTTGTTGCTCGAACATTTGGTACTTACACCTTACAATTATTTGATGTTGAAAATACAACACTTCTAGTACCAATACTTGCAGTTGTGTTGATAGTCATTGCCTTTTTGGTCAATATTTCAGGCAATAATTTTATTGGAAAGTCTTCGCTTGCAATGGCAATCCTAAAGATTGGTGGAATAGTCATTTTTGCCCTTGGGGGGCTTTGGGCTACAGGGTTTTCTTTGGATGAAGCAATGCCAACGCAGCAAGCAGAAGACTACTCAATCACTAGTTACTTAGGGGCTTTGGCACTTTCCATTCTCGCTTTCAAAGGATTTACGACAATTACCAATAGCGGAGGAGAAATAACGAATCCAAATAAAAATGTAGGGAGAGCTATTATCATTTCGTTGGCAATCTGTTTGGTCATATATATACTTGTTGCACTCGCAGTTTCAGTCAACTTAACCATCCCTGAAATAATAGAAGCAAAGGATTATGCACTAGCTGAAGCCTCGCGCCCCGCATTTGGTAAATACGGAGTGTGGTTTACTGTTGGTATCGCAATTATAGCCACCGTTTCGGGTATCATTGCCAGTATTTTCGCAGTTTCAAGAATGACAGCAATGCTGACAGATATGAAATTGATTCCACATAATCATTTTGGAATGCCTGGGGGAATCCAGAAGCATATGCTTGTTTATATTGCTGTAATCGCTATAGTCCTAGCAGTGTTTTTTGACCTCAGTAGGATAGCGAGTTTAGGAGCCATTTTCTACCTAACAATGGATATTATTATTCAGTGGGGAGTACTAAAATTTCTACGAGAGGAGGTGAATGCCAAAGCTCCAATAGTCATTACTGCAATTATACTAGATAGTGTCGTACTCGGAGCTTTCCTGTGGCTAAAAGCAACATCAGACCCATTAATTATTTATGTGGCCCTTATTTCAATGGTCTTAATATTCATTGGAGAAAAATGGTTTTTGAAGGTGAAAAATATTGAAGCTTAATCATGAAGCAATCTCTCCATATCAAAAACATGGTTTGCCCCCGCTGCATACTTGTAGTCAGGCAGATTTTTGACGACTTAGAAATCGGATTTCGCCAGATCAGCTTGGGTGAAGTTGAACTTAATCAATCTCTTTCCGATGAAACCAAAACTGAATTGTTAAAACGCCTCGAAGAAGTGGGCTTCTCCTTGATTGATGACCGCAGAAGCAGAATGATTGATCAAATCAAACAGTTGGTCATTGATCAAGTACATCACCCATCAGAGGAGGGGCAGGTCAAATGGGCAGACTTAATACCCGAAAAACTCCATTATGATTACAAGTACCTCAGTACATTATTTTCTTCAGTGGAGGGTATCACTCTGGAGCAATATATTATTCGGCAGAAAATTGAGCGAGTAAAGGAATTGATGGTCTATGATGAGCTAACCCTAAGTCAAATTGCTGATCAGTTGGGGTATAGCAGTGTTGCGCATTTGAGTGCACAGTTTAAAAAGGTTATAGGTATGAATCCCTCTCAATTTAAAACAGCCTTTAGCCACACTAGAAAGGGTCTGGACGATATTGATTAGCTCCGATGTTTTCAGAGCACTGTATAATTTATTCAGCGTATTCTGTAATAAGGGTTTACAACGGAGTTCGGATTTTTGTTAAAGATTTATACCCATAAAATAAAAGATTGAAGCCATGAAACATACCTATCAAGTTTCCGGAATGACCTGCAATGGTTGTAGAAGTCATGTAGAGCAAACCCTCAAAGAAGTACAGGGTATTTCTGATGTTTCTGTTGATTTAGAAAAAAGAGAAGCCACGGTACACATGGAGCAACATGTGCCTATTGAGACACTCAAAGAAGCACTCAAAAATGATGGAGGTCGTTACGATATCCACCTTCCAGGGACACTTGAAAATCATCCCCAGCGAATGCCTGAAATCAAAAAACAAGATAAAGGAGGGGCTGGAAAATATTATTGCCCTATGCTCTGCGAGGGGGATAAAAAATACGATAAACCAGGTGATTGCCCTAAATGTGGGATGGATTTGGAAAAGGAGACCTCAGGATCAAATACGGTTGAATATACTTGTCCAATGCATCCAGAAGTCGTTCAAAATGGCCCAGGAAGCTGTCCTAAATGTGGAATGGACTTAGAGCCTAAAAAAACCACGGGCAATGAAGGTTCAGAAGAACAGAAGGCGTACAAAACCATGCTTAATAAGTTCTGGATTTCTGTGGTATTTACCCTGCCAGTACTATTCATTGCTATGAGTGAAATGATTGGTGTTTCCCTTTCAAATATTGCCAGCAATGAAACTTGGGGATGGATTCAGTTTGCACTTAGCACTCCTGTTATTTTTTATTCCTGCCGGAGCTTCTTTGTTCGAGGGTACAAATCCATTATCAATCGTTCCCCAAACATGTGGACACTGATTACTTTAGGGGCTGGTTCCGCTTATATTTTCAGTATTGTCGCGTTACTTTTTCCAGATGTATTCCCCGACCAATTCAAATCCGAAGGTGGGGCTGTTCATCTGTATTTTGAAGCAGCAGTAGTCATTCTTACCTTGATTTTATTAGGACAACTAATGGAAGCAAAAGCGAGGAGTCAGACGAACTCTGCCATTAAAGAATTACTCAATTTGGTACCACCTGAAGCTACTGTTATTCGAGGTGGTGAGGAAACGACCATTCCCCTTGAGCATGTCAAACTTAATGACATTATTAAAATCAAACCAGGCGAAAAAATACCTGTTGATGGAGAAATTACGGAAGGCAAAAGCACCATAGATGAATCCATGCTTACGGGTGAGCCCGTTCCCGTGGAGAGGGCCGTAGGCGATAATGTGATTGGTGGAACCATCAATGGCACCAGTACTTTCCAAATGAAAGCACTCAAAGTGGGAAGCGATACGCTGCTTTCACAAATCATTGATATGGTGAATAAGGCAAGCAGAACGAAAGCACCTATTCAGAATTTGGCGGATAAAGTGTCTAGCTACTTTGTGCCTATCGTGGTGACAATCGCCCTAATTTCTTTTGCAGTTTGGGCCATATGGGGGCCTGATCCAAGGTTGGTATATGCCTTCACAAGTGCAGTGACAGTCTTAATTATTGCTTGTCCTTGTGCACTAGGCCTGGCCACACCTATGGCCATTATGGTTGGAACGGGGAAGGGGGCGAAGCAAGGAATCCTGGTCAAGGATGCCCGAGCTATTGAGGAAATGCACAAAGTAACAACCTTGGTTATTGACAAAACGGGCACCATCACCCAAGGCAAGCCATCTTTACAAGAGGTTCAGTCAATTACAGAAAAACATACTAAAGACAATATCTTAAAGCTCGTTGCTTCTTTGGAGTCCAGCAGTGAACACCCTTTGGCCCATGCTATTGTGGTGGCCGCAGAAGAAAAGGGATTGAAGCTTCAAAAAGTCGATGACTTTAATTCCATCACTGGAAAAGGAATCACTGGGAAAGTGGAGGGAAAACAGGTAGCTATCGGTAACAAAAAGTTGTTGGAAGAATTTGACCTAAAACTGGCGTCTGAATATGAAGAAGACGTAGAGAAGAGACAACTGGAGGGCGAAACCGTCATGTTTGTCGTTATTGATAAAGATGTTGCAGGATTCATTAGCGTGTCTGATCCAATCAAAAAAACATCAGCTTCTGCAATCAAACATTTACAAGAACAGGGATTAGAGGTGATCATGCTCACAGGCGATAATAAAAACACAGCCAAAGCAGTAGCCGATAAACTTGGTTTAGATGGGTATGAAGCTGATCTGTTGCCTGAAGATAAATATGAAAAAGTAAAAGCCCTTCAAGCTGCCGGAAAGATTGTTGCCATGGCTGGTGATGGAATCAATGATGCTCCGGCACTGGCACAAGCCAATGTGGGAATTGCTATGGGGACTGGTACAGACGTTGCAATTGAAAGTTCCAGCCTGACCTTAGTGAAAGGAGAACTTGATGGAATCGTCCGGGCTCGTAAGTTGAGTACAGATGTTATGCGCAACATCAAACAGAATTTATTCTTCGCTTTTGCCTATAACGTTTTGGGAGTGCCTATTGCAGCAGGTGTCCTTTTCCCTGTATTTGGCCTTTTATTGAGCCCTATGCTTGCGGCCTTGGCTATGAGTTTAAGCTCAGTAAGTGTAATTGGGAACAGTTTGAGACTACGGTCAAATTGAAAAAGCACGGTCAGTTGTGCGGTGAGTAATTTTCCGTCTTCTGAAATGCGAGGGCAGTTTCAATGTTACTATTTATTAAAACGGAATATTTTCAAATCTGTGGGCTTTATCCCTCAGATTTGAGGTTTATTTTCCACATGCTTTTTAAAACTTGATGGCTAATCCGCTTGGTGATTCGTCTTTTAGGTCTTATTGATTTCGGCATGATCTTTTGGTTTAATGAGTTGAGGGTTAGTCGTTTTGACCCGCTTTTTAATTAAACCACACTATTATGAATAATCAGAATCAAAAGCCATCACCCTACTTGAAGTTTTCGATCATGATGCTCGTCTCATTTATGATGATGTACGGGATCATGTTTTTAAACGTGGCTGAAATTGACCACATTTTGCTGAGCACCACCCGAACTTACATGAGTTTACTGATGGTAGCTCCAATGGCTATTAGCATGATGTTATTCATGTGGGGAATGTATGAGAATAAAAGACTTAATACGGTGATTATTTCAGGGGCTGCAATCGTGTTTATTGTTGTATTAACTGCATTGAGAACGCAAACTCCAATTAAGGACGTACAGTACATGAAAGCCATGATTCCGCATCATTCTTCGGCCATTATGGTAAGCGAAAATGCAACGTTTGAAGATCCTGAAACTGCTGAGTTGGCAAAGCAAATTATTGAGGCGCAAGAGAAAGAAATTGCTCAAATGAAAAGAATCATTGAGCGGTTGGAAAAGTAACGTGGTAATTTCGGGATAAAGTAGAGAAATCCACTTTATCCCGAATTTTTGAGATTGATTTTACTGATTGATAGTTTCTTGAACGCTTCCACAATGAAGCATTCTATCACCGAAGTATGGATTATTTACTTGCTCTTCGGCTGCTAACCAATAGGCTCCTTTGTTGTTAAAGGCCATTGGACAATACTGCTTGTAGAGCACAGTTTCTGAACCAACTGCCTTTACGATTGAATACATGTTTGCAGATAGACCTTCAAATGCAATGCGTTGAGTAGCCACATCAGTGCTACCAGCTATGGCTTTCAAGTCTGCTGTTAAAGCATCGTTGTTGTTTACTTTAAGAAAATCGTTGGCGGCTTTTTGAGCTTTAGCACCATCGGTTGCTACTAAGGCATCTTTTAGCGCCAAGTAGTTTTCTACCAAGTTTACTTTCGCTGTTGATTTTTCTTCTTTGTTTCCTCCGCAGGCAACCACTGTGGCTACCAATGCGATTAATATAATTGCTCTTTTCATTATCGTTTTATGTTTGTTTCGTTTTTCTCTATTGACTATTGACTATTGACTATTGACTATTGACTATTGACTATTGACCAATCACCGACTCCACGCTTCCGCAGGTCAGCATCATGTCTCCAAAATATGGGTTAATAATGTTCTCGTCTTTGCTTATCCAAGTCGCTCCTTTGTTGTCGTTTGCCATAGGGCAAAACTGAACGTAGAGCGGGTTATTAATATCGGTACCGAACGATTGAACCGCATTGACTAAGGCTTTAGAAAGGTTAATGAATTCTAGCCTTTGTTGGTCTCTGTCGCTACTTCCTTCTATTTTCTTAAGGCTTTCATCCATTGGGTTCAGCATGGCCATCCAGTGCATATGAGCTTCACCTTTGGTCAGGCTCATATCTACTTTAGACAGCAGTTCCTTCACTTTTACAGCTGCAGTTTTAATGCTATTGGCCTCACCTTTTACCATTTTATCCTTTAAGTCGATATAGGCTGTGGCTACTGCTCCGAGCTGTTTCTGGAATGGGGCCACTACAAGACTTTTGAAATCTTTTGATTCGGGTAAAGTGACTACAGGAAAACCAGCGTTAGAGGCTTGTGCTGTATTTTTTCTAGGATTCATCATGCTTATTTTGCCTTTGAGCTGCGACTCAGAGTCTAGCGTAAATGCACCATTGGTAACTACTTCGTCACCATCCGACAGACCAGATTTTACTTGATAATAATCTCCTGAAGCATCGCCCAAGGTTACTTCATTCAACATAAAGTATTCGTTGCCTTCTTCATTCACTTTGGTGTAAACCACAGAGCGCTCTCCAGTCCATAATACAGCCGACTTAGGCACCAATATGCCATTGCTTTGTGAATTGATGTCTACTTTTCCTTTTAAGAAAATGTCTGGTTTTAGTGCTCCATTCGCGTTATTAACATCTACACGAACTTCTACAACTCTGCTGCTTGCATTTAAAACGGGTTCGATAAAAGCTATTTTTCCAGAAAACTGCTGACTTGAAATTGATCTGGCAGTGAAGTCAATTTGCTGACCGACACTTAAGTTTTTTAAGTCTCTTTCATATACTTCAAAAACAGCCCAAACTTTAGATAGGTCAGTGATTTCTAGTAATACACCGCCTTCTTTAAGGTGATCTCCATTGCTCACCATTTTCTTGCTTATAACGCCATCATAATCAGCAAGTAAATCAAAGGTGCGCATGGGGTTATTTGAGCTTTCAATTTTCTGAATTTGCTCCATGCTCAACTTCCAATGGTGAAGCTTTTTACGCGCAGCTTCGAGCAAAATAGGGTTGGTGTTTTCTACCTTTTTGGCTTCAATGAGTTCTTCTTGCGCAGTAACCAATTCGGGAGAGTAGAGTTCGGCTATTTTGTCGCCTTTGCGTACGGTTTCACCCTCAAAATTTTTGTACAACTTTTCAATTCTGGCAGCAAAATGAGTGGTTTGTACATTCACCCTGCGTTCGTCTGCTTTTACTTTTCCGTTCAATGTTAACCCTGCTTCAACATTCCCGCTTCCAATGATGGAGGTTTGAATATTAGCCAATTGAATTGCCGCATTCGACATCTTCAATATTTTTGGGTCATCGCTTTCATTGTCGGCTGTCATAGGAATTAAATCCATACCACAGAAGGGGCAATCGCCTGGTTCGGACTGCCTTACTTGTGGGTGCATAGAGCAAGTCCAAAGGCCAGAAGCGGTTTGCTCTAACTCATGACCTTCACCTTCATGCCCATCAAGTTGAGCGGTGGGGTTGGGGCTTCCTCCTAAAAACAGTGCTCCAATAAGTAGCCCTAAACCGAGGGTTACTAAGCCTGTTATTACTATTGATCTGTTTGTTTTCATCGGCTTATAAATTAACTTTTGCTGTTCTCACCATTGAAGTCTCACCAATTTCTGTCCACGAAACATAAACATCTTCCTTGTTGCTTGTAAGCACAGGAAATCCGCTGCTTCTTGATGAGGATGATTTGGCTACTTCCATTTTTTGAAGCAACTCTCCTTTTTGATTGTATTGTGCTAACATGATTTGTGCTGCGTCATTCTTGGTTTCCATATAGCTTACCAATACCGTTTGGTCTGGCAGCATAGTAGCACCTACTCTTCCGCTTGTTATTTTCTCACTCACTACAATTGGGGCTGAGAATGTAGCGCCTGCATCGGTTGAAATGGCAAGTTTAACAGTAGGAACGCCTCCGCTGGCGGTAAACCAAGCTACCGCAGTGTTTTGACCACTTGAGGTAATGGATGGGCCATTTACTGGGCAGCCTGCTATTTTCCAATCGTCTGCATTAATGATTTGCGGTGCTGTCCATTCGCCATTTACATAGCGTACAATGGCCATATCTCTAATTTCTTCTTCGGAACGATTTCTATAAACTACTACAGGGCCGTTGTCTGTCATGGTAACAGATGTTTGGCAGCAGTCGCATACACGATTGTCTAACTCCCATTCTTCTAAAATCTCTCCTGTTTTATCAAAAATAGCGGCCCTTAGCGTCATGGCTCCACCTCCCATTGAATGGCCATCTGCACTTTCGTGTCCTTCACCTTTGGTAAATCTTCCGTCAAGCCAAGTCGCTATCATTCTGTCCTTATCAATAGGCATCATGCTCACGAATCCATGTTCTGCGGCTATGTTGTCTTTGTGTGGAATAAACGATTCCATCCAGTTATTTCCAGAATTACTAGCTGTGGTGATATGCACATCGTAATCGTAAGTGCTCTCGGTTCTTTTTTGTAGCCAGTGTGCGGCCATCCAGTCTTCATTGACAGCAATGGAAGGGAAATCTGCCCAATTCAAAAACCAGTTGTCTCCTTCTGAAATTTTTGTTGCAGCCGACCATTTTCCATTTTCTAGTTTTGAAAAAGATAGGATTGCTTTTTTCTCCTTTTTTTCAACCCACGACAAATAAACGTTCCCCTTTTTATCGGTAAAGAGGTTTGGCTCTTGGCTTCCTTCTGCGGCAGGACTATCAATATTAGTAACTGTTGGTGCGGCTTCTTTTGCTGGTTGGCATGAAGTGACGGCAACAATTGCAATGATTAAAATTGAGTAAATCTTTTTCATGGTTTAATTTTTAAGGTGGGATTTGAACAATGAAATATTTTCTGGGCTGTCCCATTCTTTGGCGCCCATGTGTTCGTAAACGAGATTACCTTCTCCATCTATAATGTATGAGGCTGGAAGAGAGTATATATTGAGCGCTTCAAGCCCCATTCCTAACTTGGCAAAATCGAACGTATAGTCATTTTTTGCAATAAAGTTTTCTATTTTATCATGCTCCTCATTAGAAACGGCAATGAATACATATCCTTCACTTTCAAGTTTTGCCTTAGCCCTTTCTATTGAAGGCATTTCTTTCAAACATGGGCCACACCAAGTTGCCCAAACGTTTACAAAGGCCATTTTCCCTTTCAAGTCTGCCACGGTCAGTGCTTTACCGTCCATGGTTTTTAAATCGAGCTTATCGAAAAATGGTTTTTCTTCTTTAGCGTTATTGCAGCCTACAAGTAGTCCGATAAGACCAAAACTCACTATATATCGAATGTAGATCATGATGTAGCTATTTTGAATGATACTTTTATTTCAGCCCAACTGATTGAAATTTCTCCGGTATTGTTATCTACAGAATTAACCTCGTAGAGTAAATGTTCCTGAATAGTTTCTAGTTTTTCAGGCACCAGCTGTAGTCTTAAAACATCCTTAGCTTGGTCATAGTTGTCGGCCAAATGCTGGTTGTAATCGGTGTTTATGATCAGTGTCCATTCAGTTTTACCCGGTATGGTAAACAAGGCGTATTTGCCTTTGCTTATCTTATTTCCATTAAGTTCTACATCGGTAGAAAATTCTATAGAAGTGGCACTGTGGGCTCCTGTTACCCATACTTCATTATAGGCCACCAAGCCTCCATAAATGTTTCTTCCTCTTACTCCTGGTGAATAATAGTCTATTTGTACCTGAGTGTTTCCAATTGTGTTTTTGGCAGAGGCTGCTGGGCTTTTGGGCTTAGCTACTTCTTCAGTGGCTGTAGGCTCTTTGAGTTCTTCAACCTGTTTCTTTTCTCCAGCGCATGCATAAAGCATAAAGCTTAGCGCAATGCTAAAAAGTAAGGTTATAGTTTTCGGTTTCATTTGAATTGGTTTAAGGTTGAACCAGTGAGGTACTCTCTCTTGTAAAGCGCCTCTCTGTGTTTGATTTTAGATTTGATTTTGGTTAGCTGTAACTGCAATAGCTTTTGTTGCGTGGCCAATAGGTCTTCGAAATTACGGTTGTCATTAGTGTATTCACTGATCAGAATACTCAGTAAAGTCTGTGTTTTATTTACCTCACTATCAATTTGATTTAGCTCTTTAAGTGCAGCCTGAATATCGAATTCAGTAGTGTTCCATGTGTTTCGTAGCTGATTTTGTAAGCCGTAGTACTGTCCTGTGATTACTTCTTTTTTAAGCTCGGCTTCTTTAATAACAGATTGATTTTTTTTGCCAAAAATGGGTAAGCTAACGGTTACCATGGGCATTAATACATCTTTACCGTTATCGGCCATGGTCATGTCTTTGCGCTTGTTTACCATCACATAATCTAAGCCTACACCTATATTGGGCTTTCTTTTAAGCTGAGCAAGAATAACCTCGCTGTCTACTGCTTCTAAATTTGCTTGAACAGCCTTAATTCCTGGTTGATTAACCAATACTGAGTCTAATGAGGCATCATGCTCGTTATTAATTTCCAACGACTCGTTGATAATTACCTCGGTAGTTAAGTCGCGATTCAGTAGGGTATTGAAATCTCCAAGTAGGCTGGCTTTTTTAAGCTCAAGTAATTCTAGTTTTGTTTGCGATTGCTCAATGGTAATCTGCACTCTTACCAAATCTGTTAATGAGACTAAACTGGCTTCGTACTTAGTTTTGGTTATGGGTTCATAGGAGCGCAGAATCCTTAGATTTTCTGTAGTAATCCTTATTTCTTCTTGAACCTCAAAAAGAAGCAACCATTTGGTTTTCACGTTAAGAAAAAGAAGGTTTTTAGCTTCTTCAAATTCTTCGAACCGAGCTTTGGCAATCATTGTTGCTGCTTGCTCTTTGGTTTTGAGCGTACCCATCCACGGAAACATCTGTGAAATAGACAACTTAAGTTGTTGAGCGCCTACACGGGTTTCTACTGGCGAAATGAAATAACCAAAACTAAGATTTGGGTCTGGTAAAACGCCTTGCTGATTTACATTTTCTAAGGCAACTAAATATTGATTGTACTTAGTTTTTAAAGAGGGGTTTTGTTCTGCAGCAATTTTAAGATAACCATTAAGATGGGTTTGGGCACTAAGACCCATTCCCATCAATATCCATACACCACAGATAAAAAAAATCTTACTCCAAGAGAAGTACCTACTTTGTTTCCTCAGTAGAGCACAAAACAATTGAATGATTAAATTTAAATATGATTTATTGCCATTCCTATTGCCAATAATAGGAACGGTGTAAAAGCTAACCTGATTTATCGAATTTGGTGACAATTGGCTCATATTGATTTCATTTTTGATGATGATCGGAACTGCGCATCCTTGTAGTAGGAGTAAAGCACAGGAACAACAAACAGTGTAATCAAGGCAATCAGCATTCCTCCAAAGGATGGAATTGCCATTGGAATCATTACATCAGAACCTCTTCCTGAAGAAGTTAAAACAGGCAATAGTGCGAGTAAAGTAGTGGCGGTTGTCATTAAACAAGGTCGAACTCTTCTTTTGCCTGCCTCAATCACCAAGGCCCTTGTTTCTTCCTTGTTTAGGTTTTCCTTTCCTTCAAAAGATTGAGAGAGGTAAGTAGCAATCAAAACGCCATCATCTGTGGCAATTCCAAACAGAGCAATAAAGCCTACCCAAACCGCTACACTTAAATTGATTGGGCTGATCTGGAAAAGGTCGCGCATATTAGTGCCGAACAAACTGAAGTCGAGAAAGCCATCCCAACCGTAGAGCCCCAACATAAGAAAACCTCCGCCAAAGGCCACTGCAATTCCGGAAAATACCATCATTGTAACCGATACCGATTTGAACTGGAAATAGAGAATCAAGAAAATAACGGCCAGTACAATTGGAATTACAATGGCAAGCCGAGCCTCAGCTCTTTGTTGGTTTTGATAATTCCCTGCAAACTTGAATGATACTCCAGCTGGAACTTTCAATTCACCCGCTGCTATTTTTTGATCAATCAATTTTTGAGATTGCTCCACCACATCAGTTTCGGCATATCCCGTCTTTTTATCGAAGATCACATAACCAACAAGGAAGGTGTCTTCACTTTTAATCATTTGCGCGCCTTGGGTGTACTCTATGCTGGCCAATTGCCCAAGCGGAATTTGCCCATTAGATGGTGTTGGAATCAGAATGCTTTTGAGCGCTTCTGGGTCATCTCTTAACTCTCTAGGGTAGCGAACTCTGATAGGATATCGCTCTCTGCCTTCAACCGTTTTGGAGAGTTCCATACCACCAACCGCTACTTGTAAATACTGCTGAACTTGTACAACGCTTAAGCCATATAAGGCCAATGCTTCACGGTCTAAATTGATGAGCAGATAAGGTTTGCCTACAATTCGTTCAGCAAAAACCGATTGAGTTTTTACCGAAGGCACTTCTTTCAGAATATCTTCAAGCTGTAGGCCGAACGCTTCAATGGTAGCCAAATCTGGTCCTTTTACTTTTATGCCCATGGGCGCCCTCATGCCAGTTTGCAACATCACAAGACGAGTTTCTATGGGTTGTAATTTTGGAGCTGAAGTAACACCCGGTAAACGAGTAGCTTCTACAATTTCATTCCAAATATCATCTGGAGAAGAAATATGGTCTCGCCACTGACGAAAGTAAGAACCATCTTCATCGGGAATTAAGTTGCCTTTTTCATCACGTACAAATTCTCCATCTTCCTTCTTAAAGCGAAGCCTTCTTCCGTTTTCATCGGTGAGGTATTCGCTTTTGTAGTTGATTACATTTTCATACATCGAGATGGGCGCAGGGTCTAGAGCACTTTCGGTTCTTCCTAATTTCCCCACCACAGATTCAATTTCAGGAATAGCGGTTACCGCCATGTCTAAATTTTTGAGCACCTCGAGATTTTGAGCCATTCCTGCGTGTGGCATACTAGTAGGCATTAGTAGGAAAGAGCCCTCGTCTAATGAAGGCATAAACTCTTTACCGATACCTGGGAAAGTGTGGTTCAGGTTTGAATAGGTTTTGTTCGTACGAACTGAGTCACCGAAAGTGGCAGGAATAAAGCCAAATACTTTATCGAAACCCTGCCAAATGGTAATTCCTAATAAAACAATGAAAGTCGGGACAAGTAAAAATTTCAATCGGTTTTGTAAACACCAGTCCAGAATTCTTGGATAGAAATGAATAAACAGATTAAAAAAGCCTAAGGTAATTCCGATAATGAGTGCAACGAAAATAAAGTTGACCAAACCACTTACTTGAGCTCCTAATGGCATCCATTCTTGACTTAGTAGTATGGTAATGGCTAATAAAGAGATAGCAATAGCCCCGTATTTCAAGAAGCTAAGAGAGGGAATGAAATGGCGAACGATATTTAAAATACCGAATGCTATCAATACCCATCCAGCAAAGGAATAGGAGAGGGTTAAGGCCCAAATTCCAAAAACAATAAGCCCAATGTTGAGTGCTAACTTTAGATTTTTGCCTTTAGGTTTAAAACCAAAGCACCAATAAGCCATTGTTGGCAGAATGATTAACGCAACAATGATGGCTGCAATCAGAGCAAAACTCTTAGTGTAAGCCAAAGGAGAAAATAATTTACCCTCGGCAGCTTGCAAAGTGAAGACAGGGATAAAACTGACAATTGTAGTTAGAACAGCTGTGATAATGGCCGATGCAATTTCTTGACTAGCCTCTAAAATTGTTTTCAAAAGCGGCTGATCCTTCTTCTCATCCAAGTGTTGCGTAATGTTCTCCGTGAGTACAATCCCCACATCTACCATAGTGCCAATGGCGATGGCAATTCCAGACAAGGCCACAATATTGGCATCTACGCCAAAATAGCGCATGGCAATAAAACACATCAGTACTGCAATCGGCAGCAAGCTGGAAATCAGAATGGAGGCCCTTAGGTTAAAGAGCATTACCAATACCACCACAACCGTAATTAGAATTTCTAGCGTTAGTGCTTCTTCCAAAGTGCCGATGGTTTCCTTAATCAACTTGGTACGGTCATAAAAAGGCACAATAGTAAGTTTAGAAACTGTACCATCTTCCAATGTTTTAGAAGGTAAGCCTTGGCTGATTTCTTCAATTTTTAGCTTCACATTATCAATTACGGCCATTGGGTTAGCTCCATAACGAGAGACTACCACACCGCCCACAGCTTCTGCTCCCGATTTATCCAAAGCACCTCTTCTGGCCATTGGCCCTAAAGAAACATGAGCCACATCTTTGACGAGAATTGGTGTATTGGAATTTGACTTTACAACCGCATTTTCTAAATCAGCAAGACTTTTAACATAGCCTAAACCCCTTACTAGATACTCTGCTCGGTTAATTTCTAAAGTTTTTGCTCCAATATCTTGGTTCGATTCCTTGACGGCTTTAACCACTTGATCTAAAGAAACACCATAACCTTCCATGGCATTTGGATCAATATCCACTTGATACTCCTTTACAAAACCACCTACAGAGGCAACCTCCGATACACCTTCAGCTGAGGCCAAAGCATACCTAACCGTGTAGTCCTGAACCGTTCTAATTTCTTGGGGATCCCAACCGCCAGAAGGGTTTCCGTTTTCATCTCTTCCTTCAATTGTGTACCAGAAAATTTGGCCTAACCCAGTAGCATCTGGGCCTAAGGCCGGTTGTGTGCCTTCGGGAAGAAGCCCTTTTGGGAGTGAATTCAATTTTTCCAGAATTCTACTTCTGCTCCAATAGAACTCTATGTCCTCATTGAAAATAATGTAGATAGAAGAAACTCCGAAAATGGAAGAGCTTCGAATGGTTTTCACCCCAGGAATTCCTAATAGGGAAGAGGTAAGCGGATAAGTGATTTGATCATCAATATCTTGTGGTGACCTTCCAGCCCATTCGGTAAAAACGATTTGTTGGTTCTCACCAATATCAGGAATAGCGTCTACAGGTACAGGGTCTTTGGGTAGGCTGATATCCCAATCGAATGGAGCGGTTACTAAGCCCCACCCCACAAAGGCCACCATAAAAAGAAAGGTGACAAGTCGGTTTTCTAAAAAGAATTTAATTAGTCTATTGATCATTGAAGTATGTGTTACAATCAGAAAATGACGGTTTTGCCTAAGAGATAGGCAGATCAGCACAAATCAATTCAATTAGATTTTATTCCAGATTAAAAATGGAATAAGATGACTTTCTAAAAAGGCACAGTTAAACCTAACCTATGATAAGGCCGATTAAGACTGTAATGCAGCAGGGATTTTAAGGGAATGGTATGCGATATAGAGGTCAAGTTTGGGGACATCGGGTGGGCCTGTGTTCTTAACTTCTACTTTTTCTTCTTGTTCGTCCATAACCACCAAGAATGTGCTGTACGGAACTTCATAAAGAAGATGATAATTGGCGTTAGGAATGTCGTTAAGTACAGAGGCCTGTTGTGTGTCTTCGATTTTGGTTAAAGACCACTCATCCTCACAACAGTCTTTCATGCTTTTATGCATTTCAGCAGACATGTTGCACTTTTTTTCCTGTTGCTTGAATAGTGCAGTCTCCTTTACTCTACCCATACAAACATGCTGACCAACCAATATTCCTGTGCTGGCTAGCAAGTAAAGTGTAGTGAATAATATGGTAACTGATTTTTTCAAGTTGGCCAAATATACGGAAGTTTTAGAATATGGTTTAAGAAAAGGTGAATCCCCTTCTATCCGATACTGTTTCCATTCTATAGTAGCGCTTACTATTTTTCCATTGATCAACCATATTAGTATATCATGAATAAGAAAATTTTACTTACACTAATGGTCTTTATAGGGCTGTTAGGCTCTGTTTCGGCTCAAAAAATCGACATGTCACTTTTGGAAGACATGAAGCCAAGGAGCATTGGCCCAGCTGGAGCAAGTGGTAGGATAACCGCCTTTGATGTAGAGCTTAATAACCCCGATATAATTTACGCTGGTACCGCTGCTGGCGGTTTATGGGTGTCTGAAAACGGAGGCTCCACTTGGGATGTTCTGTTTGATGATGGTAAATCAGCTTCAATAGGTTCTATTGCCATTAATCAAAATAATCCGAATGAAATTTGGGTAGGAACTGGCGAAGGAAACCCACGAAATAGCATGAACAATGGTGCTGGAATTTATAAGACCATTGATAAAGGAAGAACTTGGGAGTTTTTAGGATTAGAAAAAACGAACGGTATTCACAGAATTATCCTCAACCCGAATGATCCAAAAATAGCAGTAGTTGCAGCTACAGGTACACCTTGGGGCGAAAATCCAGAGCGAGGTATTTATAAAACTATAGATGGAGGAAAAACCTGGACTAAGACCTTATACATAGATGTAAAAACTGGAGCTGCCGATCTGGTAGTTGATCCTTCAAACCCAAACAAACTCATTGCAGCCATGTGGGAACACAGAAGATGGCCTTGGTTTTTTAATTCAGGCGGAACAGGCTCTGGCATATTTGTGAGTTTAGATGGCGGAGACACTTGGGATAGAATAACAGCCGAAGATGGTTTGCCAAAAGGTGATTTAGGCCGAATCGGTTTGGCTTTTGCCCCTTCTGATCCCAACAGGGTTTACGCTTATGTAGAGTCAAAATCGAATGCTATTTTCCGTTCAGATGATGGCGGCTTTAACTGGCAGCAGGTTTCAAAAGATGGGGACAGGAATATAGGCGGAAGACCTTTTTATTATGCTGATATTTATGTTGATCCAATCAATGAAAATCGAATTTACAGTATCCATTCCACTGTAACTGTTTCTGAAGATGGAGGAAAAACTTGGAGCAGTTTTGTGTCTGGTGGAAGAGTACATACCGATCACCACGCTTGGTGGATTCACCCAGAAGACCCTTCTTATATTTTAGATGGACACGATGGCGGACTTACTTATACCAGAGATCGCGGTAAGAACTGGCATTTTGTAGAGAGCCTTCCGCTTACACAGTTTTACCATGTTCGAGTAGATAATGACATCCCTTATAACATTTATGGTGGAGCGCAAGATAATGGTTCATGGCGTGGGCCAAGCCAATCTTGGTTCAGAGGCGGAATTCGTAATTTTTACTGGCAACGACTGAGTACTGGCGATGGTTTTGACATGGCACCCGATCCAAGAGATAATCGCTACGGCTGGTCAATGGGGCAGGGCGGAAATCTAAATTATTATGATAGAGTAACGGGCTTAATGAACAAAGTTCGTCCAGTTCATCCAGAAGGAGCTGCTTTACGCTTTAATTGGAATGCGGCTTTAGAAGTAGACAAGATTGATAAATCTGTAGCCTATTACGGCAGTCAGTTCTTACATAAAACCAACGACCGTGGAGCTTCATGGGAAATCATTTCACCTGATTTGACAACCAATGACCCCGCTAAACAAGATTACAAATCGGGTGGGCTTACTTACGATAATACTGATGCTGAAAATCACACTACCATTACTGCAATCGGGCCAAGTCCGAAGCAAGCAGGTGTAATTTGGGTAGGTACAGATGATGGCAATGTTCAAGTGACCCAAGATGGAGGTAAAACTTGGAACAATGTAGTGAGCAACATGAAAGGACTTCCTGCCAATGCTTGGATTACGCAAGTTCAACCTTCTGAATACGATGCCGCAGAGGCTTTTGTGGTCATAGATAACCACAGAATGCACGATTGGACGCCTTATGTTTATCATACCAAGAATTTTGGCCGCACATGGACAAGGCTTGTGGATGATACCGATATGAGAGGTGCAACCTTGAGTTTTGTACAAGACCCAATTGAACCAAAATTGATGTTTACAGGAACTGAATTTGGTCTTTGGGTAAGTATAGATGCAGGTACCACTTGGTCGCAATGGACCAATGGTTACGGTACACTTCCAACCCAAGACATGGTAATTCACCCAAGAGAACACGATTTGGTGATTGCTACTTTCGGCAGGTCTTTTTGGGTGTTGGATGATATTCGTCCGCTACGGGCAATGGCTGCCATGGGAATGAAAAATTTGTTAGATAAGCAGGTACAGGCTTTCGATGCGCCAGATGCATATAAAGCCTTTATTGGTGAATCTTTTGGCTACCGCGCCAACTTGGTAGGTGACGCCATTTTTGAAGGTGATAATCGCTCTCCAAACGCCATGATCTCTTTCTATTTTAAAGGGAAGGATGACAAAACAGAACGTGTTAAGGTTGAAATTCTTGATGACAAAGGAGTCGTTGTGAAAACCATAAATCAAAATGCAAAGAATGGTTTGAACCGTTTGGAATGGAGGCTAGATTCTGATGGAGCAGATCCATCGGCTGGCCGTTTTTCTCGTGGGCCAGATGTTTTCCCTGGTAAGTACACCATTCGCGTGAGCTATAAAAACGAGCAAAGTGAAGCCAAAGTGAATGTTTTTGCAGATCCACGAATTGAAGTGAATATGCAAGATATGGTTGCCAAAAGAGCATTTATGGAGAAGTATAATCAGTTACAGAGTAAGGTAAACTCTATGACAACTGATTTGCGAAATGCAAAAGCTGCTATTGAAAAAGTGAATGCAAGGGTGAGAGAAGAAGAAAAATCGGTGGAAGACCCAGTAATCAAACGTGGACAAGAAATGATTAAAGCCATTGACGAATTGTATTACCAGATTAACAGCAAGCCTGCACCTCAAGGGAGTTACAGTGACGGAACAGTGCTGTCAGCTAAATTAGGCTTGGTAAGAGGAGCAATGCAATCGGTTCAGTTGCCAATCACTAAAAATGATGAAACGGCAATGTGGCTCATCGAAGCAGCTATTCCTCCAATGGAAGCTAAGGTAAAGGCCCTTTTAGCAAATGACTTTGCGGCTTACAAAAGCTATGTTAATGGTTTAGGACTAAAGTTGATTTCTGATAAGTAGCTTTCATTTCAATAATACCGAGAACGGAAAAGGCCAGACTTTCTTGAAAGCCTGACCTTTTTGTTTGAGATTTTTAAGTACTACCTAATGTAGAAACTCGCTCCTAAAGTGATGTTCGACATATTGAGAGTTAAGCCATAGTTTTCTGTTCCTCCTGAGTCTTTGTTATAACCTATCATTCCATAGTTCATGTCTAGGGCGAATTTTGGTGACATAAAGTAGGTCATTCCTGGAGATAACTTAATATCTACTGCATCGTTACTGGCATTTGATCCTGCAAAGCCGTAAATGAAAGATGGCTCAAGGTATAAGTAAAAGTTTTCCACTACAGATTTATGGAAACGAGCGTAGGCGCCAACGTTAAATAGATCAGTAGTTGTTGTTCCCGAAAATTTAACATTTGTATAGCCTAATACTCCACCTAAACTTGTTGTTTCTGAAAGAAAGACACCAGCTTTCGGTGAAATCGTTACTCTTGAAACGTCCGTTCCTCCAGATGTCTCTGTTTTATTGAATCCAACATTTCCTGTAATCTGCACATCCCCTTTTTGAATCTGGGCAAAAGCCATGGTGCTCACCATTAGAATTGCCATTGTAAAAATTAACTTTTTCATGATAATGTTTTTGAGTTTTAAAAATGATTTAACCTTTAGACGGAATAGAAGGTTTTAGAACCTTCTATTTAGTACCGCAGGAAAAATAATTATTTTAACGGAAATAATAGGCTGTTAGTAATAAGCTTGAATGAAAATAGATCAATTTGAAAGTTTAATACGTCTATAATTAAAGCCTATATTTTTAGTTGTCAAAGTATTTTCGCCTTAAGAAAGTCATCTTCATTCACTGTAGCATCCTCGCTTGTATCAACATCCATATAGATTTTCCAGGTGCCATCTACTCTTTTTAAAGTCACACTGAATTTACCGTAGAGGTGTTCAGACTTGAAGCCTGCGTAGCGCGTTAGCCTATATATACCTGTTTCATAAGCCCAGTCTCCTTTTTGTATTCGATTCGTAAAACTAAACTGAATTCGCTGTTTGATTTTATGCTCGTTCCAAAGGTTAAACATATTGAGGTTGGAATCTTTGTATTCTCTACCTACCAATATTTGATTTTGATCGATGGGTATTCGGAGTACATCGTCTGTATGGATGTAATTGAAAAGACTGGCGTTTAAATCTTGATAGGCTTGCATAAAGTTATACCAAACATCCCTATTGATTTTTTCTTGTTCCGATTGCGCAAATGTGCTTGAGGAGAACATGACAAGCATAGCTCCGAGTAAAAGTTTTTTCATAATTAATGACCTTATAAAAGCAACGGGAGTAAAACTGAAATCTTGCTTTGATTGTCGGGTTTTAGGAAATAAAAAGCCAGAGTCACTTTAGTAACCCTGGCTTGAAATTCATTTTATAAAATGCTTAGCGCTTCTGAAGCAATAAACTATTCGATTTATTTTGAAGCAAATCAGGATTATTAAAGAGCGCTAATGCCTGAACATAAATCTCATTGGTCTGGTTGTAAATCTTATAGAAAGCGTTGTCGTCATAAGTATCTCTTGCCAATTGAGCTTTGATCAGATACACCAAAAAATGCTTTGACTTGCGATACTCCCTTTCCCTGAATTTAACACCATTTGCTTTTCCAATCTCAATCACCTGATTAAGCATAGCCTCGGTTACCTCAAATTCTTCATTGAATTTCTCAAAGTCCCAGTCATTCAAGTACTTGTTGTTGTCTCTGTAGTCTAGCGTAAATTCTTTCACCGAATTGCTAGAGAAAAGTCGATTTACATAAGCTGTTGCATAGGTAGTATCTAGCGGCACAAAATAGTCGGGCATGATTCCGCCACCTCCATAAACAGTTCTACCTGAAGCTGTTTCATAAGCTAAGTCTTTATTGAAATGTACACTGTCTTGGGTGAAAAGTTCACCAGAAACAAAACGTTGGTAATAATCAGAAGCATAAGCCTCTTCACCGTCATCATATGGCTTTTGAATAGAGCGGCCGCTTGGGGTGTAATAGCGAGCAATAGTCATTCGCAGTTCCGAACCATCTTTTAAGTCAAAAGGCAATTGAACCAAGCCCTTGCCAAATGACCTTCTTCCAATAATCAAAGCTCTGTCGTTGTCTTGCAAAGCACCGGCAACAATTTCTGAAGCAGAAGCACTTCCTTCATTCATTAAAACGGTAACAGCACCCTCTTCAAAAATTCCGCGTTTCGTAGCCCTAGCCTCAGTATCATATTTTGAGCCTTGTCCTTTCTGGCTTACAATCAACTGACCATCAGAAAGCAATTCATCAGAGATGTTAATAGCAGCACTCATATAACCACCTCCATTGTTTTGCAAATCCAAAATCAGTTTGGTCATACCTTGCTCTTTTAGGCTTTCTAGGGCAGATTTAAATTCAGCATAAGTGTTTTCGGCAAACTTATTTACTTTAATATAGCCTACCTCATCGTCTACCATATAGCCAGCATCTACAGAATATTGAGGAATAGCATTACGCTTTAATTTAAAATCAATCAATTCATCATTGCCTTTTCTTACAACAGAAATGGCCACTTCAGTACCCCTTGGGCCTCTTAATAGGTCGAAAACCTGACGATTGTCCATTCCAATTCCAGCAATGTTTTCGCCATCTACTTTCACTATTTTGTCTCCTGCCAAAATACCAGCTTTTTCAGAAGGGCCACCAGCCAAGGGTGTTACTACATATAGGGTGTCTCTAAGCAAGTTGAATTCAACCCCTATACCATCGAAACTTGCACGTAGCTGACTTTCGGCTATTTCTCTGTCTTGTGGAGGAATGTAAATTGTGTGAGGGTCTAGTTTATCAAGCATCTGACTGATTGACTCCTCCAATAAATCTTCTGTGTCTACCGAATCCACATAATCATGCTCTATATAATCCATCAATTGAGTGAATTTTTGTATAGAAGCACTGTATTTGCTACTTCCACTTGGGGTAGAAAAGTTTGAACCAATCCAGATGCCTACAATAAGGACAGCGGAAAGCAGTAAAGGTAAACGGATTTGTTTTTGAGAATTATTGGGTTCACTCACGGTATTGCAAAATTTTGAATTCGGTAAAATTAACTATTTCGCTCAAACAAAATATTCTGTTTGAGCATAGTAACATAGAAACGAAATGCGTTGGTTTGTGTTTAAATTAAAATTTAAGACTGTCAATCGAGATACAGATCGCTTAAAATTTATTATTTTAGCTGAATAGTCAAATTCGAATGCAAGGTATACAAGAACGGACGATCAATGATTTAGTAGCGGAAAACTATGTTAGGGCTTCGGTACTCTATTATTTTGGAGTGAATTTTTATGATAACCAAGAACGGACTTTGAAAGAGGTTTGTACCTCTTGTGGCTTAAATATCAAAACTGTAATCAGGAGTTTGGAGTCTGAAAATAAGACAAAAGAGGTGAATGAACTTAGGTTAATGGCTTACCCAATCGACCTTGTGGTAGAGTATCTTAAGCATTCTCATTCTGTATTTGTTAAAAAGCGTTTGGCTTATATTGCCCAATTAATCGATAGTTTGGGAGTGGTAAATTATCGTTACCAAAGTTTGGCGCATGATCTAAAAATGGTTTTTCCATTGTTTGTAGAAGATTTCATTCATCATATTCACGAAGAGGAAGATTCTCTTTTTGTCTACATTCAACAGCTTAGAGATTTCCTTTCGGGAGAAAATCATGGTACCAAGCTTTTCTACACCATGGAAAAAACATCCATCCATGAATTTGCTGTAGACCACGAAGAGCATGAGCACGAAATGGATGGTTTACGAAAAATCACCAATAACTATACGTATTGCGAAGAAGCAGACTTACACATCAAAGTGCTTTATGAAGAGCTGAAAGCCTTTGAAGAAGATTTGCTTATGCATGCTAAAATTGAAGATGATATTCTTTTGCCAAAGGCACTTCAGTTAGAAAAACTGGTCAAACTTCGTTTTTACGATATTATCAAACAGAATTAATGGGCAGAATCCTCGCCATAGATTATGGCAGAAAACGCGTTGGCTTGGCCGTTACCGATCCACTTCAAATTATAGCTTCCCCCTTAGATACCATTCATAGTAAGGATGTAATCCAGTATTTGAAAGATTACGATAAGGCAGAAAATATTGAAGCTTTTGTACTTGGAATGCCAATGAATTTGAATAATCAGCCTACTGACGCAACTTTGGGCGCTCAGCAATTTGAGAACCTACTTAAAAAGCAATTTCCAGAAAAACCCGTTTATTTGCAGGACGAAAGATTTACCTCCAAAATGGCCATGGACGCAATGATAGCCGGAGGGATGAAAAAAAAGGATAGAAGAGAAAAAGGAAACATAGATAAAATAAGCGCAACAATTATTTTACAGTCCTTTTTAGAAAGCAAATAGCATGATTTACCCAATAGTAGCTTACGGAGACACTGTTTTAAGGAAAGAAGCCAAGGAGTTTCATCGAGATTCTGAAGATCTTACAAAGTTAGTCGAGGCAATGTACGACACCATGAATAATGCCAATGGTGTTGGTTTGGCAGCTCCGCAAATAGGAATGTCCAAAAGGCTTTTTGTGATCGATTCCACCAAAATGGAAGAGGAAGAAGGAAAAGGTATCAAACGCGTTTTTATTAATCCTGAGATTTTAGACGAATACGGTGAAGAATGGAGTTTTGAAGAAGGATGCTTGAGTATTCCAGATGTACATGGCGATATCCTTCGTCCTGAAAAACTTACTATTCGCTATTTCGATGAGCTTTGGAATGAGCACGAAGAGGAGTTCGATGAAATGACTGCCCGAGTGATTCAGCATGAATACGATCACCTCAATGGGGTTCTTTTTACGGACTATATCAAAGGCTTAAAAAAGCAGATGCTTCGAGCAAAATTGCTTAATATCTCAAAAGGATCGATAAAAACAGACTACCGAATGCGATTCCCAAGCAAGAAGTAGTCAAGAGTGTAAAGAGAAAACTTTTATGGTTTTAACTAAAGTCGGACGGCACGTCAGACTTGGGGATTACGAATACTTCTGCGAAAAATTTGAGGCTTTAAATATTCTAAATTAAGGTCGGCACCGAAGGTCAGACCTTAATTTAGAATTAGATCAAATTCGGACGGTACGTCAGACTTGCGTACTAGTTATGGCTAAACAATGTATTCCTCAACCCTTCTTCAATCACTACTCCGTAGGAATCTTCTAAAAAGGTTTGTTCATTCACATCAATGAGATTAAAGGCAATCTCCTTTTTACAAAGCGAGCCGTTTCTCATGAGTGAATAATCCCTGAAAGATGAAAACTCCCAATCTTCTATTTTATCGACTAAGCCAGCTTTCCACGGGTTTTGGTGGATGTATTGAAAACAGATAAAAGCTTGATTCGAATCAACCATTAATTTGGATTTAGTTTTTTGCCGAAATAATGATCCTGAACGATCATGCTTTTTATTAAAATCTAAAGCATATTGACTCAGTAGTAACCTAAAGCTATTACTAAGTCGGGTAACTTCTATATTTCCTTGCTTAACAAGCTCAGTTGACTTTTCTGTTACATTAAGAAGAAAATGGAAATGGTTTGGCATCAGGCAATAGGCCAAAATATCGCAATGGGGTTTTACAAATTGTCTCACCTTTTTTAAGAACATTAGATAATCATTGTAACCTTCAAAAATAGCTTGCCTATTGTTTCCTTGGTTGTAGACATGATAGATGTTGTCTGATTGTAATTCCATAATTCTTCAAATTATGAATATTCCTTAAAAGACATAGGCCTTTATATTTCAGATCATTCGGCCTGACCTTCGGTGCCGACCTTAATTCAGAATTAGATCAAAGTCTGAATGGCACGTCAAACTGGAGGCTAGGCCAGGAAGTGCGAGTATTTCTCGAAAAAATCAGGCTTGAAACACTATAGCATCAGGCCTGACCTTTGGTGCTGGTCTGGTAGCAGGTGGCAATACTATTACTAACTAAAAGCTCCCCCCGTTCGAACCAAGGATTGTCACTAATACAATTACAAGCTTTGTTCAGAAGCATTAATCCCTATTTTTGTGGATTCCTTAAAAACCATAAAACCGAATTATGCAGCAACTCAACGATTTTCTTTCCCTGATAGATAGCTATATAGGTAGTGCAGGATGGTTCCCATTTGCTTTGTTAGGCGTGGGTCTGTTTTTCACTATTTATCTTAAATTTCCTCAAATAAGATATTTTGGCTTCGCCTTTAAAGTAGTACGTGGAAAATTTGACAGGGCTGGAGATCAGGGAGATACATCGCATTTTCAAGCTTTAACTACAGCGCTTTCAGGTACGGTTGGTACTGGAAATATTGCAGGTGTTGCACTTGCTGTTCATTTAGGAGGTCCTGCAGCATTATTTTGGATGGTAGTTACTGCCGCCATTGGTATGTGTACCAAATTTGTGGAGGTTACGCTTTCTCATAAGTACCGTGAAGTAGCCGAAGACGGTACAATGGCCGGAGGGCCTATGTACTACATGAAAAATAAGTTGAATATGAAGTGGCTTGCGGTGGTATTCGCAATTGCTACTGTTCTTTCTTCTTTCGGAACGGGCAACATGCCTCAGATCAATAGTATATCCTCAGCATTAAAATCAACCTTCGCCATTGAACCTTGGATGACAGGAGCTGTTTTGTCTCTCATTTTGGCATTTGTGATTATTGGGGGAATCAAAAGAATTGCATCAGTTACTGAAAAGTTAGTGCCAGCAATGGCTATCGTTTACTTCTTAGGTTGCTTCTCTGTTATTTTCGCAAACCTCGGAAACCTAATTCCATCCATCACTTCAATTTTCACAAGCTTGTTTACTACCACAGCGGCAACTGGAGGGTTCTTAGGAGCAACCATAATGTACGCCTTCAATGTTGGGGTAGGTAGAGGATTATTTTCAAATGAAGCAGGTCAAGGTTCTGCACCAATTGCCCACGCATCGGCCAAAGGGCATGAGCCAGTATCTGAAGGAATGGTGGCTATTTTAGAGCCGTTTATTGACACCATCATTATCTGTTCTATTACAGGTCTAACCCTTCTTTCTTCAGGTGTTTGGCAAGAAAAACATTTAAATGATTTTGCAGTAACCGACATGTCGATTTTGGCTGGGCATGATTATACAGACGACAACAAGGCTGGAAGAGTAGCCTTGAAAGAGCATTTATCTGGTGAAAACCCATTACCTGTTTTTGACGGAATGCTTCAGGTAGAAAATGGAAAAATAACGAGTAATGTAACCGTGATTCATGCGCGATCTCTGGCTGAAGACATTACTGTAAATGAATATTTTGGAGGAGGGCCTCTCACAGGAGAGGTTGCCATTTCAAATGGAAAACCAGTTGATGGAAGGATCTCTTTTTACGGAAAGTCCTTGATCCATAGTGTTCCACTTACGGCAATTGCCTTTACAAAAGGTTGGTTTGGAGAATACGGCCAGTACATAGTATCCATTGGCATTCTACTGTTTGCTTTTAGTACAGCAATTTCATGGTCTTATTATGGAGATAGAGCAATGACATTCTTGTGGGGCTCGGGCTCAGTTAAATATTATAGAATTGTATATGTAGCCGGCTTCTTTATTGCCGCCATTGCCGATACTACTATAATTTGGACTGTAGCCGCAATTGCCATTGCGGTAATGACCTTGCCAAACCTTTTGGGTATTTTCTTACTGAGAAAGGATATGAAGAGTACAATTGCTGATTATTGGAAAGGGATGAAGGAGGAATATCCTGATGAGAAAACCCCTGAATAATACTTTGGTTTAAGAATATTTTGAGCCGCCTTAAATAAACTTGAGGCGGCTCTTTTGTTTTCATTCAACTAAATTGCGCCATGAAAATTTGCTTCGCAACTAATAATAAAAACAAGCTTGAAGAAATCTCTCAGATTTTAGGAGATCAGTTTGAACTAGTGTCTTTAAAACAAATTGGTTGTTCGGAAGAACTAGAAGAAACGCAGGATACACTGGAAGGAAACTCATTGCAAAAAGCTGCCTATGTTTTTGAACATTATGGCATTCCTGTTTTTGCTGACGATACAGGGTTAGAGATAAATGCCTTAAATGGTGAGCCAGGAGTTTATTCAGCCCGATATGCTGGGCCAGAAAGAGATTCTAGTATGAACATGGCAAAGGTATTGGAAGGACTAAAATTCGCTAACGATCGCTCCGCAAAATTCAGAACGGTGATTACCTATATAGAAAACGGTGAGCCTATTCAGTTTGAAGGTATTGTTGAGGGTGACATTACAAGTAAAGTAATGGGTGAAGGTGGTTTTGGCTATGACCCAATTTTTCAACCTAAAGACTACGATAAAACTTTTGGAGAACTATCTTCAGAAATAAAGAATACGATTAGCCATAGAAAAAGAGCATTTGATAAACTTATCAAATTTTTAAAAGGCAGAGAAGGTAAATCGGTTTAGGTTACTATTTTTGCAAAATGTCTGAAAATAAGCCTTATATCATTGGAATCACAGGAGGGAGTGGATCAGGGAAAACGCGTTTTCTTCGTTCACTAATGCAGAGCTTTGATTCAGGAGTAGCCAGTATTTCTCAAGATGATTACTATAGACCAAGAGAACATCAACTGGTAGATAAAAATGGAGAGTTTAATTTCGACAGGCCAGAATCCATTGACTACGAACATTTTGCTAGCGATCTTTTGGCTTTGAGCAATTGGAAGGATGTAGAAAAGCAAGAGTACACTTTCAATAACCCTAATGTTCAACCCAAAAACATAGTAATAAAAACTGCGCCCGTAATTTTAGTGGAAGGAATCTTCATTTTCCATTATCAAAAAATTTCTGAGCTCATTGATATGAAAATTTTTGTGGACGCGAAGGATTATATCAAACTTCAGAGAAGGCTAACAAGAGATAGAGTAGAAAGAGGCTATGATGCTGATGATGTGCTGTACAAATATGAGAACCATATTATGCCGTCATATCAGAAATATATTGAGCCGCATAAGGAGCAAGCAGACATTGTAGTGCCTAATAATACTGATTTTGGAGTGGCATTGGATGTAGTAAAATCATTTATTCAATCGAAAATAAATGAGCATACTGTATGATTCTAAACTCTATTCTATAAATTTGATCCGCTAAATGAAAATAACACCGAAAATATCAGGCATAAAAAGAACCCTCTTCTACGTGTTGGGAGTGCTTGTGGCTGTATTTGTGGTGGCTCAAGAACTTATCGATTACCAGAGTTTAAGAATTAACTTGGCCTCAGAGTCAACCGATCAGCAAGAAAAGGATGATCAAGGTGATAAAAAGGAAACTGTATATGAATACACTTGTGAACTGGCATTACCATCTACGGTAGTTCAGCTTCAAGCCTTTATCCCCGTTTTCATTGGTACAGTAATTAGAGAATCTGAAGAAAAGCAGATTCGATACCCTAGTGTTCCATTGTACGATTCACCTCATTACAAGAATCTTTTCCGAAAGAAAATATCTCCGAATGCCCCATAGGCTTTCTTTTTTATTGCCTCTTATGATGCAATAAGTCCTCGCGAATAAAATAAACTTTATTATATCAATTCAGGAGTATTTGAAGGCAGTTGTCATTCATTTGCTAACTAATTTTCAAAAAAGCTCCAAACGATTAACTAACCATAAACCAAAATGAAAAATAAGAATACCATAGTCTTTTTGACAGTGATCATTACGGCTCTGTGTCTTTATTACCTCGGGATCACTTTTTTCTCTAGAGGAATCCAGCAAGACGCAGTGAACTATGCTAAAAATGAGGCAGGAGTAATAGACCAGCAAAAGAAACAATCATACCTTGACTCTATTTGGAGAGAGCCTGTACTTAATATTTTAGGCGCGGATTTTACGTACCAAGAAATCAAAGAATATGAATTGAACCTTGGTCTCGATTTACAAGGCGGAATGCATGTTACTTTGGAGGTTTCTCCAGTGGCTATTATTGAAGGGCTTGCAGGAAATAGCAAGGATCCGCAATTTAGAGAAGCATTAGCCAAAGCAGAGGAAGCGCATAAAACAAACACGCAAACACCATATGCTCAATTGTTTCAAACAGCTTATGCTGATGTAACATCTGGCGGACAGTTAAGTAGAATTTTTGCAAACGCAGCCAACAAAGGACGGATTGAATTTGGTTCAACCAATGCTGAGGTAATGAAGGTAATTAACGAAGAAGTGGATAATGCCATCGATCGTGCTTTCCAAATTCTGAGAACCAGGATCGATAGATTTGGTACATCACAACCCAACATCCAAAGACTTCAAGGAACAGGTAGAATTCAAATTGAATTGCCAGGAGTTGACAATCCTCAAAGAGTTAGAAAACTATTACAAGGTGTTGCTAAGTTAGAGTTTTGGGAAGTATATGCTCCAAGTGAAGTTGCTCCTACACTTTCTGCCATTAACGATGCGCTTTTAAAAATCGAAGCAGCAGATAAAACAATAAAGCCTACAACCGATTTGGCTTCTGAATTGAAAGCTGAAAGCACTGACGGACAAGAAAACTCTCTTGAAGAGCAATTGTCAGGTGATACTACCAAAACTGCTGAAGAAGAATTGGCTACTCCAGGTCAATCAAAATTCTTCTCTTTAATGAAGCAAGGTCCTTCTGAGGGTTTTTTCTACTCTTTAGCTGATACTTCGCAGATCAACAGAGTACTTAAAAACCCAAGTATCACAAAGCTATTCCCAAGCACATTAAAGTTCTTATGGGGAGTAAAACCTGTTGAGGGAACTGAATTACTTGAGCTTTATCCCATTAAAATGGGCAGAGGAGGTGAATCTCCTTTAACTGGTGAAGTAATTACAGATGCTCGTCAATCTTTAGACGAATATATGAGGCCAGCTGTAAGCATGCAAATGAATGCATTGGGAGCGAAAAAATGGAGAAACATTACTGGGGCGAACATTCAAAGAAGTATTGCAATTGCGCTTGATAACTATGTATATACTGCGCCAAATGTGCCAGAAGAGATTCAAAACGGGAATTCTCAAATTAGTGGAAACTTTACAATAGAGGAGGCAGACGATCTTGCAAACATTCTTAAAGCAGGTTCACTTCCAGCGCCAACAAAAATTGTTGAAGAAGCTGTGATTGGACCAACATTGGGTAAAGAGGCTCAAAGACAAGGGGTAACCTCAATTTTGGCAGGTTTGGCCATTGTGGTCATTTTTATGATTTTCTATTATGCAAAAGGTGGAATCGTGGCTAACGTAGCTTTGCTTTTCAACATCTTCTTTATTCTTGGTATTCTTGCCAACTTAGGTGCAGCGCTAACCTTACCTGGAATCGCAGGTATCGTGCTGACGATTGGTATGTCCATTGATGCGAACGTACTTATTTTCGAAAGAATCAGGGAAGAGATGCGAAACGGTATTCCGATTTTGCAAGCCATATCATCAGGTTATCAAAAAGCATACAGCTCTATTATTGATGCCAATGTAACTACCTTTCTTACCGGGGTGATCCTTTATGTTTTAGGCCAAGGTCCATTAAAGGGATTTGCTGTAACCTTAATGATCGGTATTATATGTTCTTTCTTTTCTGCAGTATTTATTACTAGGGTAATCATTACCTACATGACCAAGAAAGGAAATGACAGCAAACTTAGCTTCGACACTCCAATGTCAAAAGGTTGGTTGAACAATGTTCATTTCGACTTCTTGGGCAAAAGAAGATTGGCTTACTTAATGTCAGGTATTGTAATTGCAGTCGGTATCATATTGATGGCTACTAATGGCTTGAGACTTGGTGTAGACTTTAAAGGTGGACGTTCTTATGTAGTGAATTTTGATGAAGCTATGACAGCTTCTGATATCAAAACATCGCTCTCTGGAATGGAGACTTTTGCAAATTCTGGTATTGAAGTGAAAACTTATAATACTGCAAATATGCTTAAAATCACAACATCCTACTTGATCGAGGATGAATCAGTTGAAGCGGATGCTGCTGTAAAAGGGGCATTAACAAGTGCTTTGAGTCAGATCACTAATAAGACGTTTGTGGATGGAACAGTTGATAATGTAGAAGCAGGTCAATTTATAATTGGTGGTTCATCTAAAGTATCTCCGACCATTGCAGATGATATTAAAGACTCGTCACTTGAGTCGTTTGGTTTGGCTATACTAGCCATATTCTTCTATATCCTTATTAGATTCCGAAGATGGCAATTCTCACTGGGTGCAATTATTGCGTTGGTACATGACTCTTTAATTGTACTATCTGCATTTGCTATTGCGGGCTTATTTGGAGTTAATTTTGAGGTGGATCAAGTGTTTATAGGAGCCTTGCTAACTATAATAGGGTACTCTATAAACGATACCGTGGTAGTGTTCGATAGGATTCGTGAGAACTTACAGCTTAAGGGTTCAAAAGACTTAGTGGGTACATTTAACGAATCTATTAACAGCACCATTAGTCGTACGTTGATTACTTCAATGACCACTTTGATTGTGGTTGTGGTCTTATTTATTTTTGGTGGAGAAGTACTTAGAGGATTCTCTTTTGCTTTCTTGGTAGGTATTATTGTAGGTACATATTCTTCAATATTTATTGCATCACCAATTGTAGTTGATTTGTCTAAGAAAACATTAAGCAAAGCAGCGGATAAGGAACAAGAATATTCAAGAGCAAAGGCAAGTGCTAAAGCAGCAGCTTCTGCAAATCAGGCTTAAATTTTATAAATATTATTTTAATGAAGAGGCCGTCCCAAAAGTAATATTCAGACGGCCTCTTCATTTGAATTATCTTCTGCTATAATCCAGTTCCCTCTCGGCTATAACGCAGTACGGGATTGAAAAGCGGAGCTTTACTGGAACAGAAGTACCGCCCATCAGATATCAAGATTTCTTAAGTTATCTCCCCACTTACCTTTATATGGGTCATAGCTGCATTTGAGAGGTTTAGAGTAAATATTAGAATCACTTTCCCTAAAGGCTCTGCAATCGGTACAGATATAACGAAATTCGCAGTCTTTACAAACTTCAATCTGATCCTTTGTGATGTCCCAATATTTATGAAGAACATCATTTTTTAAATTAAGTATTTCAGCTAGGCCAGATTTATAAATATTCCCTAAAATTTCAGGCATCGAAGGGCAATTTTTTATATCGCCATTTTCGAGTAAGGAAAGCTTTTTATTTAAACAGGAATTAAATTTTTGGCTTTCCGTAAATAACTCTAGATTCACTTGAAATGAACTATGGCAAATAATTCCGCAGTTTTCGTTATTTACTATTGTATTCTTAACTACAGATATCTTATCGTAATTTTTATAATTTTTATATTCTGAGTCTGCGACATTTGCTAGCATGATATGCATAATTCTCTGGTTTACTGCGAAAAACTTGTCAATATCGTTACAGGGAAAATTTTGAAGTACTAAATAAACTCCAGCAATCTTGGTTTCTCGTATTTTTTGAAGTATTGTACATAATTTCTCATAACTCACCTGTGAATAGAATCTCAATTCAAGATATTGCACACCTAATTTAATGAGGTCGTTTACTATTTCTTCTTCCTTTTCTTCAAAATAATCACCGTACTCAATAATCATATTTGTAATTATTGAGGGGCTCTCCCAGGTGAGGTCTAATTCAGGAAATAAATGTGGCTCACCAGTAATATGTATAAGATCTTCTTTCAAAAGTTGCTCTAACTGATTGATAATTTCATCTTCATATTGTTGGCCATACACCTCGATTATTTCTTCAATTGTTTTATTAGAGTGCTCCATAAGAATCTGGTGGAGGACCTCGTCTATTTCGAAGTATACACCACGTTGTAAATCACAAACAATTACATTCTTTGCTCCCTTAACAGGAATACAATTGGCAAAAAGATTTATGTAATGAGACTTATTCATTGATGAAATGTATTTTTGAAATTGGCTTATAGGATTGTTGACAACTTGAAGATTTTGAATTGTAAACTGGAAATTCGTCTAAACCAGTAAAATTAGAAGACCCTTTTACCGAATGTTCTTTCGTCTTTGGGTTTTTAAAAAAAAGAGGCAACTCATTTTCTAAGATTTCAAACGATTCTTTTAGTGTTCCTTTTTTGTTTGTTCTTTTCATTCTGGCCTATTAAGTGTTCTGCAAGTTTTTTTTCTAAATAATAATTACATGGATAGGATACCATCCCAAATTGACCAATGGGATTGATTTCCAAGAAGTAATAATTGCCATCTGTTGACTTTATGAGATCTAAAGAACCCATGGTGTATCCAGCTTTTCTGCAAAATTTTTTCACATTGTATTCAACTTCCTTTGGAAGGTTAAAAGGCACCGTTCTATTGGGTTTTTCATCATTATAGTTTCTGAAATCTAGCTGAGTCTGTTTATCATTTTGAGAAAAGATAGCCATTGAGTAACAGGTATCACATAAATAAAAAACTCGAATTTCAAATTCTTTTAGAATTTCTTGTTGAAAAAGAGATTTAAAGAAAGAACTAGGGATATCTTCTATTTCATCGACCGTAAACCCTTTTGTATATAGAATTATACTCTCAACAATATTATTGTCAATTGAACTTGTAAAATGAGGCGTTTCAGAGATAGGTTTACAGATAATTCTTTCGTGCCTTTTTGCAAATTGACTTAGGGTTAACTTGCAAGATGTAATCACGTATTCTGGCACTGATAAATTACAAGACTTTGCTATCTCTAAATTCTCTATTTTGTTTGCTGACATTTTTTCTGGGCGCGTTGTCCAAACTTTATTATCTAGATTTAAATTTAAGAATGATCTCAAAACTCCAGTTTCTCGTCTGAGTGATGATAGTAGTGCGCTCGCATTTTGGGCTCCTAAAGCATCATAATACACCTCATTTCCTTTGTTAATTAGTTTACTAGAGGACCATCTACGATTCCAGATAATGTTAATAGCTTCAGGGTCAAAGTCTTCAAACTGTATCTGTCCATTAATAATATCTGTTTTCTCAATGAAATCATCACCATTGAGTCTGTAGTAATCTCCATTAAGTCCATCAAGCCAATTCATAACCATATCTGTTGTGTCTTCCATCTTAGACATGCTGATTATTAATATCATATCTCTTTAAGTATTTTAAAAAAAAATTAAAAAAAAGTGTTTTTAATACAACATCTAATTCTGTTTTGCTTTAGGAATAATTACTGTTTTGAAACAAGTGATGTACGGTTATTTGATAGATTCATTGAATTAATTAGAACGGAAAGATTATAAGGAGAATAAAAGCTTACTCTCCTTAATTTGTTCTCAAACAGGTTCATCCGTATCATAATCCTGATGATCATCAGCAAACTCTGAGTCAGGTACCATACCCCAAGGAATAACATAACGAGATGTATCCTTCATCCCAATGGTGTTATTTCCAGTACCAGTACGTCCGAAACCTCCGACTATTTTACCGGCCTCTTTCCTTGTAATTTCATTTTTTTTAAACAATGACTTTTTCATAAAATTTTACTTTTAAGTTCACCTACTCTATTTATTTAATCTCTCTGGAAAGTTTTCAGCTTCCCTTTTCCAGAAATTATATGCTGATATATCATTTTAAAAGTATGAAGGTTTGATTAATTATACTAGTTTATTAATAAAAAATAATCCTCACTTTAGAAATTATTAGGAGTAAATTAACTTACAGTTCAAAAGAGGTGTTAGAACAAAAGTGAGTATCAGTATATTATAAGGTGTTGTATATCTTATTGCTTATTGCGTATTTTTCAGTTTTCTTTACTCAAATATTCTATACTAAAAGTTTTAAATGAGATCATTAAACTTCCCATTTTACAAGCAACAAGAACAAAAAGATTGTGGTCCGACTAGCCTTAGAATTATAGCCAAGTATTACAACAAAACAATTCCCCTACAGCAACTACGTAAGCTCTGTGAAACCACCCGTGGGGGAAGTAGCATGATGGGGTTAAGTGATGCAGCGGAGGCCATTGGCTTTCGAACAATAGGTGTTAAACTCAATTTTAATGATTTTAAAAAGGATGCGCCATTGCCCTGCGTTGTGCATTGGAACAAGAATCATTTTGCAGTCGTTTATAAAATCAAAAAAGATCAAGTATATATATCAGACCCCGCAATTGGTTTGCTTCAATATAGCAAAGATGAATTCATAGCACACTGGATTGGCAACAACGCGGATGCCACAACCCAAGAAGGGATTGCCCTTTTAATAGAGCCCACTCCTAAATTCTATCAGGAGGACTATGAGGAGGAAAAATATTATGATATCAAGTTTATTTCTAAATACCTCTTTCAGTATAAAAAGTTATTAGTGCAACTATTTATAGGTCTGTTGGCTGCAAGTTTATTGCAGTTGGTATTTCCATTTTTAACGCAAAGTGTTGTAGATGTCGGTATTCAAAATCAAGATATTGAGTTCATATATCTGATCTTGATTGCTCAACTTTTTTTGTTTTTTGGTAGGACAGCCATAGAATTAATTAGAAGTTGGATATTACTTCATATCAGTGCTCGAATAAATATTTCTTTGATTTCTGATTTCTTTATCAAATTGATGAACCTGCCTATTTCGTACTTTGATGTTCGGCTGACTGGAGATATTCTACAACGTATCAACGATCACAAAAGGATAGAGCGAATTTTAACTACCTCTTCCTTAAATGTGCTTTTTTCATTTCTTAACCTTATCATTTTTGGAATTGTACTTTCCTTATATAATATTCAGATTTTTGGTGTATTTTTAATAGGTAGTGTGCTCTATTTTTTGTGGGTAGTAATTTTTTTAAAGAAAAGAAAAGACCTTGATTACAAACGGTTCAGCCAAGTAAGTATAGAACAGAGCAAGGTAATCGAGTTAATCAATGGTATACAGGAAATCAAGCTGCACAATGCCGAGAAGAAAAAACGTTGGGCATGGGAACATTTACAAGCTAGGCTTTTTAAACTATCAATAAAAGGGTTGGCCCTTGAACAGTACCAAAGCGTTGGTTCTTCTTTTATTAATGAGTTGAAGAACATATTGATTGTGGCGCTTTCCGCTACGCTTGTCATTAAAGGCGAAATCACTTTGGGTATGATGATGGCCATATCCTATATAGTGGGGCAGTTAAATTCTCCTGTAGTTCAATTAATAAATTTTGTCAGAGAATTTCAAGATGCCAAAATAGCACTCGATCGTTTGGCGGAAATTCATAACAAGGAAGATGAAAAGCAACATGACTTTGAAAAAAATACAGAAGTAGCTATTGATAAAGATATCATTCTTGAAAAGGTTACTTTTCGATACACCGGTTCTGATGTTGAAGTTTTAAAGGACTTGGATCTAACAATTCCAGTTAATAAAGTTACCGCTATAGTGGGCGTAAGTGGTGGTGGAAAGACCACGTTAATGAAGCTTTTACTTAAATTCTACGAACCTAGGGATGGGAATATTTTTGTCGGAAATACCGACTTGAATTCAATTTCTCAACAGGCCTGGAGAGACAAGTGCGGAGTTGTGATGCAAGAGGGTTATATATTTAATGATACCGTTGCCAGTAACGTAGCAGTTGGTGATGAAATTATAAACAAGGCCAAATTGGTGCACGCTCTGGACGTAGCTAACCTGAGGGACTTTGTTGAGTCATTGCCATTGGCTTACAATACCAAAATAGGAATGGAGGGTACAGGCTTGAGTACTGGGCAAAAGCAAAGGTTATTAATTGCCAGAGCTGTTTACAAAGATCCGAAATTTCTCTTTTTTGATGAAGCCACTTCTTCACTTGATGCCAACAATGAAAAAACCATTATGGAGAATTTGGACAAATTCTTTCAGAATAAAACAGTACTCGTAATTGCTCATCGATTAAGTACAGTTAAAAATGCACATCAAATTGTGGTTTTGGAAAAAGGAAGAATAGTTGAAGTGGGTAATCATAAGGGTTTAGTGGCGCAAAAAGGAGTTTATTACGAATTGGTGAAAAATCAACTTGAACTGGGGAGTTAGATGTCAGAAGAAAATAATCATGTTAACATTGAATTAAGATCTGAAGAAATTCAGGATATTCTTACAAGAGCACCAAAATGGATGATCCAATGGGGTAATTCAATTTTGATCTTAATAATTTTAGTAGCCTTGATGCTGAGTTACATTATCAAGTATCCAGATGTAATTACTGGGAAGGCCTTAATATCAACCAAAACTCCACCTGTATACATCATCAGTAAAGTTAATGGCCGAATTGGTAATCTCATTGTTCAAAATGGCCAAACAGTAGAAATAGGGGGTATTATTGCAGAAATAGATAATCCCGTGTCTTTTAGCTCAATACAATATCTGGAATCTTTTTTGGAGTCAGCAAAAAATTTCCTAAAAGATCCAAAAAACTATCAATTTAATTTTGATGAAAAGATTAATCTTTATGATGCAACACCTAACTATTTGGATTTAAAAAACCTTTTAGAGGAGTACCAATTTTTTTTGTTTGATAAAAGTGCAGCCCAAAAATTGGTTGAACTTAAATTCAAGAGAGACAGCTATTTAAAGTTAAAAGAAATTACGATTAGAGAAACTGAGTTAAACAAGGCAGATTTAGAATTTGCTGAGGGAAAGTTCAAAATGAAAGAACAAGAATTCAAACAAGGGCTTATTTCTCAATTTGACTTTCTTAATGCGCAGTATACTTATAATCAATCTTTGATCTCTCAGGAATCGATTAAAAAAAGTATTATTCAGATGGATATTACAAGGGCAAATTATCAATCAGAAATAAATGACTTTACTCAAAGCAGAATTGCAGAGATTAGAACATATAAAGATGAGATAAGTGGATTAATAAGCTCGTTGCAGAATTACATCATTAGATGGAACAATGATTTTACAATCAGGTCACCTGCAAATGGCAGGTTAGACTATCTAGGAAGGGTGAAAGTAAATCAGCTAATTGATTCAGGGGATAGACTTTTTGCGATTGTTTCTCCAGCAAGTGAGTATGAAGTTGAGTTAGAAATCACATCCGCTGGTTTTGGCAAAGTTAAGGTAGGCCAAGAGGTCAAATTGAAACTAGACAATTACCCTTATAATGATTTTGGGTTTATCAATGCCAAAGTGATAGGATTGCCTGTCTTGCCAAATAAAGATGTTTATAAATTGAAAGTGGAATTGACCAATGGTTTAAATTCCTCATATGACATTGATATTAAATATAGTCCTGAAATGATGGCTACAGCCGAAATCATTACTGAGGACTTACGATTAGTTGAAAGACTTTTTAGTAATTTAAGAAGCGTTTTTGAGAATTGACTACTCTTACGTTCAGGTCACCTAGGATCAAGGGATTGTACCTAATAGATTGGATACAAAATCGTGAATAACAGGTGATTAAAATCAAGTTATAAAAAGAGGCTGTCTGAAAAGGTAGTCTCTTTTGTTTTAAGAACGTGTCTCTTCTCTCATAACATTACTTTTTGTGTAACGCTTTTTTAGGACGGGACATACACTAATATTTCTTCATTAACTTTGCAGTATGAAAACTAAAGTTGAGAAGCGAATAATGATAGTGCTAGCAAGCATTATGAGTGTTTGTTTGGCGCTACAGTACGTTGTTGGAGTTGATAACTTCTCTGACCCTGTGATGGCTAAATACTGGTTGGAGTTTATCTTGTATCCATCCTGTTTAGCTACGCTTATTCTTATTTGGCGCCTTACTTTAGATAAGAAGATAGAAGGGAAGCAGCAGCGTGAAAAGAATCTTGAAGATTTAAAGCGAAACAATTGAATATAGACATCTCAACCCCAGCATTGCTTTTTCCAGCCATCACCCTCTTGCTCTTGGCTTTTACCAACCGTTTTGTGGCTCTGGCTACTTTGGCCCGTGGTTTAAGACAAAGGTATTTAGATCATAAAGATCCGCCTGCTACTATATTAGGTCAAATCAAAAACCTTAGAGTTAGGTTATTACTCATTCGTAATATGCAAGCGTTGGGAATAGCTAGTTTTTTCTGCTGTGTACTAAGTATGGTACTTATGTACTTGCGCGAACAACAAATGGCTGACCTTATTTTTGGTGCAAGCCTTTTTCTCTTGCTTGCATCCTTGGTGCTTTCTTTTATTGAGACTCAAATCTCGACCAAGGCACTTAATCTTGAATTGAGCGATTTAGAGCAGAAATCTACCAATAGAATATAAAATCGCCTGTTTTTACATTTCCCAAGATAATCTCCATTCCATAATATTTACTTATCTAGTTTTTTTGTTTCTGGCCGGCAGTACTGGTAGCGAGCAATATTATTGCTTTTATTTTAACCTGATACTGACCTCCATTTATACAGCATTTTAAGAGATTAATCACGCGCTGACTCAATCAGTGTTTTATTTTTATCAAAATACTTGTCTAAACAAGTATTTTGATTATATTTGAGGAGATTTACCATCTACTCATGGATTTCGGTAAGACTCTCTTTCACTTAAATAGCAATCTTGGCTATAATCTTTACCGCACCTATTTGCTCTTTCATCGAGAGTTGATTAGGGCTTTAAAGGGGTATTCAGTTACTCCCGAGCAATGGCAGGTACTGATTATGCTTTGGAATCACGGTAGTGTAACCCCTACTGATGTCAGTCGGGTTACACTTCAGGATTTGCCTTCAATTTCTCGCATGATTGTTCGTATGGAACGAAATGGCTGGATTGAAAAGGAAGGTAATGAAGCAGACGGTAGGTCATTTCGGATAAAACTTACTCAACGTGGTGTGGAGAGTAAGGATGAAATGATGAAATCTATGGAGATACACTTTGCTAAATTTTTAAAAAGTGTTCCCGCACAAACGAATTACAGCATAAAGCAAGAGCTGGTAAAGCTGCGCACAATGCTAGGAGATTACACACCCAAATAATGACAGACGGTCAGGTCATTTTGGAGCTGGTTTAGCTTCAAATCTCTAATGTTTAGGTTGAAACGGAGATAATCCGGTTAGGAACATAAGGTTCCTGACCGGGAAATGACTCGAATAAAAACATTTGCACTTCCTCCCTTTTCCTCCTAGATTCCAGTTCTAAAATTTACTCTCTTGATAGATTTACGAAGCGATACTCTAACCAAGCCTACTCCTGAAATGCATTCCGCTATGATGGCTGCAGAAGTAGGCGATGATATGTTTGGCGAAGACCCAACCGTAGCTGCTTTAGAAAAGAAAGCAGCCCATATGTTTGGGATGGAAGCAGCACTTTATTGTGCCTCTGGTACTATGACCAACCAGATTGGAATCCGTTTACATACCACTTTACAAGACGAAGTAATCTGCCATAAATATTCGCATATCTACCTTTATGAGAGCGGTGGAATTATGTCCAATTCAGGAGTTTCCGTTCGCTTGCTGGAGGGTGACCAAGGTAGAGTTACGGCCAAAGATGTTAAAGCTGCAATTCAACCAGATGATATTCATTCACCCGTTTCAAGAATGGTTTCGCTAGAGAACACCATGAATAAGGGTGGGGGAAGTTGTTATGATTTCGATGAAATACTGGCCATTAAAAAAGTGTGTACCGAAAATGGTTTGGCCTTCCATTTAGATGGCGCTAGGCTGTTCAATGCTTTGGTTGCTAAAAATCAAAAGGCAGAGGATTACGGTAGAACTTTCGATACGATTTCAATATGTCTTTCAAAAGGCTTGGGCGCTCCGGTAGGCTCATTGTTATTGGGATCTGCTGATAAAATTAAACGAGCCAAACGTGTGCGTAAGGTAATGGGCGGGGCTTGGCGACAAGCGGGATACATTGCCGCGGCTGGTTTGTACGCTTTAGAAAATAATATTGAGCGTTTGGCAGAAGATCACAAAAATGCTCAAATCATAGCCGATACTTTGAAAGGTTTAGATTATGTAGAAGAGATTTATCCTTGTGAAACGAATATCCTGATTTTCAGAATAAGTGAACGCTATACTAACGAGTCTTTTTTAGCGAAGCTGAAAGAGCATGATGTTTTGGCTTTTGGCTTCGGTCCTCAGCTAATCCGTTTTGTAACACACTATGATTTCACCCCAGATCATTTAACAGACCTTTTACAGGTATTAAAAAAGCTATAAGGACTTAGTTTGAACTCTATTTCAAACCCCTTTCAAGTAAATTTTAATCAAGTTACGGTGATGGTCTGCATGGTGAATGGTAAAATACATCATTTCTCTAACCGTAAGTTTCCCCAATAGTGGATGGGGAAGAATGAACTCGTTTAGTTGTGCCTCGGTCCATTTATCAAGTTTTTGATTGATGGATTCGATATTACTTTGAAGCTGATTGATGAATTTTTCTTTTTTATTGAAGTCTACTTTTTGGGGAGAAGAGGCAGCACCAGCTACTCCTCCTAAGGCAAGTTTTTCTTTATATCGCTCCACTAGCTGGTCGAAATTTTTTGAATGACGATTGGCTTTACCAAACTTAAGTTTGATCAGGAATTTTGGTAAACCCATGTCCTGATTCAACGGAGAAGTACTTTTTATCAAATGCTCCATTTGCTGCCCAGCCGACCACTTGCCTTCTGGAGCATATTCAAACTCATCTTTAGTGAGTGAGTTGCAGCTATTTACAAAGTTTGAATAAACAGAAGTAAGCCTGTTTTTAATTTGATCTTTTTCCATTGTTTCTGTCCTTAGATTGAAGGTAGAACATCTTTCTGTGATGGACAAAAAGAAAACCGAGCCATCCTTCTGATCACTCGGTTTTGCAACTAACTAAAACACTTTGTTATATACCACCTTAACTTACGGTGTATTGGTCACGAGTGGATTTAGCAGCATGGAAAATAATTTCAAGTTTCTTTAAATCAGTTATTAAGGTTGTTGTGATTGCTTTTATAAGTTTTTTATAAGCCTCCAACTTCTCATTTCTCTATCTTTGCGCGATGTTTTTGATCAAGCTTATATCGCTACTTCCTTTCTGGTTTTTATATTCAATAGGGAAAGCAATTTCTTTCATGCTTTATCATACAGTAGGTTATCGTAGGTCAGTGGTACGAGAGAACCTGAGTAAAACTTTTCCTAAGCATACAAAAAAGGAATTGTTCAAAATTGAAAAGGGGTTTTACATACAGTTCACTCAGGTTTTTATTGAGTCGATTAAGGCCTATCAGTTTAAAAAGAAAGATTGGGAAAAGCGTGTGCCGCTAGTGAATGCTCAAGCGATGCTTGAATACTTAGATCAAGGTCAGCCCGTAATTTTGCTTTCAGGTCATACCGCCAACTGGGAATGGCCTGCTTTTTCTATTGGGCAGCAGATAGGTTACCCAATGGAATTTCTATACAAGCCTGTGAAAAATCCCAAGTTTGACCAATTGATGATCAACCTGAGAACCCGCCATGGTGGGCGCGCGCTACCTAAAGATTCCGCATTAAGACAAATTATAAAACGTAAAAATGAACCGAGAATCATAGGTATATTGGCCGATCAGTTACCTTCTATTGGAGCGGATAAATATTGGATTGATTTTCTGAATCAATCGACTGCTTTTTACACTGGGCCTCAAAAGATTGCTCAAATCGTTAATTACCCTGTTTTTTATTCTGCTACTAGAAGAACATCAGAAGGACATTATGAGGTTGAGTTTAAGCCTGTCATGTCTCCACCTTATCAAAAAGGAGGGCAAGAGATTGTTCAGAAATTTGCTGAGCTACTTGAAGAAACCATTCGCCAAAACCCTTCAGATTACTTATGGTCACACAAGCGCTGGAAGTATGACCAAAAGAAAGAACAAGAGGTACTTCTGGTCAATAAATAATATCGATGAAGATGGGGCTGTCGCTACAAACTCTCCAAAAGTTTTAAACTTTTGGAGAGTTTGTTATTCCCTATTCATCTCTCAATGCTTCCACTGGATTTCTATAAGCTGATTTTAAAGACTGAAAACTGATAGTTCCCCAGGCAATAAGCAGTGCGGAACCGCCAGCAATAATAAATACCGTAGCTGTTATTGGGGTTTGGTAAGCAAAATCTGCCAACCAAGTTTTTACTGCATAATAGGCCAATGGCGTTGCAATCAGAATTGCAATGATTACCAATTTAGTGAATTCACTACTGAATAGAAGCACAATGTCTTTTACACTGGCACCCAATACTTTTCTTACGCCCAATTCCTTGGTACGCTGCTCTGAGGTAAAGGCCGCCAGTCCGAATAAGCCAATACAGGCAATTGATAAAGCCATTACGGTAAAGATATTGAGTACTGAAGTCATGCGTTGTTCGGTACGGAAGCCATTTTCAAAATCCTGATCCATAAAACTGTATTGAAAAGGAAGTCCAGGTTTTATTGAGGCCAATTCAGTTTTTACTTCATCTAAGAGCTTCGACATCTTTTCTCCAGAATTAATTTGAGTTGGGTCAACTCTGGCAGAAAGAAAAGAGGTGCCAATATCAAAGAGGTGTTCATTTTCTTTGTGCGCAATCATTAAGGGAGCGATGATCATTCGAAGATCGTTGTAATTGAAATCTTCCACTATACCAATCACTTCAAATTTTGGGTCTTCAGAACCGGGAAAGGTAACATGCTTGCCTAGCGGGCTATCGGTGTCATAGGTTTCTGGGCCTCCAAAACCTAAGGCTTTTGCCCCTGAAACATTCAGGATAACGGCATTTTCATCACTAGTTCTATTGTCATCAAAATTACGTCCTACAATAAATTGAGGACTGAGTAGATCGATATAATCTTCGTCAACCATTATGCGGTTGAGTGTGGTAACATTATTTTCTGGGCCTTCAGCTTTGTATTTATCTTCATTATAAATATTTGGAGCTACTAAATCTGAATACCCTACTTGGGTAAAGGCTGGGTTTTGTTTTAACCTGTTCTGTAAAGTAACGATACTCGAATTGTCAATTAATTCTAGGTTGTGTACTTGAAGAATGTTCTCTTTTTCGAAGCCTACATTATAATTGGCAGTGTAAGTCAGTTGTTTCTGAACAAAGAATGTGGTGATAATAAGGGCTACAGAAATGGTGAACTGAAACACGACTAAGGTGTTCCGAATTCCTTTTCCCCTAAAGCCATTGCTTACTTTGCCTTTTAAAGCCTGAATAGGTTTGAAAGAAGAAAGGTAAAAGGCAGGATAACTACCTGCAATAAGCCCTAAGCTTAAAATGAAGACTAATATTCCACCTAAAAACAAAGGATTAGATATTTCTGTTTGGAGCGAAAGTGTTTTATTGGCAATGGTGTTAAAGGGACTTATAAATAATTCGCACAGAATTAGAGCAATGGTTGTGCCTGCCAAAACGAACATTACAGACTCGAAAATAAATTGATTTGCAATCGTTTTTCGCCCAGAGCCTAGTACTTTTCTAACGCCAACTTCTTTCGCTCTTCCAGCCGAACGAGCGGTAGAAAGGTTCATGAAGTTGATACAGGAAAGTATGAGCACTAGGATTCCTACAGCACTAAATATTTTGACGTAAGCGATATTTCCAGATGGGCCGATTCTGTTGCCTGTAATAGGCGAATGCAAATAGGCTTCACGAATGGGCTGCATTGTGAGTGTCCATTTTTTGCCATCAGGAACGAATTCTGCATAAGATTCGCCAAAGGCGCGCTCTACTGCTGGAGCTGCCCACTTTGGAGGAATGGCCTGTAGTTTTGTATTAATTTTTTGGAGATCGGTACCAGGAGCAACCTTTACATAGGTTACAAATGTAGTCCAAACCCATGTCCATTGGCGTGCTTCAATGTAATGGTAAGTACTCATGGAAGTCATCATATCGAATTGGATATGAGAGTTGGACGGGATGTCTTCTAACACAGCGGTTACTTTGAATGGCCCCGCTTTTTCGCCTTGTCTTACTTCTAGTATTTTGCCCATGGCGTCTTCTTCCCCAAAATACTTGGTGGCCATGCTTTTGGTAATAATAATGCTCAAAGGTTCTACTAAGGCCGTTTCAGGATTTCCTTCTAAAACAGGAAAAGAAAAAAGATTAAAGAAATTGGCTTCGGCTGTATATACGCGTGCTTCTTTAAACGAAACAGGATCACCTTTTTTTGGCTGGTAAGTGACCAAGTTTTCGCCAGAATCGTGAATGCGCAGTACTTCAGTAAACTCAGGAATATCTTCGCGAAGCGCTATTGCTACTCCGGGAGCTGTGGAGCTAAAGCCTGTATCCCAGTCGCCCCAAATCATTGGTTGATTGATGCGAAAGACTTGATCCGCATCTTTGTGGAAGTTGTCGTAAGACAGTTCTTCTTGAACATAAAGGGTAATCAGCAGAGAAGCCGTAATGCCAATAGAAAGCCCAAGGATATTGAGGGCGGTGAATTGTTTGTTTGCGAGTGCGTTGCGCCAGGCAACCTTGAACATGTTCTTCAGCATGGGAATGAATTTAGGGATTTCTGATGGTTTGTTTCCAAAACGAGTGCCAAAAGAAAGTAGGGGTTTAATAGCTGAAATGGCCGTTTTTGTAGCGCATAGCTTTTTATTTTGTGCCGTAGAGAACAGAAGTGTTCGGTGACGGACGGTAGGGGTGTATTGAAGTGCTGATGTGTTTGGGTGTTGAAGAGTTGACGTTAAAACAACTGTCGCAGGTTCTCCGAACCTGTGACGCTTTATGGGTTTTAGGACTCTGTCCGTTTAGCACCAAGGCAATTGGTTGTTTTTGGAGGTAAGTTCTTTTTAGCGGGACAGAGTCCCTTTTTAATAGGTGGTCACAGGTTTGGAAAACCTGCGACAGAAGCTTCAGTATCCGTATCTATAGCCACAAAAAAGCCTCAATCCATTGCTGAATTGAGGCTTCTGATTTGATGTATGTAGTAAAGAATTACTCGCCTAAAATGGCAGTACTTCTTTTGATGAAATCGGTAAGGGCTTTTCCTTCCAGCAAACCTTGAGAAAGTAGGGCCAAATCAAATGCTTGTTTTGCCAAACCTTCTTTGTCGCCTTCTTCGCCAGCCTTGATGATTTTGTCCACCAATTTATGATTACCATTTACGGTTACATTATAGTTGTCTGGCATTGAACCGAACATGTTGAAACCGCCACCGCCAGTTGCTTGCATGTCTTTCATTCTTCGCATAAACTCAGGCATGGTTACAGAAACTGGAGCGTCTGATGGTGCCAAAGGCTCAATAGCCACAGTGTAAGTTTTGTTATTGATTGCTTTATCGAAAACACCTTTCACAGCCTCTTTCTGCTCGTCATTGATGACCAACTCGCGCTTTTCATCTTTATCCACCAGCTTGTCGATGTTGTCGGCATCCACACGTTTGATTTGTGTGTTTTCCATCTTAGTCTCCATGTGGTTAATGAAGTGGCTGTCGATTGGAGTATCCAATACAATCACATCATAGCCCTTGTCAACTGCATCGCTAATGAATGAGTCTTGCTTTGCAACGTTCGTAGCGTAAAGCCAAACTTTGTTGTTGTCTTTGTCTACTTGGTTGGATTCAATGTGCGCTTCGTACTCTTTCATTGTAAAGTACTTGCCTGCAGTGTTTTTCACCAACACGAAGTCTTTTGCTTTGTCATAGAATTTCTCGTCAGAGATCATTCCGTACTTCACAAAAAGACCAATGTCTTCCCATTTGCTTTCATACGACTCACGCTCTTTTTTGAAAAGCTCACTCAGTTTGTCAGCAACTTTTTTAGAAATGTAAGTATTGATTTTCTTCACATTTCCGTCTGATTGTAAGTAACTACGCGAAACGTTCAATGGAATGTCTGGTGAGTCAATTACTCCATGAAGTAACATCAAGAATTCAGGAACCACATCCTTAGTTTCGTCAGTAATAAATACTTGGCGAGAGTAAAGCTGGATTTTGTTTTTCTGTACTTCGAAGTCTTTTTTCAACTTAGGGAAGTAAAGAATACCGGTAAGTTCGAACGGGTAATCCACATTAAGGTGAATCCAGAACAATGGCTCTTCAGAGAACGGATAAAGTTCTTTGTAGAAGTTTAGGTAATCCTCGTCTGTTAAATCATTTGGTGATTTTGTCCAAAGTGGCGTAGTGTTGTTAATGATGTTATCCACCTTAACCGTTTTCCACTTCTTCTTGCCCTCTTTGTCTTCACCGTCTTCAACTTGCTTGTCTTTCTCTCCAAACTTCACTTCGATAGGAAGGAACTTGGCATACTTGGTAAGCACGTTCTGAATACGAGATTCTTCCAAAAACTCAACAGAATCTTTGTTCACGTGAAGTGTGATGGTTGTACCTCTTTCTTTTCTTGTTCCTTCAGTAATTTCGAATTCTGTAGAACCGTCACAGATCCATTTGGCAGGTTCTGCACCTTCCTGATAAGAAAGTGTGTCAATTTCTACGTTATCGGCTACCATAAAGGCAGAGTAGAAGCCTAAACCGAATTTACCGATGATTTCTTTGGCATCGCCCGCATCTTTAAACTTCTCTACAAACTCAGTGGCGCCAGAGAAGGCGATTTGGTTGATGTATTTTTTGATTTCCTCAGCTGTCATCCCGATTCCTCGGTCACTGATAGTAATCGTTTTTTTCTTTTTGTTTACGCTTACTTCTACCCTTACCTCTCCGAGGTCACCTTTGTATTCGCCTAATGCGGCAAGGCGTTTCATTTTCTGACTGGCATCAACTGCGTTCGATACCAATTCTCTTAAAAAGATCTCATGATCTGAGTAGAGAAACTTCTTGATGATTGGGAAAATATTCTCGGTGTGAATCGAGATTGTACCTTTTTCTTGCATGGCTTATTGTCAGTTTTTTTAATCCAAGTCCATTAAGACAAAGGCCATACCAAGCAGGAAGGGGTGACAGGGTGGCAGGATTGGTTAAGAGTGGGGGATGCACAGCTCTTCATTTCGCAATACGTAGTGAGTTAAATAAATTATTCTTTAATAAAAGTAGTATATTGGATTATTATTGCAATTTAGTGTATCTAATGTTCTATTGTGAAAAAAAGAAAATATTTTCGAAGTAAAAATGGGTCTAATTTTCACCTTGTCATTTATTGCTTCCTTTACCTTGTTTGCTGCTAATCACCTAAATACAGGACTTTTTTCGGATTTGTAGCAAACGTAATTTACGATTCAATTGGTGGTTCAGGTGTAATCATTTTCGCATCTAGGTGAAAAAGAGAGTATAATAAGTTTGTATGAGGTATTTTAAGATGGTTGGAATAATTCTTCTCGTAGGCGTTGTCTCGGGGTGTGGAACGAAACAGGTAGAGGATCAAAGGCTTACAGAGTTGGAAACTAAGTTGATTGAATTGGAAATGGAGCGAATTCAGGGAATCAAGGATGTGCTCGTAGAACAGTTTCAAAAAGGGTTTGAGATAAAGAGCAAAGAGGCTGATCTTGATTTAAATAACCTAACGTCTGTTCAAGGCCCTATATTCTTTCTTAAACTATCAAATAATGAATGTGAATCGTGTGTTGTTACCAGTGTTTCTATACTTAAAAAGTATAAGAGAACTAATCCAGATAAGCAGGTTTTTTTATTGGTGTCTAAAAGTAACCGGGAATTTGGATTATTTGAGAGCCAATACGACTTGGAAGGGGTTGAGTTAGTTAATATTACTCATCAGGGGCTGAAAATTTTAGAAAAATCTGAAATAAGCTACTATGGTATTTATCAAGATGGGGTATTGAAAGAAGTTTTTCCAACCGTAGATTTGATTCTAACAGATGAGTTGATTGAGTCCTTCTTCGATAAAGCTGGGTAAAGGTCTGGTGTGAGAATCTTATTTCGGATCCCTGCAAAGCTCCGCATGAAGGATCTACCTACTTATACATCACTACCCTGCTTTTGGGGTTGATGGGGTTAGAAAAATGCACATTCTGAGATTCATTCTTCATGTAACTTACTTAATCACTCCATACTTCTTAAGAATCGGCAGCACTTTTTCCATTGGTAATTTTTGAATTGTATGGCCCTCTCTTCCATTGGTAGTTTCGGCCATAAATAGGGAATTGATAATGGCCTCTTCTGTCGCTTCAATTGTTGCCATGAAAATGGAGCTCATGTGATCGTTTCTTAGAACATCTCCAGTATCAAATTTTTCTCTGGTTTGATAAGGAATTCGCATGGATTCTGCGGTGGAGGCTGCTATAACATAATCGCCACTGCCATTTGAGGCGGTGCCGCCTGTTTTGGCCAAGCCCATCATGGCTCTTTTAGCTACTCGTTCTAGCTGGCGAGCGTCTAATGGGGCATCGGTTAATACTACAATCATACAAGAGCCATCGCTTTTTTTGATTGCATTAGCAAAAGGGTATTGTTCTAATTCTTTCCCTACAGGTGCGCCATTGATGGTGAGTACGCCTCCAAAATTAGTTTGTACCAAAACACCTACGGTATATCCACCCAAGGATTCTGGTAATTTTCTTGACGAAGTGCCGATTCCCCCTTTAAAACCAAAAGCGACTGTTCCAGTGCCCGCACCAACATTTCCTTCGGGAACAATGCCTGTTCTTGCATTTTCAATGGCAGTAATCACATCGCTTTCAGAAACATGCATTCCTCTAATGTCATTCAAGTAGCCATCGTTGGTTTCGCCAACTACTGCATTGACAGATTGTACGTTTTCATTCCCTTCTAAAGCAAGCGTATATTTCACTGTTCCTTGAATACCCATTGGAACACTGAGCGTATTGGTAAGAATAATGGGAGTTTCTAGATTTCCTAGTTCTTGTACCTGACTGATACCCGCCAGTTTACCAAAGCCATTTCCAATATAGATGGCTGCAGGAACCTTGTCTTGAAAGATATTTCCTGAATGGGGTAGAATGGCGGTAACACCAGTTCTAATATTTTCCCCTTTCACGAGCGTTTGGTGGCCGACTTTTACTCCTGGAACGTCTGTGATGGCATTGAGATTGCCTCTGGCCATTACACCAATTTCAATACTATAATCGCGTGCCCTTTTCTTTTCTTGAGCATTAGAAATGGTAAAAAGAAATAGAAATGATATGGCGAAAATGTAACGTGTCATTCCCGAAAATAACAATTATTTACGGACTAACGAACTACAATAATGGCTCCCCTTTGTTCAAACTCACCTCTTTCAGGTTGGAATCTACTTTTAAATTTGATGACATAAGGATAAGTGCCAATTGGTACTAATTGGCCATTGAAAGTACCATTCCACTGGAATTCTACCACATTGCTTTGGTAAATCAATTCGCCCCAACGACTATAAATGAAAATCTGGAAGTCGGACACAAAACCATTTGGCACAACTGAGAATACATTATTTGGAGGGTTTCCTTCGGGTACAATTACATTTGGAGCCAAAATAACTGGATCACAGCTTTCAATAATTTCTATTTGGTCTACTCTTACGCAGCCTGCGGCAGTAGTCATGGTTACTTGATAAATGCCAGCAGCGTTTACAACTAAATCTTGGTCAGCACCAGCAAATGGTTGACCGTTTAATGTCCATTCATAGGTTTCGAAACCAATTCCTGCGGTTAGGGTAAGTGCGTTAGAAGAAGTTGGGCAATAGTATTCTAGATCAGGCAAAAGCCCTTCAGGAATTCCACTTCTACGTATTAAAATACTTCTTTCAATAGAACAACCGCTGTTATCACTAATAGTAACTGTGTATGATCCTTCTTCATTCACTACCAACGGGTTGCCAATTCCTGCTGCTTGACCATTGCGTGTCCATGTAAAGTTGTTGGCGTTACCAGATAGAATGTCTACAGTAAGCGTTATTGGCTGTCCGTCATCACAGGCTGGGCTTGAACTTAAAGTAGCCTCTAATTCTTCAGGGAAATCAATGGTTTCTGAGTCGGTTCCGGTACAAGTTAAGTCACCCGCTTCTCTTACGGTTACATCATAAGTGCCATCAGCGGTTACTGTAATTCTCCTAGTGTTTTCACCTGTAGACCAAGCGAAGTTGTAGGTGGCATTTGGGTTTTCATTGTTGATTTGAGCTTCTAACACCAAGGAACCATCGCAAACGTCTCCAATCTGAATAATTTCTATATCAGGCTGAACAGTGAGTGTTACAATAACTGATTCAGAAGTAGGGCAAGCTACACCTGGAGCATCCGCAGTAACGGTATAGGTGCCAGATTCGGTTGCGGTAATACTGGCTGTATTTCCTGCTGGTCCGCTGGGGCCAATCCATGTATAGTTTGTGCCATTATTCGAAGTTGCAGTCAGTGTTGTGCTTGGATTTACATCACATACCTCTGTAGTGCCAGAAATCTGAAGGTTTTGAACATCTGTTGGTTGGTTTACCACAATGTCTGCAGCAGTGGCGGTACAACCCAAAGCCGTAGAAGTTACTTCAATATTGTAAGTGCCGCCTTCGAGGCCTGAAATAACAAAGCCGTTGTTGTTTTCAACAGGGACTACTCGCGGGGTGAAACCAGGTTCATCTCTGGTGAGTACGTAGGAAACAGGGAAAACACTAGCGTCATCTAAAGTGATGGTAATGCTTCCATCGGCAGTATCGCATGTGGCATCAGTAGTGGCTATAGGTTGAACAATATTGAAATTGTTATTTTGTATTTCAATGCCTGTAAGTTCATCGGTGCAATTCGTGCTATTATCAACCACGCTTACGGAATAAATACCACCATCTAAACCAGTTACTGACACATCATTTGGTCCATCTACCGAACTGTTTTGGGCTACGGTGGCACCTGTGGCATCACTTACCGTATAGCTATAATTGCCAGTGCCTCCAATATTAAATACAAATTCACCATTTGGAGCTACTTGTGGACAGGTAGCGTCTTGAGTGCTTACTAGTGATAAATCTGGTGATCCATTAATGGTAACCACAGTCGAGTCATTGGCAAAACAACCTGGAGCAATTGGGTCTTCGATGGAAACTACATATGTGAATATACCTGGAACACTACTATCAACATCGGCAGTCCTTTGATTGGGAAGCGAAGTTGTCGAATTATCGGGGTTGATTCTAGTCCATATGTAGTTGTTTGCATTGACGTTTGGATCTAATGTTAGCGATTCTCCTTCACAAAGGTTTGCGGTTTCTGGCAACTCAATCTCAAAAGGAGGAGCTGCGTAAACATCGGCACTAGAAACACAGCTTCCACCACCAACACTGGTGATAGTAATGGTGTAAATTTCTTCTTCAGTAACGGTGTAGTATCGAGTGCTACTCACCACCGCGCCTTGGCTATTTGTCCATTCAAAACTTAGAGATGGGTCGTCAGGGTCGCCATCTAAAGCATCAAGATCATGGCTAGAGCCTTCGCATAATACTACTGCGGTAGGTACTGCTGGTCTCGGTGGAATATCGAATACATCAATGGTTTGAACGAAGGTGGTATCAAAGCCACAACGGTTAGATATATTGAGGGAAATGTCAAATCTTCCGGCCTGACCCTGAGGGAAAACATAGGCAGTGTCTTGGCCAGAAGCGCTGAATACTGTGGTGTTTGCATCGTCTATTATGGTCCAAAGGAATTCGTCAATATCTGAGGTTCCTACGCCTGATAACTCGATTCTTTCTTCTACACAAGTGCTGTCTGGTACAGACATAGAGGGCTGCATAGGCGGATTCACATTATTCTGAACAAAGTTAGGTAGGCCTAATCTAGAGTTTCCTGTGGTTAATGGTACCTGCATTTGGTTAAAAACAGAAACCGAAGCGGTATCTTCATTTGCATTGATGGCTCCAACGAATGGTGTTCCTGAAGGATTACCTGGGATTTCCATAGCGACATATAGTTGCCCATCAGGCCCAGTTTGAATAGCACCATAGTTTACAGTAACTGTTGCGCTGGTTGCTATATTCGTTTTTGAGGCCAATCGAGTAGCTTCTGTAGATGCAGAATCAATTCTATATTCTAGAATTCGACCTCCTGGTGCTCCACCATTTCGATTGTTAAGCGTGGCAAAAAGCTTGTCGCCTTGAGGTGAGAAATGAACATCATAGATTTGATCACTTGCGCTTGGGCCACCTTCCGAAATATCGATTTGATATAGGAAATCTGTAACTTCTCCTGTAGTTGCGTCAAAACTGAAAAGTTCAACATAGTCTTCAGAGCCTTCTATTAATGCTACTGCTATTCGCGAACCATCACCTGAAAACTTCATTCCAGCTTGACCACTTAAAGCATCGTTAATGCTATGAATTGACCCGACAGAAGAGAGTACTGGAGGTAGAATACCATCGGCTGTAATTGGGTATGCTCTGAACGTGTTTGTGCCGTACTCATGCGCCATTAGCCAGTAACCGCCACCACCTTCTAAGGCGATCAGTTTTTCAGTACTTCTAGTAAAGAGCACATTGTCTTTTGAAATTACATCACCTAGCCCATTTTCTTCTTTTAGGTCAACAACTGAATATTTTAGCATATAGGTGTTGTCGCCATGCACTTCTTCTGTAGTAAATACATAGAAGAGTGTTTCGTCATCTTCAAACGGAACAATGACTACAGCTTGGGTTGATGTAGAATCGCCTCCAATACCGGTTCCATTTGGCATAATATCATTGTCAGCATTCCATACGGTGGTGCCATTGGTGTAGAACAATACTTGTCCATTGGCATCGGATATGGTAGAAGTTCCTTCTGGTGCATCCATGGCATGCGCAGTTGTAATGCTTCTTGGTGGAGGAGGAAGTCCATCCACTTCATTAAAGTCGATTCCTGCTCCATTTCCGAAATACCATATGTTAGCCGTTGGGTTTTCGTCACCATATACCGTGACTTCAACGGTTTCATAAATTGGGCAACCTGTGGTTGGCGTAATTACCACCCAGTAGTTGCCTGCTTCCGTAACATCAATTGAAGATGTGGTTTCTCCAGTATTCCAACGGTACTCAAACGGACCTCCAGTAGCACCTCCTTGTTGGCCTTGTCCTCCACTCTGAGGTTCGGCATCCAATGTTAGTGTTTCGCCTTCACAAATAGTGGTGTCTTGAAGTGATACCTGAATGTCGTTTTCCATGATTTCACCCATGAGTGTATTGGACATAACTGTCCCTATACCATCAAATTCTACCGTAAGTGTGGCCATGTACATTCCCGCTTCTTCAAAAGTGAAAATAGGGGCGATGGCATTTGAAGTAATTCCAAAGGGTTGAATATCCCAAGAGTAAGAGGTAGGAATGGCTGTTGACGGATCAATATTTACATAAAACTGAACTGGTGTATTCATACAATAATCACCATCCTCAGAGATGGTAACTGTTGGGCCAATGGCCGCAGGTGGCATGAATTGCTGAAAATAATCAGAGGCAGGATCAGTACCTTCGAAAAGGGATGACTCATAGTCTAACGCAGTTAGCGCACTGTCAGGTTGGTTGATTCTAGCTAATAATCTTGGCCCAGCTGCAGTTTCTCTATATATGTGGTATAGCGAACTATCAGGTGCAAGCATAACACTTTGACTCGCTCCCAGTGGATTACTAAATACTGGTTCTACAGAAGCCATTGCATCGGCCAAGTCTATTCTATAAAGGTTACCTGAAGCAGCTAAGTTTCTACTGAAATAAAGTTTAGTCCCGTCATTTGACCAACCTATAGAGCCTGTTAAGGTTTGGTTTGGTACAAACGAATTAGCCACAGAGCGATTGAACATTAACTCAGGAGTATCTCGGTTAAAATCTAAAATTTGAATGTTGGCATTATTTCTTGGGCGAACTGCAATTTGAGTACCCATAGGGTTTAATGAAAGATGGGCTGTCTGAACATTAACTGCTAAAACCGTAGGGGCACCTTGTGGGTCAAAAGGTTGGCCAGCCATTGGTATTTCATGAATCTCGAAATTTCCGTTGGTGTTGTTTTGTGTTACTAACCAAAATTGAGTCATATCGCCTGAAGCTACCGTGAGCATACCATCGCCTCGGCTAATAATTCCTGTCGGTTGGTTTTCACTACCTATTACAACTGCTCCTGCTGGAGGGCCATTTGCCCTGTTTCCTTGAGCACTCATGTCTATTAAGGTGTATAATATTGCGCCAGCAACATTACGGTGAAAAACGTAATAGCGTGATTCATTTCCAGCACCAGGTACTGGGCTTAAAGCCAGTGGTTGAATACCATTTGGGTCTGTAGTTAGTCCACTTCCATTCTCCATAATGGAGTGAGTAGCGTCATAAATATTGATCCCGTCAGAATAAAAAAGAAGGTCACCTGTTGTTGGGTCGGTGGCTGTTAACTTTTCACCTATATTAGTTTGTGGCAGTTTTCCATCTTCCAGAAAGGATCTTGCAGCCTGTTCTTTTCCGAAAATAAGTGCTTGATCATTGTTGGAGAAATACCAATTATGACGCGTAAAGTTCTGGGCATTTGCCAGTACTGTGAAAGTGAGTCCTAATAAAAGGAATAAAATGCGAGTTTTTCTTACCACGCCAAATGTTATCTAATTATAAAACATCAAAGCTAAAACACAACCCTATTACGTGGTTAACAGAGTTTTTATTATATTCATCGCTCCTTAAAACCAGCCCTAAGATAAGGGAATTCTTGAGTAAGGTAGGCTTTGAGTGTTGGGTTTCGGGGAAAAAAAATAACTTTACGTTTCACAATAGTTTGAGGGGGCTCAAACGTTAAAGGTTAAAAGTTTAAATGCGCAAAACTTTATTTTTGCTGATTGCCATATTGGGAGTAGGATTAGGACAGGCAAAAGCTCAAGATCCTCAGTTCTCACAATTCTATGCAGCACCCTTATATATCAACCCTGCTTTTACTGGAGCATCTGGTTTTACTCGTGTGGGGGTAAACTATAGAAATCAATGGCCTTCACTTGACGCTTCATTCGTTACGTTTTCATTTTATGCCGACCACTTTTTAGAAAGGTATAATAGTGGTGTTGGTTTTATTATGACCACGGATAGAGAAGGGGTAGCAGGTTTACAAAGCACTAATGTTGGGCTTACTTACGCTTATCAGCTTAAACTTTCAGATAATATTGTTTTCCGTCCGGGTATTCAGGCTAATTATTTTATGCGGAATGCCAATTTTACCGACCTTGTTTTTGCAAGCCAAATTAATCCAGTTACTGGTTTTGACCCCAATTTACCAGGAGATCCGAGTGTAACGGGTAGTAATTTGAACGTTAATTATTTAGACCTTGGTGTTGGGGGAATACTCTATTCTAGAAATTTGTTTCTAGGTGCTTCCGTACAACATTTAACAGAGCCTAATCAGTCGCTATTGGATGGTGACAGCCCATTGAATCAGCGAGTTAGTATCCATGGGGGGTATAAAATTGTGTTGAAGGAAGGGGCGCTAAGAAGAGACCTTACCTATACTAGAAAGGAAAGAAGCATTACACCTATTTTTCAGTACAAAACTCAAGGTGAATTCAGTCAGTTAGATGCTGGATTCTTTTTGCACTTAGAGCCAATTAATTTAGGATTACAGTACAGAGGTCTACCCATCAAAACTTTCGAAAACTTCCCCAACAATGAGGCACTCATTTTCTCTTTTGGGGTAACTACCAACGATTTTAACTTTGGTTATAGCTACGATTACACCTTGTCAGAATTGAGTAATGCAAGTGGAGGAGCGCATGAAATCTCTATTTCTTATCTGTTTCAGTGGGGCAAACCTTTAAGGCTACCTCGTGATAAATGGACAATTCCGTGCCCGAAAAATTAAGTTGACATGTCTTCGGCTCAACTGCTGTACCTTATTATAGGAATTGTTCTGGTTGATTACTTTTTTGATCAGCTACTCGATTTCTTTAATATGAAATCGGCTAAAAGCAAACTGCCAAAGGAACTAGAAGGTATTTATCCCCCAGAAGAGTACGCCAAGTCACAACGATATTTAAAAGCCAGATCGAAATTTTCATTTCTTACTACCGCGTTTAGCACTTCGCTTACTGTACTCGTTCTTGCTTTTGGTCTTTTTGGAGACTTACATGTTTGGCTGTCTGACCACTTTCAAGACCCAATAGTCCATTCGTTGATATTCTTTGGCGTTCTTTTTATCGTTTCCGATATCATTAATATTCCTTTTGAGCTGTATTCAACTTTTGTGATTGAAGAGAAGTTTGGCTTTAATAAAACTTCGTTAAAAACATTTTGGCTAGATAAGGTCAAAGGATATGTTTTGGTAGCTATTTTGGGTGGAGGGCTTGGCTATGTATTGTTGTGGCTAATTTTTGAGTGGCATGAGCAATTTTGGGTGTATGCCTTGATAGTGATTACTGCTTTCTCTCTGTTTATGAGCGTTTTTTATACTTCGCTTATATTACCTCTATTTAACAAACTTACTCCTTTGGCAGATGGAGAATTGAAGGATAAGATCAACGCTTATGCCGATCGAGTTAAATTTCCGTTGGATAACATTTTTGTAATAGATGGCTCGAAAAGATCGAGTAAGGCCAATGCATTTTTTTCTGGAATGGGTAAGAAAAAGAAGATTGTCCTTTTTGATACCCTTATCGAAAAGCAATCTGATGAAGAACTGGTGGCTATTTTGGCACATGAGGTAGGCCATTTTAAAAAGAAACATATTGTGGGCAGTATGATCATATCTGTAATACAGATGGCAATTACCCTTTATGTGTTGTCTCTACTTATTTTTAATGAAAACCTTTCAATGGCCTTAGGTGCTGACGGTATGTCGGTTCATTTAAATCTTGTCGCTTTTGCTTTATTGTATACCCCTATTTCAAAGCTTACTGGTGTTCTAATGAATGTAATCAGCAGAAAAAATGAGTTTGAAGCTGATGTGTACGCTTCTACAACCTACAATCCTGCACCTTTGCAATCAGCCTTAAAAAAGCTGTCGGTAGATAGCTTAACCAACCTTACTCCGCATCCAGCCTATGTTTTTGTGAATTACTCACACCCTACTTTGCTTGAGCGTTTGAAGCACATGGATCAGTTTAAAAAGCAGGAATAATCATTAGTTAAAAACGCTCGGAGATGGGCGTGCAATTAAGAAGTCAGAGAAACTAAAGCCACTGTTCCCCGATAAGTCTAGGTCTGTCATAGGAATTCCAATTGGGGCATCAGGGTAGTAGGCCAGTCTAATTTCTATGGCTTTAAAGGTGAGGTTGTCATTTCTAATTCTAAAGCCCAAACCAATCCCAGATTGTGCCTTTTCACTGAAGATATTACGCTGACCGTTGTTGATCATTCCTAAATCATAGAAACCAAAAACTGCCAGTTTGAAATCTACTAACTCAATAGGGGTAAAACTTACGGTTTCAATATTGATTAAGAAGCGCTGAGAACCTCTGAGCGTATTGCTTTCAAGTCCACGAATCCCGTTTTTATCTCTAATATCGATGTATTCATTCGGAAATCGGTCTATACCATAGGTGTAGTTAACATTGATGAACTGTCGGAATTTCCATCGCTTTAAGTCTATTAAAGAACTGAAAAACCTAAAGTCTGCTTGGAACAAACCTTGTTCAAATGTTTTATTCTTCAGAAAACTCTCAAGTGAGAACCAACCCAAAAAATAGCCTAAATTTCCTACGTATCCACCGCGCCCAACTTTTCCCCCAAGAAAATAACGGTTGTCGAATTCACCCCATTCATAGCCTCCTAGTAATTCAACCTGAACACCATATGGAATATCCTCTGTTCTTCCATACCCAAAAATCAATTGATCTTTGAAGTACCTTCTTTGAGAAATACCTACGGATGCAATGGTTAAAGTACGATTGTGATATTGTTGATTTAGGTTGATGTCAACCTCGGGTCTAAGAGAAAACTTAATGTTTGAAACCCTTCCTGAAAATATAAGCCGTGTTCGTTCATTAAGAATAGGGTCTTTTAAGTTCAGTGGAAAAGCCCGAGCTAGCCAAAAATCCTGATAGTCGTAACGTTCATTAATAGTCTGAACATCAAATTCGTTATCCGAAACAATGTTTGATAGCTCTCCAAAGCGAAGTCTTTGGTTACTGATTTCTAAACCACCGGCAAACTTGATTTTAGGTGAAACAAATTCTCTTTGGAGTTTTATGCTGGTAAAGTCCTGATTTACGGTATTGGCATAATTGGCTTCAAATGAAACAAAGGATCGTTTGATGTTGGGCACTCTGTATCGCACTTGATAGCTGAACTTCTGATCAGAAGAATTGTCTACAGCAAAACGATTGTCGATTTCATGGCCAGACCCAAAAATGTTTTTATGGGTTACTCGCAAAATTCCCGAGTCAAAATCTCGTGCTTCAAGGTCGAATGAAAGAGCGAGTACATCTTTTGTGATAATTTCTACATCAACAATATCGGGGTTATCGGGCCTTGGTTTTAGATATATCCTAGCATCTTTGATATAAGGCAGTTCACGAAGTATCCTTTCACTATCTGCTATAATCAACGGGTCAACCACATCGCCACTGGTGAACAGTAGGTTGTTCAGAATAACCCGTTCTCTGGTGTTGAAATTGATGGTATTACCTGTTTTTTGAACAAAGGATTTTGGTTTTTCTTCTGGCTTATCTAATCGCGTGCCCAATGCTTTAAGCTTAGTCAGACTAATGTTGCCTATGGTTCTGTCTTTATAATCTTTAAAGGGGTTTTCACTTTTCACCAACTGTGTGGAGTCAATCTTAAAATCATCTGATGGTAGTGAAAAAAGGAGGTCGAAAAGCTCTTTTGTAAACTTACGTTGCGACCATTTTCCGTGAAGACGTTGATAGAAATTGCCACTTACTTTGTAAAAAACGGTATCTGGTAAAATAAGGGTAGTGTCTTTATCGAAGGTCAGCCTGGCATCTTTTAAAATAATAGTGGTGTTTTTGGGCAGTTGTAAAGTGTCATACTTGACCTTTCTGCTTTGAGCACAAAGTGAAAATGAAGACCATAGGGCCAAACAAAGAAGAATGATATGGTGCCTTTCGAGTTTTATAAGTTTTAGAATTAGAAAGCCTTTCTCTTAATATAACTCAAAAAGGCGAATTGGATTGAATAGGAAAGAGATGTTTTTAAGACTGGGTTCTTAAAGGAAGTCGATATCGATATTGCCAGGATACTTCATAAGATAACTCAAGCCATCTTGCGGCTTCATGTCCTCATAAAGAATTTTATAGAGCGTATCGGTAATTAAAGGTTTAATTCCTTGGGCATCGGCCAATTGCTTAATAATTCTGATGGTATTAACCCCTTCAGCAGTTTCTTCCATTTCGGCAATTGCTTCATTCATGGTTTTCCCCTGCGCTAGTTTAAAACCAATGGTGTAGTTGCGGCTCGTTTGGCTCGAGGCTGTAGCTACTAAGTCGCCAATTCCTGCCAATCCAATAAAAGAAGATATTTCACCCCCTAAGGCTTTGCCTAGGTAGATCATTTCAACCAAGCCTCTACTGATTAGTAAGCCTTTGGCGTTATCGCCAAAGCCCAAGCCCGAAATAATGCCTGATGCAATTGCAATAATGTTTTTAAGTACACCGCAGAGTTCTACACCTTTGAGGTCTTGATTACCATAAATCTGGAATTTTTCTGATCTCAGTAATCTTTTGCCTTCATTAATTACCTCGTTAAAAGGCGAGGCAATTACAGTAGCGGCAGGGTGGCCTAAAGCCAATTCCTTTGCTAGGTTGGGGCCTGCCATACAGCCCACACGAACAACCACACTTTCTTCTCTAATTACTTCACTCATTGTTCTAATGTTTGAGCGGCCTAATTTAAAGTCTGCGGAAGCGTCTTCAGGAAGTATCAAGTCTAACCCTTTAGTACCGTGAATCAAAACATGGTAAGGGTGGAGGTAAGGGGCAAACTGACGCATCATCTCTCTGAAATTAGAAGATGGAACGACAGGGAAGATGACGTTACACTTTTTGGCAACTTCCTCTAAGCTATTTGTAACGGTAATGTTTTCACTAAGCTGCTGGCCATTCGAGATACGTGAAGATTTCATTTTCTCGACTGCTTCAATGTTTCGAGCGTATAGCAATACTTTCGAATTCTTTGAAAGAATATTAGCTACGGCTGTTCCGAAACTGCCCGACCCGATAACCCCAACACATTCCTTAGACATACTTCTCAAGGTTATAACCTACTAAGCGGTTGTGATAATAAAACAGCAAATTTAAATCTTGGGTACTAATATCGCCTTTTTTGTTCTTGATTAACGGGCGTTTTGCGTGGTACATACCCACGTTGGCCAAGCCATGTGAAATAATTTTGTCGGGGTCTCCGGTAAGATAAGGCGATACACTAATTTCACCTTTATTATACATTTCATGAACCCTCCTTAAAACAGCTTCAAAAACGGTTTTGAATTCATCATAAGGAATGATCTGATCTTCTTCTGGAATCCTCAATAAGTTGTATAAATCCAGCTTGTTGAATTTCTTCTGAAACATTTCGAAGGCTACAAAAGCTACTAAATGACTAGCAAACACCTTGTTAATTCGATGAAACTCTTCAACAACTCTATCGCTCAGCATTCTGGTATACTCATCTTCGCGTTGCTGATCATGCGAAATGATTTTCCCATCCTTAGTAAAATACTCTTGTGTATCTATTTGGCGACCACTTTTGTCGTAACTGTTGCCATCTGTGTCAACATAGTTTCCTAGAACATCTAAGCCTCGACCAATGGATACTGAAATATCTGAGCCTTTGGTAAAGAACTTTAGTAAGAAAGCGGAAATCTTATATGAAGTTGAATACTCATCGTTTTCGATATAATAACGCTCTTGACCTTTCAACCTTAAATATTCGCGAATAAGTGAAGGGGCTTCAAGTACGAAATTATAGTTGAGCGTTACTGGAACAATGAAAATTTTATGAAGGCCGTCTCTTTTTCCTTTCTGATAATTGACACGTTGGGCTTCAATTGCTGTACTCAGAAGGCCAAGTTTTAGCCTCTTTTCTATTTGCCCAGAACGAGAACGGGTGCCGCCAGGAAAGAACAAGCTATGGCAGCCTTTCTGAATTGCAAGGCTTGAATAACTCTTTAGGGTTTCTAAGTAGAGCAAATTCTTCTTTCTTCTATCTACTTTATACGCCCCGAGGCTTTCCATAAAGTAGGCGAATATTTTTATGTTGAAGAGGTTTAAACCTGCGCCATAAATAAAGGCAGGAAGGCCTAAGGCGCTAATTACCCATCCAATTAAAATAGAATCTAGATTACTAAAGTGGGTAGGAACCATAATGATAGTTCCCTTTTTTGCCAAGGTGCGCAATTCTTCTACCTCACCTGTAATATGAATTTTGTCTTGCAGCGAAAATCTAGTACTGAAAATTGACCAAAAGCCCCTTGCACGAGATGCGTTCAATAATCTAGCAAAACCAAAAGTAACAATGGAGCGGGCCATTCTATACCGCGACTTCTTGAAGTTGCCTGCAATTTCGCTAGCATAGCGTTCTATAATCTCAGAGAGAATATCCTCTAAAGTTTCGTCAATGTCTTCTTTGTCCTCGTTACTTGAGATTTCAAGAAGCCTGTCTTTTATGGATTGGAGAAAATCAGCTTCATCTGGTGGGTCAACAGCCCAAGGATTCCTTTTTACCCTTAATTTCTCCCTAAAAAGAGTGGTCTCTATTTCCTCAATTAGGCTCGAACGTTTAGGGGTCAGTTTTTTTATACGCTTAATACTTTCAGCAGTCACCTCCTTAATAAAGGCTTCCCTGTTATTACTTAAGCTCACGACAGGCCACTCGTCAATTCCTCCTGGAACTACCTGATCGTACTTTTTCTTTACGTAGTCTTTGCCTATTGGCTTCATTCAGTTTTTCAAAACCCCAAAGATATGATAAAAATTGTTCCTCTAGCTTCCGCTTTCAACAAAGTAAGGAATTCAGGCCATGCACCAAACTCATTATTTCCTTTTTACTGTTAAAACTATGTAAGCATATTCTCAGCCGCTCTTCTCCTTCACGCACAGTAGGAGAAAGTATGGGACGAACATCGAAGCCCATTTCTTTCAGCTGCTTTGACGTAGTTTTGGCCTTTTGGTTGCCAGATGTTATTACAACTTGTACTGCGCTATTTGATAAATAGCGCGCTGGGCGCTGAACCTTTAGTTCTTGATTAAACAGAGTAATATTTTCTTTTAAATCACTACCTAACTTAGGTGTGTTCTTAAGAAACTTGAAAGCCTGCTGTATGGCAATAAACTCAAATGAAGATGGGGCGGTCGTATATATAAAAGGTCGTGAGTAATTAATAATGTAATCAATCACCATTTGGTTTGATGCTACGCATGCACCATGAATACCCATGGCTTTCCCGAAAGTGAAGATTGTAGCATAAACCTGTTCTGTCAAACCTAACTCGGCTACTAGTCCAGATCCCTTATTACCAAATACCCCAGTACTATGTGCTTCATCTACAACCAGCTTGGCGTTATATTTTTCAGAAAGTAGGCAGAGCTTTTTCAAAGGAGCAAAATCACCATCCATAGAATAAACCGCCTCGCAACCGATATAAATTTCGCCCTCACTTAATTTTAGTTTTCGCTCAAGATCTTCTAAGTCGTTATGCTTAAAAGGCATTGATTTGGCCAAGCTCAAGCGACTGCCATCTTTTATACAAGCATGAGAAAGTTCATCATACAAAATAGTATCCCCCCGTTGCGGCAAGCAGGAGAAAAAACCCAAGTTGGCGGTATAGCCCGAATTAAAAATAAGGCAGGCATTGTACCCAAATAATTTGGCTAATTCTGATTCTGTTTGTGTGGCTAGTAATGAGTTGCCTGTCAATAGCCTCGATCCCGTTGATCCGTTTTTGGGCGATAATTTTTCATAGTTACTTAAAATTTGAGTTTTTAACCCCTCCGACCTTGAAAGCCCTAAATAGTCGTTAGAGCTAAAGTCTACCAACTTTTCATCAGTAAGCGTTAAGCTCCGTTTGTTGCCCAAAAGGGTGCGTTTATTCAGTTGCTGCTCAATTTTCAAATTCTTTTTATCCATTTGCCCTCAATACATTGGCTAAAATTATAAATAATTGAGACTTTAGCGCCTCAAATTAAACATCACTGTAATCAAGTCCGCCTTTATTTTTCTATCGCTGCTCCTTGCCTTTCCACTTTTGGGGCAAAATGCTTATCGTAAATCTGAGTTTTCTTTTACTACGGAGAATGATGTTTACTTGCTAAATAGGAATGATGAGTATTATTCAAATGGCTTTCTTTTTCATTATCGTTTTGTTCCGAATAAACCAGATTCTAGCAATAAGGAGATTATTGACATAGAGCTTTCTCATAAGTTTTACACCCCAGATGATTTGCTTTATGACGAAATTTCTGAATTAGATCGACCTTATGCTGGGCTTTTGTACGCAGGGATTTCTAAATCAAAATTCAAGAATGAACATTCTAGGTTTAAGTATGGTCTGGTGTTGGGTACTACAGGCAAGGCGTCTGGCGCTGAAGCTTTGCAGAAGTGGTATCATAACGCGGTAGGGTTTAAACAACCAAGAGGCTGGCAGTATCAGATTAAAACAGCTTTGGTGTTAAATGCCACTGCTGAATATAATAGACAGTTTACCTTGGTGCCAAAAAGTATGGATTTCATCAGTTCATCATCTGCCTCTCTGGGAACTGGGCATACTAATATTGCTCAGAACGTAGACTTCAGAATGGGTATAATCAACGCATTAAGAAAGTCACCTTTTGTTAATGCTGTGATTGGAAGTCAAAACTCAGGCAAGTTGGGCTATGTAGTATTTGGCTACGGTGTATCTTATGTTATTCATGACATTACAGTTTCAGGAAGTTTGTTCAACAATGATAGCCCCCATACTGGTAGGCAAATGCCTTGGGTAAGTACTTTTAGGGCGGGTTGGGCTACAGGTAATGAGAAAACAACATTTAAAATAATGTTTCATTGGTTTAGTAAAGATGTACAAACTGCCCGCAACGACTCTTATATTTCATTTGCTTTTGATTTTAGGTTAAGAAATAAATAGAAGCCAAGCTCAATGTGCAATTCCTAAAGTAGTTAGGTTACACTTTTCTTAGCAAATAAAACTTCCCTCTCTTTGCCGTTGAGCCATTACCTGTTAATATTGTGGCACTCTACCGATATGGCGTTAAAGCTTTCCGAAATACAGGCCCCCATTGCTAGTGAAATGGTTGAATTCGAACAGAAATTCAGATCATTCATGAAGAGTAAAGTATTTCTGCTCGATCAAATCATGAGCTACATTGTAAAGCGCAAAGGCAAGCAAATGAGGCCTATGTTTGTGTTTTTAGCGGCAGGTGTAACGGGTAAAATCTCGGATAGAACGTATAGGGGAGCATCACTCATAGAACTGCTCCACACCGCCACGCTTGTTCATGATGATGTGGTAGATGACTCCAATTACCGAAGAGACTTCTTTTCAATAAATGCCCTATGGAAGAATAAAATAGCCGTTTTGGTAGGTGATTACTTGCTTTCAAGAGGCTTATTACTATCTGTAGATAATGAAGATTTCGATTTCCTAAAAATAGTTTCTAGAGCTGTTCGCGAAATGAGTGAAGGTGAATTGCTTCAGATGGCAAAGGCCCGAAACTTGGATATTACTGAAGACATTTATTACGATGTTATTCGTCAGAAAACCGCTTCCCTCATTGCTTCATGTTGTGCTGTCGGTGCTACCGCTTCCAATGCTTCTCAAGAAGACATAGATAAAATGCGAGAGTTTGGTTTAAAAGTAGGGATGGCTTTTCAGATCAAAGACGATCTTTTCGACTACGGTACTGAGGAAGTAGGCAAGCCGCTGGGGATCGATATCAAGGAGCAAAAAATGACTTTGCCTTTGATTTACTCTTTGCAAAATGCTAGCCATAGCACCAAACGAAAAATCATTCGAACTGTAAAAAGTAAAGGAGATCATTCCAAGAAAGTGAATGAAGTGGTTGGCTTTGTTAGAGAATCGGGTGGTATTGAATACGCTCAAAAAGTAATGAACCAATACTACCAAGAGGCGAAACAGATTTTAGAAACATTTGAGCCAAGCGTTTATAGAGACTCTCTTTCTCAGTTGGTTACATACACAATAGAGCGGTCTAAATAAAAAACAACGCCATACTTTAAGGCATGGCGCTGTTCAGTTAGTTAATAGTATATTTGTTTGGTCGCCATAGCAAAATGCTTAATCATGCTACGGCAGATGTTGAATTAACAACCTTTCAGGGAAAAGACCTTATTCAAAACTTTATTTTTTTTTCAGAGCCCTCTACCCACACTAATAAAAATGAAGAAAATAAAGATAATTGAGCTAGCTTCTGTTTTGGCTGGGCCAAGTGTTGGGCAGTTTTTTGCAGAATTAGGAGCAGAAGTAATAAAAGTAGAAAGCCCAAAAACAGGGGGTGATGTTACTCGGTCTTGGTTATTTAAGGGAGAAAAAGGAAATGGTACCGTTTCGGCTTACTTTACTTCGGTAAACTGGGGGAAGAAATCCTTATCGATCGACCTAAGTAATAAGGAAGAAAGAGCAATAGTCTATAAGCTTGTCAAGAATGCAGACATCGTAATTGCCAGTTATAAATCTGGAGATGCTGAAAAGCTAGGTGTTGATTACGAAACCCTGAAAGCACTTAATCCACAACTTATTTATGGTCAAATTACTGGCTACGGACTGAATAACCCAAAAGTAGGGTATGATGCGGTGATTCAGGCAGAATCGGGCTTTATGAGTATTAATGGTGAGCAGGGAGCTAATCCGTTAAAAATGCCTGTAGCACTGATTGACGTTTTGGCTGGGCATCAATTAAAAGAAGCTTTGTTGGTGGCCTTGATTGAACGTATGGAAAACGGCAATGGAAAATTTGTTCAAGTGGCTTTGATTGATGCAGCAATCAGTGCTTTGGTAAATCAGGGTGCTAATTGGTTAGTAGGACAAAATGAGCCAAAGTCTATGGGAAATCTCCATCCCAATATTGCACCTTATGGTGAGCTATTCTCTACCAAAGACGGTCGTCAACTATTGCTAGCTGTGGGCAATGACAAGCAGTTCAAAAACCTCTGTAGAATTCTGGAAATTAGTGATATAGCTCAGTTTTCTACTAACCAAGAAAGAGTGGTGAATAGAGAGGAATTAAATGAAGTGCTTTCGGCCAAAATTGAACTTTGGGCTTCGGAAGAACTACTGGAAAAATTGGTTTATAAGCAGGTGCCAGCAGGACTGGTGACTACCGTAAAAGAGGCGCTTGATCAAGGAGAATCTCATTGGTTTCTGAAGACTGACGGACTTACTGGTTTGCGTTCTTTTGTTGCCTCAGGCTTCGATCGCCTTTCGCTCAGTCCACCCCCTCAATTAGGGCAGCATAATCAGGAAATTATAGATGCTTTGGACTAATTTCTCCCACTAAACCATAAATGCCCATTAGCCGAGTCTTTTAAGTCTGTTTCTTCTCCCACTTTACTCCACGTGTACTAAAAATCGAGTGATTGGGGCTGTTTTTATTCCATTCCGACCATTTAATTCTCACTCTTCAAATTATTCATATCATCCATTTTGTAGAGAAAAAGAACTGCAAACGGTGTTTTGTCTCTTATTAAAAACCCTTTCATTTTGATCTAGATAGTGTTTTTAGCTCACTAATCTCCCTGACTATATTTTTCAGTCACACTTGTTTTTCTGAATAGAAAAAGATACTTTTCATAAAAAGTGGGGAAAAGTGAGGAAAAGTGGTGAAGTGTGGGAAAAAATCTTACTTTTGTAAAGGTTCAGGTGTGTAATGGCTTTTTTTACTAGTGAATATGATTGTAAGCTCGATGTAAAGGGCAGGTTGGCTTTACCTTCAAAGGTAAGGGCTGCATTGCCAGATAATGCATCGGAAGAGCTTGTGCTAAGACGAGGCTTTGAGCCTTGCTTGGTGCTATATCCTATGATCGAGTATAAAAAGATTTATGCGAAGATAAAGGGCTTAAGCGAATTCAGTGAGGAGTATCGCAGATTCCAAAGAACTTTTTTTAGAGGAAATGTAGATGTTGAGTTGGACGGAGCAGGAAGAATCAACATCCCTAAAAAAATGATGGAGTACGCGGGTCTTGAAAAAGAAGTAGTGCTTGTGGGGTTGGGAAATAGAATCGAAATCTGGAATCCTGATCAATATGAGGAATACCTCATCCAAGACGCAGGCGAGTACTCCAAGATGGCGGAGAAATTTTTGGCAGAAGAATAAATAAACTATGTCAGAGTATCATGTGCCAGTTATGCTTAAGGAATGCGTTGATGGCCTCTCTATCAAGCCAAATGGAACCTATGTAGATGTCACTTTTGGGGGTGGCGGACATTCAACCGAAATTTTAAAGCATTTAAATAGTGAAGGCAGGCTCTTTGGTTTCGACCAAGATTCTGATGCCAGAGCTAATGCGGAAAAAATAGATAATCGTTCTTTCACATTTGTACAAGCCAATTTTAGGCACATCAAGCGCTACCTCAAGTTACACGGGGTAAAGCAGGTAGACGGAATTTTGGCGGATTTGGGAATTTCTTCTCATCAAATTGATGAGCCAATGCGTGGGTTTTCTACCCGTGCAGAAGCTGATTTAGACATGAGGATGGATTTGAATGGCTCGCTTACCGCTGCTGATGTGGTGAATGAATACTCAGAAGAGCAGTTGCATAAGCTTTTGGGTATTTACGGAGAGGTTAAAAATGCCAAAACTTTAGCTGCGGCCATTGTTTCAGAACGTTTCTCAAACCCCTTCAAAACCACGAAAGACCTGATTCAATTATTGGATCGATTGGCGCCCAGACATAGAGAGTATAAATATTATGCTCAGGTTTTTCAGGCCATCCGCATCGAAGTAAACGATGAAATGGGGGCGTTGGAAGATTTTCTAGAACAGTCGGCTGTGGTGATTAAGCCTGGAGGTCGCTTGGTGGTAGAATCTTATCATTCGCTAGAAGATCGGATGGTGAAGAACTTTATCAATAAAGGGAAAGTGTTTGGTGAAGTAGAGAAAGACTTTTTTGGAAATCAGTTGAAGCCATTTAATGCAATCAACAGAAAGCCAATAGAGGCAAATGAAGAAGAGTTGAAAGTGAATAACAGGGCAAGAAGTGCGAAACTTCGTATTGCCGAAAAAATATAAGTAAACGGAAGTGGCGGCAAATAAATTTAAAGCGAAAAAGAATGAAAAATCTAGCACCAAAGGTGGTGGATTGTTCGGCCTTTTGGCAAAGCTAAAAATTGCTGGAAACTTAGAAACAGGCCTTCCAGTAAAGCATTTGCCAAAAATTGCTTTTGCATTAGCGCTGGGTGTGCTTTATGTATGGAACAGCCATTATGCCGAAAAAGCCACAAGAAAAATTGACAAACTAGAAACTGAGGTTGAGGATTTAAGGGCCGATGTTACCACGCTGGAAGCAGATTATATGTACAGCAGTAAGCAGTCGGAAGTAGCCAAGAACGTAAAAAAACTAGGATTAGAAGAAAGTAAAGAACCGCCATACAAAATTGTTGTAGACAAACGTGAATATTAAGGAGTCGATATTACTGAGAGTAAGAATAGCTTTTTTAGCTGTGATTGCCTTTGTCTTGGTAGTGATCTACCGGATTGCAGACATTCAGTTTGTTGAGGGTGATATGTGGCGAAAAGAAGCACAAGAAATTGGGTTGGACTATAAAACAATTAAAGCCACCCGCGGAAGTATTTATGCCGATGGTAACGACCTGATGGCAACATCACTTCCCTTTTACAAAATTGCATTCGATCCTTCGCTTGCAAACGATAATACCTTTAAAACAGGTATTGACTCCCTTTCACTACTATTGTCGAAATTTTTTCGAGATCGCTCTCCCGATGATTATCGGAAGAGGATCTCGGAAGCTCGACAGTCCCGTAAGCGGTATTTAGTTCTAAATAGCCGCCTCATCAATTATCAAGATAAAGCGATGATGGAAAAGTGGCCGATCTTTCGGGAAGGCCAAATGATTGGGGGAGTAATATTTGATAAGGAGGATAGGAGACATCGTCCTTTTAAAGCTTTAGCCCAACGTACAATTGGTGGCTTAAATATAGATGGTGTGGCTACCGTAGGAATAGAAAAAAGCTACGATCAGTTTCTAGCTGGCCAAGATGGAAAAGGATTGTATCAAAGAATTGCAGGCGGTAACTGGATGCCAGTAAATGTGGCTTCTGATGTAAAGCCTAGAAATGGTTATGATGTATATACCACTATAGACATTAATCTACAAGATGTTGCCCAAAACTCGCTTTTGAGGCAGCTTGAGAAGTTTGGGGCAGCCTACGGTACGGTAGTTTTAATGGAGGTGAAGACAGGTGAAATCAAGGCCATGTCTAACCTTACAAGAACAGAAAGTGGTACCTACGTTGAGGATTATAATTATGCGGTTCAAGGCTTAAATGACCCTGGATCTACCTTTAAGTTGGCTTCAATGTTGGCTCTTTTAGAGGCAGATAAGATTGAGTTTACCGATTCAGTAGATACCAATGATGGTACTGTCAAATTCTACGACCGCACAATGGAAGATCAAAGTGCTTGGAAAGGTGGTTACGGTAAATTGACTGTTCAGGAAGTATTTGAAAAATCATCTAATGTGGGAATTTCCAAATTGGTAGATCAATACTTTGGTAAGGATCCTCAAAAATACATTGACATTATAAAATCAACAGGTTTAGGAAAGCCACTCGATTTTCAAATGATAGGTGAAGGTATACCTTATATTAAAAATGCTGATGACAAATCATGGAGTGGAACAAGTTTACCATGGATGTCAGTAGGGTATGAAACAAGTATTACTCCGCTTCAAACCCTAGCTTTTTATAATGCGGTGGCCAACGATGGGAGAATGATTCAGCCCATTATCGTAAAGAGCATTAGAAAGGGAAATCAAGTAGTTGAAGAATTTAAGGCTAAAACACTTGATAAGAAAATAGCATCAAATTCCACTTTAGAAAAACTGAAAATCATGCTTGAAGGCGTGGTGGAAAGAGGGACCGCAAAAAACATTAAAAACGATTATTACAAGATTGCTGGAAAAACTGGAACAGCCCAGAAATTGATCAATGGGCGATACTACAAGCAACGCTACTACGCGTCTTTTGCTGGTTATTTCCCTGCAGATGAGCCTTTGTACTCCTGCATTGTGGTGATTGACGACCCTAAAGGTTTGAACAGTTTCGGAGGAGATGTTTCTGCGCCTGTTTTCAAAGAAATTGCTGATATGATTTTCGCCCTTGATCTTGGTTTACATGATACATTCAAAGAAGAACGCTTGGCAAAAGAAGGAACCTTCCCTGTAATCAGGGCTGGTAATTATGATGAATTGAATAAGCTGTTAAATCAGTTTGGCATTTCAAATCATATGGAAGAAGAAAATATTGAATGGGTAAGAGCAAGCGTAAACAACAATGCCATTGCTTGGAAACCGAACCATTCTGAGTCGAACCTTGTGCCTGATGTGGAAGGAATGACACTAAGAGATGCACTTTATATACTGGAAAATAAAGGGTTAAAAGTTAATATTTCTGGAGCAGGTCGAGTGCTTAGGCAATCGATTTACGCAGGAAAAAGAATAGAAAAAGGAGCAACGATCACAATCGAACTGGGGTAATTTAAATGTCTGCATTAAAAGACATATTGTACAAAGTGGCTTTGCAGTCAGTATCTGGCGATACTGCTGTAGAAGTGGCCGCATTGGTTTTCGACTCAAGAAAAGTAGAGGCCAATACTGCCTTTATTGCTACGCGTGGCACTCAAGCCGATGGCCATGATTATATAGAACAAGCTATTGAGAAAGGCGCGGCTGCCATTATTTGTGAAGAACTCCCTGAAAACCTAAATACTGCCATTACCTACGTTCAGGTGAAAGACAGTAGTGAAGCTTTGGGTATCATGGCTTCTAATTTCTTCGGAAACCCTAGTGCAAAGTTGAAGTTGGTAGGCGTTACTGGCACCAATGGAAAGACTACTTGTGTAAGTTTATTATTCCAGTTGTTCAAGCAGCTCGGCTATAATGTTGGCTTGCTTTCTACGGTAGTTAATAAAATCAATGACGAAATAATTGTAGCAACCCACACTACGCCCGATGCCATTCAAATGAATGAGTTGATGGCGAAAATGGTAGCCAAAGGTTGTTCACACTGTTTTATGGAAGTTAGTTCGCATGCTTTGGTACAGCACCGCGTTTCAGGACTCACTTTCACAGGAGCGGTTTTCACCAACCTCTCTCACGATCATTTAGATTATCACAAGACTTTCGATGAGTACATCAAAGCAAAGAAGATGCTCTTCGATGGGCTTCCGTCTTCAGCTTTTGCCTTGACCAATATAGATGACAAAAGAGGAGCAGTAATGCTTCAGAATACTAAAGCTTCGAAATACCGCTATGCACTAAAAACCATGGCTGATTTCAAAGCAAGAATTCTTTCCAATACCCTTCAGGGTTTGGAGTTAGATATTGAAGGTCATAATGTTTGGTTCAAGTTGATTGGCGATTTCAATGCTTATAACCTGATGGCGGTTTATGGAGCGGCTATTTTACTAGAAGAAGAACCAGCAGATGTGCTTCAAACTTTATCAGATTTGAACCCAGCGCCAGGTCGTTTTGAGCAGGTGCTTACAGATACAGGAATCACTGCTATTGTGGATTACGCCCATACGCCTGATGCATTAGAGAATGTGCTTTCTACCATTAAAGTTTTCCGAAGTGGAAATGAGAAAGTAATTACGGTAGTAGGCTGCGGTGGAAACCGAGATACAACGAAAAGGCCTGAAATGGCAAAAATTGCTTGTGAACTAAGCGATAAAGTGGTGCTCACTTCAGATAATCCACGCTTTGAGGAGCCAATGGCGATTATCGAAGACATGCAAAAAGGCGTGAGCCCGAGCAATTATAGAAAAACACTGGTAATGGCAGACAGAAGAGAAGCGATTAAAACCGCATGCTCTATGGCCGAACCTAAAGATATTATCCTAGTGGCGGGAAAAGGTCACGAAACCTATCAAGATGTAAAGGGTGTAAAATCCGATTTCGATGATAGAAAAGTATTGAAAGAAATGTTAAACCTAATTCATAAATAAAATACGATTGACGATGTCAGAGCTCAGAAAACCGATTTTCTAATCTCTGGCGTCTAAAATCTCAAATCTAATAGAATGCTGTACTACCTATTCAATTATTTAGATAGAGAGTTTGATTTGGTTGGCGCGGGAGTGTTTCAGTACATCTCTTTCCGTGCTGGTATGGCTGTGCTTTTGTCTTTGTTAATCACTATTACTTTCGGTGAGAAGCTGATCAATATGCTTCGAAACAAACAAGTAGGCGAGAGCATTAGAGATTTAGGTTTAGAAGGCCAAATGGCGAAAAAAGGTACACCAACCATGGGGGGGCTCATCATTATAGCCGCCATTGTAATTCCAACTTTGCTCTTCGCGAAGCTTGAAAATATTTATGTCATTCTTTTGTTAATCACCACTTTGGGTTTAGGAGCCATTGGCTTTTTAGACGATTACATCAAGGTTTTTAAGAAGAACAAAGAGGGGCTTGCTGGTAAATTTAAAGTGGTAGGTCAGGTAGGGATTGGCCTTTTGGTAGGTGCTGTACTTTACTTCAACGATGATGTAGTGGTAAGGGAATTCAACCCTACTCCACAAGAGCAAACTATTTCGGTCACAGAAGCACCAAATTATGTTGATAGCAAATCTACTACAACCACAATTCCTTTTGTGAAGAACAATGAGTTGGATTATGACGCTTTCAACCCAACTGATAACAAGTGGATTACTGCGGCTATTTACATTTTGGTGGTGATTTTCTTTGTTACGGCCATTTCTAACGGAGCCAACATTACGGATGGAATTGACGGATTAGCTGCGGGAACATCGGCCATTATAGGCCTTACGCTGGCAATTTTCGCCTACATATCGGGTAACGCTATTTTCTCTGATTATCTGAACGTGATGTTCATTCCAAACTCTGGAGAGCTCGTAATTTTCTGTACTGCCTTTGTGGGGGCTTGTGTGGGCTTTTTATGGTACAACTCTTATCCGGCCCAAGTTTTTATGGGCGATACGGGTAGTCTGTCATTGGGTGGAATCATCGCTGTGCTGGCTTTGGTACTCCGAAAAGAACTTTTGATTCCAGTATTGTGCGGAATCTTTGTGATCGAAAATCTCTCTGTAATTATTCAGGTGAGTTATTTCAAATACACAAAAAAGAAATATGGTGAAGGAAGGAGAATCTTTAGGATGTCGCCTTTGCATCACCACTATCAAAAAATGGAAATTCCAGAAGCCAAGATTGTAACAAGGTTCTGGATTGTGGGAATTCTGTTAGCGATTATAACATTGGCAACGCTTAAACTGAGGTAAAAAAGTTAATCAGAAAACAGGAAAACAGTCCCGAAGTATCGGGAAGAAAACGGGAAAAAGAATTAAAAAAACTGGGAGTCAGGGAACTCAATTTCCCGAAAAAAGTTGGCC